>WNGB01004112.1_pt1 | contig 22459 bp, 20 predicted proteins | sample 5400681 | NCBI WGS metagenome assembly WNGB01 (sample SAMN13153367, study PRJNA577476) | soil metagenome | isolation source: 115 cm soil or saprolite under grassland replicate 2 | place: USA:California | collected 2016-06-15
CGCTGACTGCGTCTGACGGACTCGAGCCGGAAGTCGAGGGCGGCAGCGTGATCGCGCGCGGCGTCAACTACGGGACAGCGTTCGAGATCGCCCTGAAGATCCGCGAGCTCTCGGGAGCGCAGTTCGAGGCGTTCTCGTCGGCAGATCTCCTGCACGGGCCGATCGCCGCGCTCAAATCCGGTCGTCCGGCGATCGTGATCGCGCCGTTGGGACGAACGCTGACGAGCATGCGGGCCGCCGTCGACAAGGTCCGCGAGCGTGGCTCTGAGGTGATCGCGATCAGCGACGACGAGGGCTTTCTCGCCGCCGCCGACACCGCGTTCCCGCTCGTGCCCGGCGTTCCCGAGTGGTTGACCCCGCTGCTGACCGTCGTACCCGGTCAGGTTGCGGCGGTTCGTCTCGCCAGGCGACGCGGCGCCGATGTCGACAGCCCTGCCGGGCTGACGAAGATCACGTTGACGCGCTGAGAACCGGCTAGTCGCGCCAGGCCCAGGGATCGACGTAGACGTCGTCGATCTGGACCGAGCCGCTCAGCTCTGTGAACTTCAGCTGGATCGATGACACGCCGACCAGCCCGAGCAGCGAGTCGAGATTCAGGATCGAGGGACCCGGCTGCCAGCTCGACCCCGGCGAGAGGTCCGCGATCTGCACGATACCGAGCACCGAGCCGAGCAGATTCCTCAGCACGACCTGCACGCGCACCTTCCCGCCGTCGCCGCTCCGGACGAAGAAGCGCAGCGTCGTCGAGGTCGTGCCCATGCAGAGTTTCGGCGTGTACGCCGAGTTGCCCGTGGAGAGCAAGAGGGAGTAGCGGTCGTACTTGGAGTGCACGAAATACGACTCGTTCCCCGAAACGACGCGCGCTCCTGAGAGCGACCAACCCGTGCCGCCGCTCTCGAGTCCGCCGTTCGCACCGAACGTGTAGCTGCGGTAGTCCCCGAACTGAGCGAAGGGCTGCGACGCCGTGCCGCAGTCGTTGCTCAGGCCGAGCAGCGAGCCGCTCGCGCCGGCAGTCGGAGCGCTGATCGCGACCGCCGCGAGAGCGACGAGGCCGACGATGAACATGAGACGTGCCGCAGGACGACGTGCCACAGTTTCCTCCTCCACAGATCCTTGAAAGCCGCTCACGCATCCTCGTCAGTGGCTCTTTTGGCGCATCACCCTGCCGGGGTATCTGAATCCCTCGTCTCAGGGATCCTTCCGCGTGCGCGCGCGTCAAGAGGAGAAGGCGGGGTGCCGATTTCGGCTGAATGACCACTGCGGCTCCGTCCGTGAGCGCGGAGCTCGATCCTGAAGTCCAGAAACACGTCGAGCAATCGCGGGCCCGCGCCTCCGAGCGTCTGCGCCTGCGTGCCCGCCGCGGAGCGCTCGCCGTGGTTGCGAGCTTCGCCGGAGCCGTCGGACTGCTCGTCGCGCTGGCTCCTTCCGATCGAAACCCGTCGATCCTGACCGTGGCAGTGCTCGTCGGGGCCTACGCGCTGGGCTCCAGAGTGGAGTTCGAGGTGAGGACGGCACTCGCCCTCCCGACCCAGCTCATCCTCGTTCCGATGCTGTTCCTCCTGCCGATCGGCTACGTCCCCCTCTTCGTCGCGGCCGGCCTCTTGCTCGGCCGTGTTCCCGATTTCGTGAGCCGCCGGGTGCCCCTGGATCGTGCCTTGTACGTCCCGCTCAACGCGTGGCATTCCCTCGGCCCGGTCATCGTGCTCGCGCTCGCCGGAGGGGGCCCACCGAGGCTCGATCGCTGGCCGCTCTACCTGGGTGCGCTCATCGCTCAGTTCGGCGTCGAGTTCGCGTGCGCAGCGCCCTTCGACTGGTACGTGAACGGCGTCGCGCCGACGTCGCAGCTGCCCTTCATGGGTTGGGCCGTCCTGGTCGACACCGCTTTGGCGCCGATCGGGCTGGCGGTCGCCATCGCCGCCGACGGGCACCACCCCGCGGCAGTGCTACTCGTCCTGCCGTTGCTCGGGCTACTCGCGGAGTTCGCGCGTGAGCGACGGGCGCGCATTGACCACGCGCTCGAGCTCAGCCACGCCTATCGCGGCACCGCGCTACTGCTCGGCGATGTCGTCGAGGCGGACGATGCGTATACCGGCAGCCACAGTCGCGACGTCGTGTCGCTCGTCCTCGACGTCTGCGATCGCCTGGAGCTGAACGCCCGCGACCGTCGCGACGCCGAGTTTGCGGCGCTCCTGCACGACGTGGGGAAGATCAAGATCCCCGGGGAGATCATCAACAAGCCCGGCAAGCTGACGGCCGAGGAGCGCGCCGTGATCGAGACCCACACGGTCGAGGGCGAGAAGCTCCTCTCGCAGGTCGGCGGGTTGCTCGGAAGCGTCGGGCGCATCGTGCGCTCCTGCCACGAGGACTGGGACGGCACCGGCTACCCCGATGGACTCGTCGCCGAGCAGATTCCACGCGTCGCCCGCATCATCCGCGCCTGCGACGCCTTCTCCGCCATGACCACCGATCGTCCCTATCGCAAGGCGATGCCGGTCGAGGAGGCCCTCGCCGAGCTACACCGCTGTGCGCGCACCGACTTCGATCCCGAGGTCGTCGAAGCGCTCGCCGACGCGCTCGCGCGCTAGACGTTCCGCCGGTACAGCAGGAATCCGAGCGGGGCGAGGACACCCAGCGCGAGGTAGGGCGCGAGGTCGATCCGGCGATGCTCGCGCGCGTCCGAGACCTTCGGTCCCGTTCCGAGCAGCGACCGCGCCGCTTCGGCGGCTGCATCGACGTTCTCACCCTCGATCGCAACCCCGTGCGTGGCCTCGGCGAGTCGAGCGATCGTCCGGCCGCTCGTCGGATCCTCCTGGTACGCCGGTTCGGGCTTACCGTTCGGCAGATACACGTGCTCGCCCCGGCGCCAGAGATGGACGTACACCGTCTCCACCACCGGAGGCCCGCGGAAGAGCGCCCCGATGCTCGCGTCAATGAACGGCGTGCTCTCGCCGTCCGTGAACAGCACGAGCAGTCGGTGGCGCGCCTGTCGCGGATAGAAGTTGTCGAGGGCGACGCGCGTGAGCGCACTCAGCGTCGTCACGACGGTGTTGGAGCCGTCGCTGGGAGGCGGACGCTCGACTCCGACAGCCTTCTCCAGCGTGGCTGCGAACGCTTCGCGGTCGGCGCTCGGGAAGAGATGGGGAAGAACGCGGTCCGTCATCGTCGCGAGCCCCACGCGAAACTCGGGCAGACGATTGCGCAGCTGCATGGCGAACGTCCGCTCCCGCTCGAAGCGCGTGGGAGCGCCCGGTCCGGAGGACGCGAGCATGGACCGGGAGGTATCGATCACGAAGAACACGGCAGCGTCGCTCCTCACCTCGTGCGCCGACCGGTTGACGAGCGTGGGTTGGGTTGCCGCCAGACCGAGCAGCGCCGCGATCGATACGAGCGCTGTCACGACGGCCGAGCGCGAAGCGGCACGCGTCGACGGCAGGCCGAGGACGTGGACGACTCGGCGCCGGTTGCGCTCGGCAGCGACGTATGCGATCAGCGGCACGACGACCGCGAGAGCGACGAGCCCGCCGAGCGGACTCAGGAACCGCACTCAGTACCCCCGCCCGGGCTCCGCGACAGCGGCCCGTCCCCCAGGTTGCCCGGGGCGCTCGGTGCCCTTCGGCAGCTGGTCCTCCCCGCTCTTGAGCTCGTAGAGCGCGTACTCGAGGTTGAATCGTGCGTCGGCATTCGAGTCGTCGAGCGCGATTGCGTCCTGGAAGCTCGCGATTGCGTTGTGAAGGAAGGTCGTCGCGAGGGTGGAGTCGCGCACCGCCAGCGAGAGGTTGAGCACCCCGAGCAGGTTCTCCGCCTGCGACTGCCGTGTGCGGTCGCTTCCCGTCTGACTGACGTTTGCCAGCGCGACCTGCGCCTGAGCCCGCAGCGCCTCGATCGACCTCGTGCTCAGGTTCTCGAGCGGCCGTCCGAGCCGGAAGAGTCGGACCGCCTTCCGGTACTGGACGTCGTCGTCGATCCCGAGCACGCTTCGCGCGAATCCAAACGGTGCGAGCTCGCTCGGCCGCCAGAGGTCCGCCGGAAGTGGGCTCGCCGCGAAGCGAAGATCGTCTGTCGCCATCCGCTTCCCCCAGCCGCGCGCGTCCGCGGCGAGCAGCAGCATGAACGCGGCCGCTGCGAGACACACAATCGCACCGACGGGACGCACGACGCGCCTCATGCCGGGGCCTCCTGGGGACGACCGAGCTCGATGCGGCCGCAGAAGAACTCGTTCGCGGCGAGCGCTGCGAGAAGCAGGAACGCCGGAATGACGAGCCAGGTCGGCGACGCGGCCTCGAAACGCTGCCTGGTCTCGACGTGGCGATTCAAGGCGACGCTCGCCGATGAGACGAACGCGCCCTTCCCGAGAAACTGCTGGAAGAAGCGGAGCGGACCAGAGTCGGGATGCAGCGGGAACACACGCAGGTCGACGAGGGCGGAACGCCGCAGCTCGGTCAGCGAGCCGGCCAGCGCCGGCAGGTCGGTGTCGGCGGTATCGAGATCACTGATGAGCAGGATCGTTCCCCGGCGCACGTGGTCACGCCGGAGGAGGTGCCGCGCGAGCCCCAGCGCTTCGGAGATCTTCGTTCCGCCCGAGAACGAGCTGTCCCAGGGCGTTCGCGGAAAGCGCGGGCCCGTATCGAGTGCGTTGGCACCGCCCTTGCTCGGGGTGTAGAAGCGGACAAACGAACGCAGCTCCACGCCGTGCGTACCGGGCGGGAGTAGCTCGTAGGCGATGTCGGAGAACGTGACGAGGCCGATCGGCGCGTCATCGTCCGCGAAGCTCCGGAAGAGCGCCGCAATGTCCTGATATCCCGACAGGTAGACGCTCTTCGACTGGTCGAGCACGAGGATCGTGGTCGTGTCTCGAGGCAGGAACGACAGCGCGCGCACTTCCAGTCGTGCGGCTCGCCAGATCGCGACGGCCGCCAGCACGAGCAGGGCTGCCAGCAGGCCGAGCCGGACCGCCGTCGTCCGGAGCAACGGGCGGTGAAGGCCATCCAAATCCGCGAGAGGAATCGCAGGCCGCCGGCGCGCGGTCGGAAGCCGGCGTACGAACGCGGCGAGCCGGTTCTCAGGCACCGTGTCCATTCGACCTCCGCTCGATCAGCTCGCGAACGTCGACGGCGAGCGCGGTGGTGAGCGCCGGCTCTGGTGGATCCGGCTGCGACCAGGCGAGCGCCCGCGCGGACTCGGCGAGCTTCGTCTCGCCGCCTCGCGCGAGCTCCGACCCGAGCAGCTCGAGCGCTTTACGCTCGCGCTCCTCCAGCCCCGACGCGCGCGCGCTCTCGACGACGGCCAGCGCCCGCTCGAGCGGCCCTGGCTCGCCGCGCCGCCGCAGGAACGTCGCCTCCGGCAGGTAGGGCCGCAACAGCAGCCCCGCGCCGGCGACCAGGAGCAGTGCGCCGGCGATCGCGAGCCAGAAGACGCTGTCCGGCCGCAGCGAATACGAGGCCGGCGCGAGCTCCGAGTCGACGCGCCAGGGCGGTAAGGGTTGCTTGCTGACTTTGTTCGGGTTCTGACCGAAAGGCGTGACTCCGCGCGCGCGAGCCGCGAGGTCGGCCGGATCGATCCGCGAGAAGGCCAGCATCACGGGCCACTCGTGCGTGATCGGCGCGACCGGCTCTCGCTGAGACTTGCCGCGGTACACGAGCCGCGCCGGCTCAACGTGAATGCGCCGGATCGCGCCGACACCCGCAGCGCACGCCGGATCGACGCAGCGCAGATCCATGCGATACACGAGCTGCGTGTAGTGCCCGACGTCACGTCGAGTCCGTGAAAGCGGTCCGATCCGTTTGTAGGGCTTGAAGTGCGTCTCGAGCCGGAGCATGTTCGGATCGACCCGCCGCCGGTCTATCGTCGCGTCGACCCGGACGTGGACGGTGTCGCCGAACAGGTGCGTCCTCGGGAACAGCGACCACGTCGCCGAGAACGACTGTCCGGGCGGCAGCGATCCCGCGGTCGACGGCTGTTCGTGGCCGCTGAGCGTGACGACGAGCAGGACGGCGACGATCGCCGCAACGAGAATCCCCGCTGCGGCAGCCGGCAGCCACCGGTCGAGCGCGTTCCTCACAGCGTAGCCCGCCAGTGGAGTCGCTTCTCGGACCACCAGGTGAACGCTTCGAGAATCGTGTCCGGGCGCGCGGACGAGAGGATCACCGGCTCCATGTCGAGGAAGTGGAACGTGTCGAGCACGCGCCGCCAGCGCGTCTCGTTCTCCTCTCGCCGCTCGGCGGCCTCTCGCCGTGTCAGCCAAAGGTAGGAAGCGTTGCCGGTGCGCGGATCGAGCACGGGCACGGACGCGCCGCTGATATCGGGAAAGCTCTGCTCCCAGACCGGGTCCTGGACGACGACCGGAACGACGTCCCAGCGCCGCTCGAGTGCCTGCAACCAGACGTCCTCTGAAGGCATGACGATGAAGTCGGAGACGACGAACACGAAGCTGCCGGTCGGCAGCGAGGGCCGCAACGTGAACAGATGCTGGAAGGCCCGGGCGAGGTTGTCCTCCGGAGCCTGAAACGGCCGCTGCTGCTCGAGACGCCACTCCTCGTGCTGGCTGCGCGGAGGCCGCCAGAAGACCTCACCGTCCGCGAGGTCCAGGTAGCCGCCGAGGCCGCGGACGGCGGTGGTCGAGTCGGCGATCATCAGCGTCGCCGTGCGCACCGCCTTCGGCTTCGAGAGCCAGGGAAGCCAGTCGGGGAAGAGGGACATCTCCGGCCGCCGGTCGCAGACGACCACGGTGCGCGGCGCCTCGTCGGCAAACCGCTCCCGCACGATGAACTCGTCCGCGTCACGCGCCGCCGAGAGCCGGGCCGATGCGTTCCAGTCGATCGCATCCATGTCGTCACCCGGGCGGTACGGACGCGACCCGGCAACGTCCGATCCCGTGCCGCGCCGGGCGCTGCGCATCCCCCCGAACGAGAGCCCGATCAGCCGCCGGCGCGGCTCGAGCGGAAAGGTGAGGTCGGCGGCCGGCAACCTCTACCCGCGCCGGGCGCCGAGCGCGAACACCCCTGCGTCAGGATCCGCCACCGGCGGTGGCGCGTGCTCGAGGCAGGTGTCGCGGAAACGGCCGGCGGCGACCTCCCAGCTGCTGCGCCTGGCCTCGGCGAGGAATGCCGGGCGGAAGACCATGCGGTGCATCAGGACCGGCAGGAAGAGCTGGTCGACGTCGTCCGGAACGACGTAGCTTCGATCGCTCAGGAGCGCCCAGCCTCGCGCCGCCCGCTCAAGCGCCAGGCTGCCGCGCACCGACGAGCCGATCGCGACCGACTCGTGCTCCCTCGTCGCGCGGACGAGATCGACGATCCAGCGCTTGATCAACTCGTCGACGTAGACGCCCTGGGACGCCTTCCTCAATTCCTGGACGTCCTCCACGGTGACCACGGGCTCGAGCAGCCGCAGCGGATGGCCGTGGCGCTGCTCGTCGAGGATGCGTCGCTCGTCGTCGGCGCCCGGATACCCGAGGGTGGTTCGCAGGAGAAAGCGGTCGAGCTGCGCTTCCGGCAACGGGAAGGTTCCCTCGTATTCGATCGGGTTGTCTGTTGCGAGCAGGAAGAACGGGTCTGGCAGCACGCGCGTCTCGCCGTCGACGGTCACCTGCTGCTCCGCCATTGCCTCGAGCAGCGCCGACTGCGTCTTCGGCATCGCGCGGTTGATCTCGTCCACGAGCACGACGTTGGCGAAGATCGGCCCGGCCTTGAACTCGAAGTCGCGATCCTTCTGGTTGAAGATCGAGAGGCCGGTGACGTCGGTCGGCTGGAGGTCCGGCGTGCACTGGATTCGCGAAGGTGTCGCGCCCTCTATCGATTGCGCGATGGCGCGTGCGAGCACCGTCTTCGCGGTTCCCGGTACGTCCTCGAACAGGACGTGCCCGCCTGCGATCAGGGCCGCGACGACGAGCTTGACCTTCTCACGCTTGCCGTAGACGACCGACTCGATGTTGTCCAGGAACCGTTCCGCCACGGCGGCTGCCCGCGTGAAGCGATCGGACTCCTCTACGCGAGCCACCTTGGTCGGTTCCATCTCCCTCCCTGGATTGTAGGCACTGCCGGCGCCGCGTTCATTAGACGGCCCTGGGAACGGCATTGTTAGGAATGAGTATGCCTTCGTCCGTCAGGGCTCCTCGAGGAGGCGTTCGATGTCGGCTCGAAGCATCCGCGCAGCGTCCTCGAATCCGAGCCGTTCGTAGAGCGCTCTCGCCTTCTCGTTCGGCGTGTCGACGCTGAGGACGACGTACCGCTTCCCCTCCTCGCGCAGGGCGGCCGCGATCGCGTACATCAGCGCGTGCGCAACGCCTTTGCGGCGAGCTCCGGGCCGGATGTAGAGGCCGAAGACGTAGCCGAAGTCCGGACTCGTGGTGTTGGCATAGACCGTTCCGACGACGGTTTCCCTTTCCACGGCAACGAGCGCGAGGTGGTCCGTGACAAACGACGCGTCGAAGGGCGAGCCGGGGTAGGGCGTGAACGTGATTTCGGCACTGGACTCGTCCCAGAGAACCCGCATCGGCTCCAGGTCGGTTTCCGTCGCACGCCGGATCTCCACAAAACCCCTTAGCTCGCCTCGGCGGACGGCCAGGACACTACAGTTCTGTCGTGGAAAGGACGCTGCCCTGGGCCTGGTACGCGGACCCCGACGTGCTCCGCCGCGAGGGGGAGGCGATCTTCGCCCGCACCTGGCAGTACGTCGGCCACACCGGGCAGATCGCACCGGGAGGCTTCTTTGCCGCCGGCGCCGGCCAGATCCCGGTCGTCGTGACGCGGACGCACGACGGAGAGCTCCGCGCGTTCCTCAACGTCTGCCGTCACCGCGGCCATGTGGTGGCGAGCGGCTCCGGACAGCGCGGATCGCTGCAGTGCCCGTACCACGCCTGGACGTACGGTCTCGACGGAAGCCTGCGTGCCGCTCCGCGCTCGGACCGCGAGCTCGGCTTCGACGCCGAGGAGCTTGGGCTCGCGCAGATTCTGCTGGACACGTGGGGCCCGTTCGTCTTCGTGAATCCCGATCCCGACGCCTCGCCGCTCGCCGACGCGCTCGGTGATGTGCCGGCGCAGCTGGCCGAGATCCTGGACGTGAACGCGCTCGAGTTCCGGTTCCGCAGCGAGTTCGAGCTGGACGCGAACTGGAAGATCGCCTGCGAGAACTTCCTCGAGTGTTACCACTGCGCGGTTGCGCATCCCGGCTTCACGTCGGCTGTGGACGTGTCTCCGGACGCGTACCGGCTCGAAGCGCACGGGCTCGTGTCGAGCCAGTTCGGGCCGCTGCGGCAGAACGGCGACTCGTTCCTCGCGGGCGGCGAGGTGCCGCGGAGCCAGTTCCACTTTCTTTGGCCGAACTTCGGCATCAACGTCTTCCCTGGACAGCCGAACCTCTCCTGCGGCTCGATCCTGCCGCTGGGACCCGAGCGTACGGGCCGCTTCCTCGACTACTTCTTCGCCCCGGACGCCGACGAGGCCTGGGTCGAGGAGCTGCTCGCCTTCGACGACCAGATCGGGCGGGAGGACCGCGCGCTCGTGGAGGGTGTCCAGCGGGGCGTGCGCTCGGGCGTCATAGCCGAGGGACGCCTCCTCTCGGAGAGCGAGCAGCTCGTGTCGCATTTCCAGGAACTGACGCGCCAGGCGCTCGAGTAGCTCAGACCGCTTGACGCCTACCCTGCAAGCCGGGTAGCGTCGAGAACGCGTCAATGGCTGGGGTGAGCTTTGACGGGGTGAGCAAGGTCTACGCTGACGGCACTTGGGCCGTCTCGGACCTCGACTTGGAGATCAACGACGGAGAATTCATGGTCCTCGTCGGGCCGTCGGGTTGCGGGAAGACGACCGCGCTGCGAATGGTCGCTGGGCTTGAGGACATCTCGGAGGGGCTAGTGCGAATTGGTGAGCGGGTGGTCAATCACGTGCCACCCCGCGACCGCGACATTGCAATGGTCTTCCAGAGCTACGCTCTCTATCCGCACCTCTCGGTCTACGACAACATCGCTTTCGGCCTGCGCGTGAAGAAGGTGCCGAAGACAGAGATCGATAAACGCGTCCAACAAGCCGCACACGTTCTCGGTCTCGAGCAGTTCCTCAAGCGCAAGCCTCGGGCTCTTTCCGGCGGGCAGCGCCAGCGAGTCGCGATGGGGCGCGCGATCGTTCGTGAGCCGCAGGCATTCTTGATGGACGAACCGCTTTCGAATCTCGACGCAAAGCTGCGCGTCCAAATGCGCGCTGAGATCAGCAGACTCCAACACGATCTGGGCGTGACGACGGTCTACGTGACGCATGATCAGGTCGAGGCGATGACCATGGGCGATCGGGTCGCCGTCATGCGGAAAGGCGAACTGCAGCAGGTCGCCGAACCGCAGGAACTATACGACGGGCCGGTCAATCTGTTTGTCGGCGGTTTCATCGGCAGCCCCGCGATGAACATGATCGAAGCGAAGCTCGAGCGTGCGGACGGCGCACTCGTTGCCATCGCAGGCGATCAGCGCTTGACGATCGACGACGAAGCACTCGCCGCCAAGCCTGGGCTGTCGAAGTACGAGGGACGGAACATCGTGCTTGGTATCCGTCCGGAAGACCTCGAGGATGCTGGCCTCGCGAGCGACGTTCCACCGGACCGGCGGCTACGAGGTGTAGTTCAGCTCCGAGAAGCGCTCGGCTCGGAGATCATGGTGCACTTCACGATCGGCGCCCGGCCGGCGGTGACGGAAGACGTTCGTGAGCTCGCCGCCGACGTCGGCGAGGTGCTACCGGAGGATACTCATGCCGAAACGACGATGGTGGCACGGTTCGGTGCTCGCTCACGCGTCCGTGAAGGCGAGACCGCCGAGATCGCGGTCGACACACCGGCCCTTCATTTCTTCGATCCGGACACAAGCCTCGGCATCTACGACGGGGCAACCACGAAAGGAGCTTCATGAGGCATTTCCGCTGGTATCTGCTCGGGCTCTTGGCGCTCGTCATCATTGGGCTCGTTGCTGTGAGTACAGCCGGCGGCGCCCGCCACGCGCGCGGCGTTTCCGGAAGCATCTCGATCATCGGCAAGTGGACGGGCGGCGAGCAGAAGTCGTTCCTCGAAGTTGTCGACGCGTTCAAGAAGAAGAACCCGGACGTCGACGTGAAATACACCCCGGGTGGGGACAACACGCCCCAGCTCGTGTCGACCGCGGTCGCGGGCGGCAACCCGCCCGACGTTGCCATCCTGCCGCAGCCGGGGTTGATGCGGGATCTCGCCCGGCGAGGCGCCGCGAAGCCGATCACGTTCACGAAGGCCACGCTCGCGAAGAACGAAGCGAAGGTGTGGATCACCCTCGGCTCGGTCAACGGCAAGCTCTACGGGCTCTTCTTCAAGGCGGCCAACAAGTCGACCGTCTGGTACAACACCAAGCTCTTCAAGGATGCTGGCGCGAAGCCGGCCACGAGCTTCCCGGCGTTCCTCAAGCTCGCCAAGACACTGAAGGCGTCGGGCACGAAGGCGTACGCCATCGCGGCCGCCGACGGCTGGACCCTCACCGACCTGTTCGAGAACATCTATCTCAAGCAGGCCGGGCCGGCAAAGTACGACCTGCTCACCACCCACAAGATCAAGTGGACAGATCCGTCGGTGAAGGCGGCCCTCCGCACGATGGCGAAGATCGTCGGTGACACAGGCAACATTCCGGGCGGCAGGTCCGGCGCCCTGCAGACCGACTTCCCGACTTCGGTGACGCAGGTGCTGACCGACAAGCCGAAAGCGGCGATGGAGATCGAAGGCGACTTCGTCCCGAACGACGTGAAGGCGGATGTCAGCCCGATCAAGGACTACAACGTCTTCGCGTTTCCTTCGATCAAGTCATCGACGCGCAGCGCGATCGTGGGCGGGGGCGATACCGTGATCATGCTGAAGGACAACGCCGCGGCTCGCGCTCTGATCTCGTTCCTGGCCACGTCCGAGGCGGCGACCATCTGGGCCAATCGCGGCGGCTTCTCGTCACCGAACAAGAACGTCAAACCTTCGGCCTACAAGGACGCGCTCAACCGGAAGACAGCGCTCGCGCTCGCCAACGCGAAGATCTTCCGCTTCGACATGTCCGATCTGCAGCCGGCCGCATTCGGTGCGACATCCGGGCAGGGCGAGTGGAAGCTCTTCCAGGACTTTGTCTCGAACCCGAGCAACGTCAACGGCATCGCGGCGAAGCTGGAGGCAGCGGCCAAGAAGGCCTACAAGAAGTAATTGAGCGGCGGTAGCGTTACCTCGGAGCCGCCCGTACGGGCGGCTCCGCCCGTCGGCCGCGGCGGGCGCCTGCGTGAGCACTCGGTCACGCTGTTGTTCCTGGCGCCGGCCGTGTTCTTCCTGAGCATCTGGATCCTCTATCCGTTGGTGGACACGATCCGCCGCAGCTTCCTGTATCGCGACACGAACCGCTGGATCGGTTTTCACAACTACAAGGAGATTTTCACTCTCGACACGACGGTCACGGCGATCAAGAACAATGCGATCTGGATCGGGGTCGTTCCGGCCCTGGTCACTGCTATCGGCCTCGTCTTCGCGGTTCTCACGGAAAGGATCCGGTGGTCGGTTGCCTTCAAGACGGTGGTTTTCATGCCGATGGCGATCTCTCTCTTCGCGGCCGGCGTCATCTGGCGCGTGATGGACCAGGAGGATCCGCACGTGGGCGCGCTGAACGCAGGTATCGGCGCCGTCCACGACGCCTTCAGGCCGCCGGGGGCCCTTCCCGACGCCGAGCCTTCGACTCCTCGCCTGACAGGCTCGGCCAGGCGCGGCTTCATCCTCCAGACGCCGCTCCGCTCTGGAGATATCGCGCGGCTCGGCCTGACCGGGATCTCCTCGGATAGCGTCCCAGGCGGGGCGGTGCAGGCGGCCGATCCCCAACCGAAGGCAAACGGCATCACCGGGGTCGTATGGCGGGACTTCAAGCCGGGCGGGGGCAAGCCGGGTCAAGTGGAGCAAGGGGAGCTCGGCCTGCCCGGCGTCACCGTCGAACTGCGTGACGCGGCTGGAAAGAAAGTCGACTCCACCCGGACCGCCGACAACGGGACCTTCGCCTTCGACGACGTCAAGGGAGACAACCGGGTCGCGGTCGGCCCGAAGACTTTCGCGAAGCCGTTCGGCGGCGTTGCGTGGCTCGGGGCGAAGCTGATCACGCCCGCACTGATCATCGCGTACACGTGGGTCTGGGCGGGCTTCGCCATGGTGGTGATCGCCGCGGGCCTCGCAGCGATTCCGCGTGACGTCCTCGAGGCGGCGCGGACCGACGGCGGCAGCGAATGGCAGGTGTTCCGGCGGGTGACCGTGCCGCTGCTCGCGCCCGTGCTGAGTGTCGTATTCATCACGATGCTCATCAACGTGCTCAAGGTCTTCGACATCGTCTTATCGGTCGCGCCAGGCTCGTCTCAAGACGACGCCAACGTCATCGCACTGGCGATGTGGCGCACGTCGTTCGGCGGGGTCAATGATTACGGCCTCGGCGCCGCAATTGCGGTCTTCCTCTTCCTGCTCGTAATCCCCGTGCTCGCCATCAACGTCAGACGTTTTCGGAGGGAGGTATGACGACAGCCGCCGCCGAGGTGCGCCGCGCCGCGGTTGTCCAGGAGAGCGTCGCCGCCAAGGTCGGACGTTTCGTCGCGAGGACCCCCGTCCACCTCTTCCTGATCGCCGTAGGGCTGCTCTGGCTCTTGCCGACCCTGGGCCTCTTCTTCACGTCACTCGTGCCGGCCGCGAACTTCGGCCAGACGGGCTGGTGGAAGATCATCTCGAAGCCGAGCGTCGCGACGTGGGAGAACTACCACGAGATCTTCAGGAACAGCTCGATCACACACTCTCTTGTTACGACGTTAGAAATCGCGATCGGTGGCACCGTGCTGCCGATCCTGGTGGCCGCGCTAGCTGGCTACGCGTTCGCGTGGCTCGACTTTCCCGGCCGTGAATGGATCTTCCTCCTGGTCATCGGCCTGCTGGTCGTGCCCCTGCAGATGGCGTTGATCCCGATCTTCTCGCTCTACAATCGCGTCGGGATCTTCGACACGGTCTTCAGCCTGATTCTCTTCCACACCGCTTTCGGATTGCCCTTCGCGATCTTCCTCTTACGGAACTTCTTCATCGGAATCCCGAAGGACATCCTCGAGTCGGCGCGGATCGACGGCGCCTCTGAGTTTCGGATCTTCCTCCGTCTAATTCTTCCGCTAGGCCTGCCGGCAATCGCCTCGCTCGCCATCTTCCAATTCCTCTGGACGTGGAACGACCTGATCGTCGCGCTGACGTTCGCCCGCAACACACAGCCGATCACCGTGGCGATCTTCTCTCAGCTCACGGAGTTCGGGTCGAACATCGACATCATCGCGCCCGCAGCGTTCATCTCACTGGCGATCCCGCTCGTCGTCTTCTTCGCGTTCCAGCGCTACTTTGTGCAGGGGTTGCTTGCAGGCTCCGTGAAATGACCCGCGTCGCAATCGTCGGCGGCGGGTTGGCCGGATTCGTGACTTACCTGACGTTGATTCACGGCGGCATCGACCCGGAGGAGATCACGGTGCTGGCCCCGGACTCAGACCCCGCCGCGGCCTGGAGACGGCGCGCAGCCGCGATCCGACAGACGCACATGCGCTCGGAGAGCGACGGCCACTGCCTGCCGACGTCTTTCCCGGGCCTTGCGGTCCGCGACGCGCGGCGTCGCCGCACGCTGACGCCACTCCTCCGCAGCATCTGCGATCGCTACCACCCGACCGTGATCGACTTCCTTGATCACGTCGAAGAGCTCCGCGGGCGCAGCGGCTGGAGTGCGCGCGTGCGCTCTGCCCGAGTCGAGCGTGTGCGCGCGCTCGCGGACGGATTCGAGCTCGACGGCCACGGTGTCTTCCGACACGTCTTGCTCGCGACAGGCCATCCGGGCAACGTCGTGCCCGAAGAGCTGCGCGACGATCCGCGCACGGTTCACGCGTATGAGCCGCACGACTATGCCAAAAGCGTGTGCGTCGTGGGCGCCGGGCTGGCGGCGGCTACCGAGTGGGTGAACGCGCTCTCGACCGGCTCGACGGTGATCTCCGTGCGGCGGCGAGAGCCGGCGCGCCGACCGCTCAACGTGCCTCGCCCTTACCTGACCCGACGTGGGCTCACCGCCTTCCACCGGCTGCCGGACGAGCGCCGCGTTGCAACCTTGCGCGAGCTGCTTGCCCCCTCGTATCCGCCTGGACGCGAGTGGGACGAGCCGATCGCACGGGCAGCTGCAGAAGGCCGCTTCCGGGTCGAAGCCGCCGTGAACGGCGCCGACCAGGTCATTTGCGCGACCGGTTTCCTGCGGGGCTACCGTCACGACCCCCTCCTGCGTCGGCTCGTCGACGAGCACGACCTTGCGACGGCCGGCGATCGTTGGATCGTGCTCGACACGGACTCGAGCGTGCCCGCGCTCACCAACGAGTCCCGAACCATCGCCCTCGCGGGCGTCTCTGCTCAGTGGGCATATCCCGCCGCGGACACCTTGATGGGCGCCCGGTACGCGGCCCACGCATTCCTTCGCCGATGTCGTACACGCTAAGAGGTCGGCTCGAGTCGCGGCTCGCGGCACTCGCCCTACCGCTGAGCGTCGCGTACGCGATCTCGGTCTCGACCAGGGAATGGTGGCCGGTTGGTCTCGCCGGGGCGATGGTGGCGGTCGCCATCGCGCTCGACCTCGCCTACCATCCGCTCCTCCCGTACCAGCCGGGTTGGGTGGCGCTGCCGCTCGGAGTGCTCGAGCTCGGCGCGGTCATGGCAGTGGTGATCGGGTTGGGCATCCGCGCTCCGCTTGCCGTCGCGCTCGGCCTGTTTGCGACCGCCTGGGTGTGCGCGCAGCTACTCGGCCACGCCGTCCTTCCGTGGTGGAGGCTCTCGTACGCCGAAGACGGCGGCGAGCTCGGTCGCACGGGCCTCGCGCTGGCCGCGGCCGTCTGCGTGCCGTTCGTCGCCGCAGCCGCCGTTTGGTACGTCCACCTTCCACCTATGGTCCATCTCGCGTCGGGTGTGCACCGTGGCCCACTCGTGATCGACCGGAGCGAGCGGCTCGTGGGCGAGCCGGGCGCCGTGGTCGTCGGCGGCATCGTGATCCGCCACTCCGATGTCAGAGTCAGCCACGTCACCGTGGTCGGCGGCGAGAGCGGGATCGTCGTCGACGAGGTGGATCATGTCGTGCTCGATCACGTCAGAGTTCTGCGCTCGACGCTTGACGGCATTCACGTCCGCCGTGCCGCGGTCACGATCCGCAACTGCTTCGTCGACATGCGTGGTATTCCCTTCGGTCAGGGCATCGACATCTCGTACGGCACGGACAAAGGCGAAACCGTCGTGAAGGGCTGCCACGTCATCGGAGGTCAAGAAGGAATCGTCACGCATTCCGCCATGGCGATGCTCACGCACAATCGGGTCGAGCGCACGTCGCTGCGCGGGATCTCGATGACGGAAATGTCGATGGGCGGCGTCGAGCGCAACACAGTTCGTGACGCGAAGGGCGTCGGAATCCTCTGCGGGGACCACTCGATGTGCGAGATTCATCGCAACGACGTTGCCGGCACACGGCCCGACACGGCGGCCGGCGACCTGACGCGCGGCGGATTCGGACTGGTGGTCCAGTTGGGGGCAGAAGCGGAGCTGAGCCGCAACAACATCGCAGACAACCCGTCAGCTCTTGGGGTCTTCTTCAACTCGGTCGTCCGTTGGAAGCGGTAACTCGGACCCGATTCGCCGAGATTGCATTCACTTGAAGCGGGCGGATCGCAGGGTCTAGCATCGAATCCAGGTCGTGCGGAAGCGAAGTACTCAACTCGTGCCGGCTGTCGCTCTGAGTGCACTTTTGGCTGCGACCCTGCTGGCGAGCGCGGGATACGGCCGGACGAGCCGGGAGACGGCCGGCAGAGTGAAGCAGATCGAAGTGCTCTCGCTGTGGGGCGGAAGCGAGAAGGAGGCGTTCCTCAAAGTCGCGCGGGCCTTCACGAGCAGGACGGGGATCAAGGTCCGCTACACGAGGTCGAACAACTTCGAGCCCGACATCAGAGCGAGAATCGCAGCCCACAAGCTGCCGGACATCGTCATCTTCACACGGCCGGGCGTCCTGGCGGGGCTCGCGAAGCAGGGCCTGCTGAAGGATCTCCACAAGCTGGGACTGTCCCGGTCGTACTTGCGTGCGCGCTACGGCTCCGATCTGATCAGCCTCGTCACGTTACGCGGGAAGACCTACGGCGTTCCGGCGAAAGGGAACTCGAAGAGCGTCGTCTGGTACCGCCCGGACCAGTTCCAGAAGTACGGGCTCAAGAGGCCGAAGACGTGGGCCGAGCTGCTCGCGGTGACGAAGAAGCTGAAGGAGAAAGGCCAGACGCCCTGGATCGCCGCGGCCAAGGACTCCTGGACCCTCACCGACTGGTTCGAGAACGTCTACCTGAGAGCCGCAGGGCCGACGAAATACCAGCGGCTGTTCACCGGAAAGATCAAGTTCACGGACCCGTCCGTCAAACGAGCGCTCAAATTGATGCTGGAGATCCTGAGCGGGAGGTATCTCGCCGGTGGAGTGAACGGCGCGCTTGCAACCGGCTACATCGACGCGGTTGGACGCGTCTTCGGGCCGCATCCAACTGCACAGCTGTACCTCGAGGGGGGCTTCATCGGCGGGATCGCGCTGCAGCAGGTGAACACGGCGCTTCAGCCGGGAAAGGACATCAGCTTCTTCCCAGTCCCCGCGATCTCGAAAGGCTCCGACCGGTATGTCGTGTTCGGCGGGGACTACGCATCGGCATTCAGGGACGACCGGGGGGTGCGGAGGTTCCTCGAATACATCTCGTCACCGGAGGCGGGCGCGATCTGGGTCTCGACGGGAGCAGTCGTGTCCCCGAACCGGCAGGTGAAGTCGGCGGGATACCCGAACGTGCTCGTCGCCGCCGAGGCCAGGCAAATCGCGACGGCGAAGGTCGTTCGGTACGACGGCTCGGACCTCCTACCTGGAGGGCTCGGGGACGATTGGGGCGCGGTGCTGCAGAAGATCCTCGCGCGGCCATCGAGGGCGAACGCGCTCCTATCTGCTTTCCAGAAGAAGGCGCACAGGGCGTTTCACAGCTGAGCAGCGTCTTCCTCGTTCCGCACACGCACTGGGACCGGGAGTGGTACCGCCCGTTCCAGTCCTTCCGGATCTCGCTCGTGGACGTCGTCGACGAGGTGCTCGAGCAGCTCGAGGCGGACGAGCGCCTGCGCTTCACCCTGGACGGGCAGCTCGCGACGGTGGACGACTACGTGGAGATCCGGCCCGAAGCCGAGGAGCGGATTCGGGCGCTCGTTCGCAAGGGGCGGCTCGCGATCGGGCCCTGGCAGACGTTGATGGACGAGTTCCTCGTCGACGGCGAGACGACGATCCGGAACCTCGAGACGGGACTCGAACGTGCGTCGGAGTTCGGGAGCGCGATGCGCGTCGGCTACCTCCCGGACATGTTCGGACACGTGGCCCAGATGCCGCAGATCCTGCGCGCTGCGGGAATCGAGACGGCCGTGGCCTGGCGGGGCGTCCCCGGCTCGATCAAGGATCACCGGTTCATCTGGGAGGGACCGGACGGCTCCGAGGTCCTCACGGAATATCTCCCGGACGGCTACGGCAACGCGGCGCATCTCTTCGACGCACCCGGGCGGCCGGAGCTGAAGTCGTTCGAGGAGCGATACCGCCCCTGGTTCGGGGAGGACGAGATTCTCGGAATGGTCGGCACGGATCACATGCCGCTGGTGCCGGACCTGGTCGATCGCGTGCCGGAGGGAGCACGCGTGGGCACGCTTGCCGAGTACCTCTCCGACGCACGTGTCGAAGACGGGCTGCCGCGTTGGCGCGGTGAGATGCGCTCCGCCGCCCGCGCGAACCTGCTGCCGGGCGTCGTCTCGGCCCGGATCGACCTCAAGGCGGCCTGCGCGCGCGCGGAGCGGTGGCTGGAGCGGTACGCCGAGCCGTTGCAGGCCTTGTACGGGGGCGAGTGGCCGGAACCGTTTCTTCGCCAGGCATGGAGACGCATGTTTCAGAACGCCGCGCACGACTCGATCTGCGGCTGCTCCGCCGACGAGGTCTCCGCCCAGGTGCTTGTCCGCTACGCCGAGGCCGAGCAGATCGGGCGCGAGCTCGCAGAGCGAGCCGTCGCGCATATCGCTGCGGAAGTGCCCGAGAACGCATTCGCAGTCGTGAACCCTTCCCCTCGTCAGCGAACCGAGGTCGTAGAGCTCGACGGAACCTTGACCGTTGCGACCGTGCCGCCCCTAGGCTGGTCCGCGGTCCAACCGGGGTCTGACTCCGGGACCGGTCCGGAGCCGCCCAGGATTGACGTAGATGTTTCGAAGCTGACACGAATCGTGCGCGGAGGCGATGTCGGCGACAGCTACAACTACGCGCCGCCTTCTGACGACGTGCTGGTCGACGTGCCGATCGACGAGCGCCTCGAGACCGTCGAGGGCGGGCCGCTGCGACAGGCGCGCGTGCTTCACCGGACGTACGTCTGGGACGGCACTCAGGTCGAGACGCAAACGCGGTTCGAGCTTCGTGCGCACGAACCGTTCGTCCGGATCCGGATCGACTTCGACAACCCCTGCGACAACCAGCGCGTGCGTGTGCATGTGCCCCTGCGTGAATCGGCCGACCGTTCCTTCGCCGAAGGGCAGTTCGCCGTCGTCGAGCGCGGCCTCGAGGTCGAGGGTGGACACGGGGAGGTCCCCGTTCCGACGTATCCGGCGTCCGGATTCGTCCTCGCAGGCGGAATCGCGCTCCTGCTCGACCACGTCACCGAGTACGAGCTCGTCGGCGACGAGCTCGCGCTAACCGTCCTCCGTTCGACGGGGCTGATCAGCCGTGCGGATAACCCTTGGCGCGAGGAGAACGCGGGCCCCGAGGTTCCGATTCCGGACGCACAGATGCGCGGACCCTGGAGCTTCTCGTTCGCCTACCTGCAGGATGCCGCCGGCGCGCACGAGCATGTAGAGGCCTACCGCCATCCCTTCTTGACCGCTCCGGGCGCGGCCAGCGGAGATGAGTTGCGGGAGCACGCCGGCCCCGTCCTCGACGGTCATTCAAGCGTCGTGCTCAGCGCGCTGGATCGCAAGCGCGCGCGCATCGTCAACGAGAGTGCAGAGCAACAGGTCGTGACTTTCGGAGCGCAGCGGGTGGAGTTGCGACCTTGGGAAATCCGGACCGTCCCGCTTTGAAGCCATAACTGCTTAACACGAAGAACGCAAACTGCCCGCACGAACGCGCGTCAGAACACTCATGCGGCTTGTCTTTCTCTGTCTGATTGCGTGGATCGTGCTCGCGCTCGCGGCCCTCGCCTCCGGTGGAATCGGAAACGACGCTGGACGCCACAGCGGGCCGGGGCATGTGAGCGCGAACTAGAGCTAGCGCCGACGGCGCCAGAAGCCCGTGCGCGTCTCGTCGCCGGCGGGCTCCTCGCCGAGTGCCCGCGCAGCGGCCAGGAAGTCGTCGCCACGCAGCATCATCAACTCCGAACGATCGAGCTCCGGCAGCTCCGCGCCCTGAAGGCCGGCTAGCCGCAGCGCCTGCGCGTTGAGCGCCTGCTCGAAGAGCGTGCGCGCGAACCGAGCGTTCCCGAAGCCTTCGCTCCGCGCGGGGCCGCCAAGGATCCGTCCCAGAACCTCCGCCGCGTCCTCGTCGAGCGTGTATTCGTAGTCGGCGGCGAGCTTCTCGGTGATCGCGAGCAGCTCGTCCGTCGAGTAGTCCGGGAACGTGATCTCACGCGAGAAGCGCGAGCGCAGTCCGGGGTTCGACTGCAGGAAGTGGTGCATCAGCCGCGGATAGCCGGCGACGATCACGACGAGGCGGTGACGGTAGTCCTCCATCCGCTTGAGCAGCGTCTCGATCGCCTCCGGCCCGAAGTCCTGGCGCTCGTCCGCCGGTGCGAGCGCATAGGCCTCGTCGATGAAGAGGACGCCGTCGAGGGCTCGCCGAATCGCACGGTCGGTTTTGATCGCCGTGGTTCCGACGTACTGCCCCACGAGCCCGGCCCGGTCGACCTCGACAAGGTGACCGCGCCGGAGCAGGCCCATCGCGCGATACATCTCGGCCAGCAAGCGTGCAACCGTCGTCTTCCCGGTCCCGGGATTCCCGAGGAAGACGAGGTGCTGCGAGGTCGCCACCTCCGGTAACCCGTGCCGCTGCCGCTCGGCCTGCACCTGCAGGAAGGCGACCAACGCCCGCACCTGCTCCTTCACCGTCTCGAGCCCGATCAGCGCATCGAGCTCGGCCTGGAGCTCGGACAGCGTCCGAACCGGCTCCGGCCGTCGCAAGGAATCGAGCTGGTCGGAGATCCAGTCCGCCGGATCGCCGCCGCCCCCCTGCGACAGCCGCTCTCCGAGCACGCGCAGCCCGCGGGCGACGTCCTCGAGCGGATTCCGGGCCATCCCGAGGATTGTGCCCCTCGAAAGAGGGTTTCCGCTCAAGCAGCGGCGAGTCCTACCGATTCGTTAACCTGGTTAACGAATGCCTCTAGCCGCCACCCTCGACGCCACAGCTCTCGCCAACCGGCTGCGCCCGGTGCTCCTGAAGCTGAACCGAGAGCTCCGCCACGAGATCCACTCGCTCGGCGTCACCGGCGGCCAGGTCTCGCTCCTCGTCCAGATCAAGCACCACCCCGGGATCGGGATGCGGGAGCTCGCCGCGCTCGAGCGGATCTCGGTCCCCGGGATGTCCAAGTTCGTCACGCGCCTCGAAGAGGCGGGGCTGGTCGAGCGCGCACCCGTCGAAGGCGACCAGCGCCGCGTCGGCCTGAGCGTGACCGCGGCCGGCCACAAGGTTCTCCGCTCCGTCACGTCGAAGCGGACCGCCTGGCTGTCTGCACGGCTCGGTCAGCTCGACGCGGAGGAGCTGGACGCGATCGACGCCGCCATCGAGCCGCTGGCAAACCTGCTCGACGAGGGCGCAGAGTGACCGCCGCGATTCTGCGCGCAGGCGCCCGCACCTTCCTCAGCGTCCGGAAGCACCGCAACTACCGCCTCTTCTTCACGGGCCAGGTCATCTCCAATATCGGGACGTGGATGCAGCGTGTCGCCCAGGCCTGGCTCGTCCTGTCGCTGACGCGCTCGCCGGTGGCCGTCGGAATCCTCGCCCTCTGCCAGTTCATGCCGTTCACGCTCTTCAGCCTCGTCGCAGGCGTCGTGGTCGACCGACTCGACTCCTGGCGGACGGTGATCGCCACACAGTTCACGCAGATGCTCCTGGCATCGACGATCGCGGTCGTCGCGCTGGCAGGGGTCGCGCAGGCCTGGCACGTGTACGTGATCGCCGCGCTGATGGGCCTCGTCCAGGTGCTGGACGCGCCCTCGCGCCAATCGCTCACGTTCCGCATGGTCGGCCCGCTCGAGCTGCCCAACGCGATCAGCCTGAACTCCGGCGTGTTTAACGGCGCGCGGATCTTCGGGCCCGCGCTCGGCGGCGTGCTCATCGCCGCCGTCGGCGCGGGCGTCTGCTTCGCGGTGAACGCCGCGAGCTACATCGCAGTGCTCG
>WNGB01017685.1_pt1 | contig 22459 bp, 24 predicted proteins | sample 5400681 | NCBI WGS metagenome assembly WNGB01 (sample SAMN13153367, study PRJNA577476) | soil metagenome | isolation source: 115 cm soil or saprolite under grassland replicate 2 | place: USA:California | collected 2016-06-15
ATTCTGGCCGGTCATGATCGAGGCGCGCGAAGGCGAACAGCTCGGCGTGGAGTAGGCCGACGTCAGCACCAACCCCTGATGGGCGATCTTATCCATGTGGGGCGTGGGGTTGCCGACGGTGACGCCGCCGCCATTGAAGCCGGGATCCATCCAGCCGACGTCGTCCATGAGGAAAATCAGGAAATTCGGCGGTTTCCCGTGCTTCTCCTTTGCCTTGGCCAGCTTGGCCATCGCTTCCTTGAGCTGCTTGGGATGAACGACCACCGGCTCCATGTTCGGAGCGATTTGCTTTGTCGGGGTGACCATGAACTGATTGGGGTGATCGTACCCCGGGGCGTCGGTCGGTCCGGTAGTGGAGCCGCGCGGATTGCCCGGCTTGGGAGTTTGCCATCCCTTCTCGCCCCCTCCCCCGGTACTGGTGAACACGGCCCCCGGTTCCGGTACGGCACAACAGTCTTTGTTTCCCTCCAGGCTGGGACTGGGCGGGCGGGCCTGGGCGCTGGCCCCCGCTGAGAACGGCAGCCTGCCTCCGGCGGCTGCGTAACCCAGCACTGTCCCGAGGCCAAGCATGAGCATGGCCAGCAGGGTAGTGCGTTTCAACATACGCCCTCCTTTCACCAAACCACTCAGCACCAAGGCCCCATGCCTCAGCTGCATTCTCTCGATGAGCCCCTGCTACCTGTCTCCCCTCTCCCCTTGCGGGAGAGGGCTGGGGGTGAGGTGCTTCTGGGACACTCACCGGTCGCGCACCATCTTCACCACCTGGCCCTTCTCCAGTTCAAGGATGAGCGTCTTCTCTGTCAGTTCCCGGATCAGGCTCGTGCGTGTTTCCTCTGTCCCGGTCGCGGGGTTGGCTGTGGTGGTCCGCAGGGTCTTGTCCTCCACCGTCGCGCGTGCCTTGAGGGTGTAGACCGTCGCTCCGTCCTTGATCCGGGTTTCCAGGGTGCCGCTGCGGCCGAATTCAAACGTGCCGCCCGCCATCGGCCCGCCTTGCACCACCCACTTGCCGACGAGGCCCGACGGCAACCGGGCCCAAATGAAGAACTCAAAGACGGCCCACGTTCCGGCTCCCACGAGAGCCAGGCAGAGCGCCAGCACGGCCCACTGCCGCAGCCCCCACTTGCTGCCCTTGCCGTGGCCGCCCTGGAGGCCCAGTTGTTTCTGCTTTTGTTTCCGCTGCTTCAGTTGTGCGAGTTGTGACGACAGCTTCATGGCCGCTCCCGATGTTGAGTCGCAACCAGCGCGGGGGACGCTCCCCCAGGAATGTGGCATGAGGCGGCAAAGTCCCAGAGCAGGGCGGGACGAACCCCGTGCTTCGCTGGAATGTCGCCTGCATGGCACTCGGGAGTGTACAGGGGGAGGGGTGGCGGCGGGCTATTGGACTTTGGTCCAATAGCCCGCCGCCACCCCATCCTTTACGCTACTCTTTCGAGCCCAAAGCACCTCACGAACCCCCGGCGGAGCCACGAACGGGCGTGGCAACGCCGGGACAAACAGGAGGATGGATCATGGCATCGTCTCTGGTGGTGTTAAAGTTTGAGACGCCCGACGGCGCCGAGAAAGGGTTGGCGGTGGCCGCGAGCCTGAACAAAGAGCACCTGCTCGAACTGCTGGACGCGGCGACCGTGACGTGGCCCAATGGCAAAAAGAAACCGAAGACGCGGCATGCCGGCGACCTCACCTGCGCGGGCGCGTGGGATGGCGCGTTTTGGGGAATGCTGTTCGGCTGGATCTTCTTCGTCCCCTTCCTGGGTGCCGCCTTTGGGGCGGCCGTCGGCGCCCTGAGCGGGCACTTCGCCGACTACGGGATCGGCAAGGATTTCCTCGAGCAGGTGCGCCGGAAGGTGACGGAAGGATCGTCGGCGCTTTTCCTGCTCGTGGGGCAGGTCACGACCGACCGGGTCATTGAAGCGTTCAAGACCGCACCCTCCTTCGAGATCATCGCCAGCAATCTCTCGAAGGAGCAGGAAGAGAAGCTCAAGGCAGCGTTCGCCCACTGAGAGGCCGTGCGGCAAGGGGCGTGGGAGGCAACCTCGTGGAACTCTGGCATTGGCTGGTAGCGCTGGCGGTGCTGTGGCTGCTGCTTGCCTACTTCCTCCTTCCGCGCCTCTGGCGGCGCTACGCGAGGCGTCATCCGGCCCTGGAGGACGCCCCGCGGATTACCCACACGGCCGATGGCATCCACGGCGATCCCTTGAACGTCGGCCTCGTCGGGACCGAGGATGAACTCCAGGCCGCGATGCTGGCAGCCGGCTGGTTTCCCGCAGACCCGATTACCCTCAAGAGTTCGCTCCGCATCGCCCTCGGGACGCTGCTCCATCGGACCTACCAGGACGCCCCGGTCAGCAGTCTCTACCTGTGGGGCCGCAAGCAGGATCTCGCCTTCGAGCAGCCGGTGGGGCACGACCCCCGACAGCGCCATCATATCCGATTTTGGCGCTCCGCGAAGGAGGATGAACAGGGGCGGCCGCTCTGGATCGGGGCGGCGACCTTCGACACCCGCGTCGGGCTGAGCCACACGACCGGCCAGATTACCCATCACATCGCCGCCGACGTGGACAGCGAGCGCGACAAGATCCTCGCCGACGTCCGCGAAGCCGGCGAGGTGACGGAGGTGATCTGGGTCGAGGACTTTCACCAGCAGCGGGAAGGCAAGAATGGCGGTGGCGATCCCTACCGGACCGACGGCCGCCTGGCAGTTGGGATCATCGTCCAGCGGGTCTCTGATTCATGATCCAGTTGAGGTTGTCCGGTTGTTGGGAGCCCGAAGCGCCAGCGAGGGACAGTCAAATGGCGCGTTCCGATGTTGCCATTGACACAAGCCCCCTTCCCGCTATGACCCTCACATTCTCTCGTGCTGATTTACGAGTCGTGAGCAGGAAGGCTGTCGCATGTCCGTCTCATCGCGCTGCGGAACAGGCTGGCCCTGCGCGCTCCTGCTGATCGCGGCGTTCCTCTGTACCAGCAACCCGCATGCCCGAGCGCAGAGCGAAGCGACCAATTCCAGCCCTTGCGATCCGCGGGCGGCTGAGCCGAAGGCCAGCCTGGGCGCCCCGCTGCTGTCGCCGCCTCAACCACCACTCGACCTCGAGGCGATCAAGCAGATGATTCGCGAAGAACTCAAGGCCGAGAAAGCCAGGCAAGATGAGGAGGATAGGAACAAGAAGGCACAGCCGCCGTGGTTGGGGATAAGTAAGGATCTGAAACTGAGCGCTTCCGTGAGCGACGGGTTCACGGCGGAAACCGCCGACAAGGCGTTCCGCTTTCACTTTGGGGGGCGCCTGGAATTCGATAACGCCTGGTTTACGCAGAACAACAACCTGCTCATCGGTTCCAGTTCGACTACTCGTCTGGAGGATGGCACCGACTTTCGCCGGGCGCGCCTGCGGGCGGATGGCCTGCTCTGGGAGTGGATCGAATTCGTTGCCGAAGTCAACTTCGCGAACATTCAGGATGTCGCCAACGTCAACAATCAAACCGTGCCCGTCGGCAGCGTTGGGCTTACCAATTGCTACCTGACCTTTTGCGACTTGCCTGTGGTCGGCAACGTCCGGGTGGGCCACTTCAAGGCGCCCACTGGCCTGGATCGCTATACCAGCGCCAACTATCAGTACTACATGGAACGGTCATCGTTGTTCGACGCCTTTCTGGACCCGGACCAATACCAGAGCGGCCTGCTCCTGTTCAACTCGTACCTGGACGACCGCGTCACGGCGGCCACGTCCTTCACGCGCGTCAACCACGGGACTTTGAACAGTTTCGGCTTTGATACGCAGGACGGCCTGTACGCGGTGGGCCTCCGCCTGACAGGTTTGCCGATTTACCAGGACGACGGCCGGGTGCTCATGCATCTTGGCTTCGACTACTTCCACCACGCCCTGACCGGCCACACGTTCGCGGTCGGGAACCGGATGCCGCTGCGCGCGGGCGGCGGGTCCGATGAGATTCCGGATTTGCTCGCCACCGGCAACTTCTTCACGCCCAATGGCGTTGACGTCGTGGATTTTGAGTGGGCCTTCGTGTACGGGCCGTTCGCAATGTCGGCCGAGTATGCTCTGGCCCGAGCGACGGATGTTTTTGAGAGCTTTAATGGCGTCAACTTCGCCGGGCCGCGCGGCAACGTGACCTATCAAGCGTTCTACGTCGAGAGCGGCTATTTTCTCACACCGGGTGATCGCCGCCGCTACGACAAGAAAACCGGGACGTGGGACCGAACTGTGCCGCAGGAGAATGCCTTCGTCAAACGGGGGGAGGACGGCCGGTGGTGCCACGGATCCGGTGCGGTGCAACTGGTGGCCCGCTACACGTACCTGGACCTGGTGAGCGGTTCGCCGCCGCTGACGCCGACCTCGGGGGGCGCGCGGGCCGGAACGGAACAGGACGTGACGCTTGGGGTCAATTGGTATCTCAACCCGCAAACGATTATCTCGCTCAACTATGTCTGGACGCACCTCGATTCGGTCGTGGCCGGAGCGAGCGGGAACCTCCAGGGTCTCGGAATCCGCTTCCACGTTGACTTTTGAGCACTCCGGCCCGCCGCGAACCCTCGAAGTTCCCCCGGCAGACGCCGGCACCTGCCTCGTGACGCAAGCGGAAGAGGAAGGGGACGGGAACAGCGCTCTTGCCCCCGCCGTCCCTCCGCGGTTGACTTTTCCTCTGCGCTGAATCTCGCGGAGGACTTCTTCGAGATTTCACTGGCGGTTTCCGTTCTCACAGCGATAATGTTGCTGATGGGGTGGGTGGTCGGCTGGGCGTGCGTCATGGCGGCGCGCGCGCAGTTCACCCTGGCGATGGTCTTTGTCGTTCGCAACGTGGCGATTGCGACGGCCGTTGCCGTGACGGTCCTTGGCCGGATCGAGTTCGCGGTTACGAAAACCGCGTATTTCCTGAATCAGGTGCCGATCCTCTTCGCGGCCCTGCTCCTCTTCCGGCTAACCGAGCGGATGCCCCCGACACGTCGCTCTGATGCAGACAGCACATGAATCAGCACACTTTTGCAGGCGTCCAGTCCGGCGCCGAGCCAGTCCTGTCTGCCCGGAAGGACGCCGATCGAGCGCCTGCGCTTTGAAAGTCTGCTGTCGCGGCTGTCCGCTGCCTTCATCCATCTGCCGGCCGAGGAGGTCGATAGCCAGATCGAGCGCGGGTTGCAACAAATCGTCGAGTTTCTCGACATCGACCGCAGTAGCCTGGGGCAGTTCTCCGAGGATGGCAGCCAACTGCTGGTCACGCACACCTATGCCCTACCGGGAGTGACGCCGTTTCCGAAGGTGAATGTTGCCCCGCTGTTCCCGTGGTACACGGCCAAGGTTCGCTGTGGGGTGGTGCTGCGATTTACGCGGCTTCCCGAGGAACTGCCCCCCGAAGCGGTCCAGGAACGGGCCTACTGCCTTCGGGAGGGGTTCCACTCTCATTTGATGATCCCGTGCCAGGTCGGGGACGCGGTCCTCGGGGCGCTCTGCGTCGGCTCGTTTCGTGAGGAACGGGATTGGTCCGATGCGCTCGTGCAGAGCCTGCAACTGGTCGGCGAAATCTTCGCGAACGCCCTGGCGCGCAAGCGGGCCGAGGAACGCGAAACGCACCTGCGGGAACAGTTGGCTCTCGTGGCTCGGGTCACGATGATGGGCGAACTCGCTGCATCGATCGTTCACGAGGTCAACCAGCCGCTCTGTGCCATCGTCAGCAATGCCCAGACCGTGCAGCGCCTGCTGGCCCAGGAAAATTGCGACATGGAGGAGGTGCGCGAGGCGCTGGCAGACATCAGCCGGGACGGTCAGCGGGCCAGCGCGGTGGTCGGCCGGATTCGCAACTTCGTCCGTAAGGCCCCGGGAGAGCGCTCGCCCGTGGCTGTCAACGACCTCATCCGCGAGGTGGCTGTGTTGATGCGCGGCGAACTGGCCAGGAGAGGCGTGACGGTGAAGCTGGAACTGGCGGAGGGACTGCCGGCCGTCTCCGGCGATCGCGTTCAGCTGCTGCAGGTGATCCTGAACCTCATGACCAATGGCGTCGATGCGATGGACCGGGTCGCGCGCGACTTGCGTCACCTGGTCGTTCGCTCGACCGCGGACGGGGCGGAAGTCTCCGTGGCAGTGACGGACGCCGGCGTCGGGATCGCACCCGACTCTATAGGCTATATATTCGATCCATTTTTTACCACCAAGCCGCACGGGATGGGGATGGGGCTGGCCATCTGCAAGTCGATCCTCAAGGCCCACGGCGGCCGCATCTGGGCCAGTCCGAACGCCGACCACGGCACCACGTTTCAGTTCACGTTGCCCGCCAGCAAGGAGGACAACCCATGACTGACCCGGCCCCGATCGCGTTCGCGATCGACGACGACCTGTCAGTGCGGAAGGCACTCCGCCGGCTCCTGACAGCGGCCGGGTTCCGCGCCCGGGCGTTTGCCAGCGCGGAGGAGTTCCTCGCCCAGCCGCTGCCCGACGACGCGCCGGCGTGCATCATCCTCGACGTGTCCATGCCCGGACTGAGCGGGCTGGACCTGCAGCGCACCCTGGCCGAGCGGAACGTCAGCGTGCCGATTGTGTTCATCACCGGCCACGGCGATATTCCGATGACCGTGCGTGCGCTGAAGGCCGGCGCCGTGGACTTCCTGCCCAAGCCATTCGACAATCGCGATCTCCTCGCCGCCGTTCACCAGGCCATTGCCCGCGACGCGCAAGCCCGACAAACAGGAGCGGAGGTCGGAGCGCTCCGACAGCGGCAGGTATCTCTGACGCCGCGCGAACGCGAGGTCATGGCCCTCGTCGTGAGTGGGCTGCTCAACAAGCAAGTGGGCCAGCAACTCGGTGTGACCGAGAAGACCGTCAAGGTCCACCGCGCCCAGGTCATGGCCAAGATGAAAGCGGACTCGCTGGCGGCCCTGGTCCGCATGGCGGCGCGGCTCGGAACCCAGGTTTCGCAGTAGGTGCCGCGAGCCGAGCGGCACCGCAGTCCGGCTCGGCTCGCCGGACCTACACCTCACCTTGGACCAAAGTCCAATAGTCCCTCACAGCCGGGATCTGCTACGATCCAGATAGGCGCCCCTTCCGGCCCCTCCCAGGATATCGCCCTGATTGCGCACCCCGATGCCCAGCACGCCGCAAACCATTGTCCTCATTGACGACGACGAATCGGTGCGCAGAGCGCTGCGACGCTCACTCCGCTCGGTGGGCAGGAACGTGGAGGCATTCGCGACGGCAGAGGAGTTTTTGCAAGCCGGCACGCCGACGCTGCCGGACTGCCTTGTTCTCGACGTGCATCTGCCGGGGCTCAGCGGACTGGAGTTGCAGCAGCGGTTCAAGGCTGAAGGGCGGAGTATCCCGATCGTCTTTATCACCGCCTATGAAGATGAGCAAACGCGCGAATTGGCGCTACAGGAGGGCGCGATTGCCTTCTTGCAAAAGCCTTTCGAGGAGCAAGCGCTGCTGGCCGCAGTGGCCAGGGCGTTGCGTTAGCGGCGGGAACAACCAGGCGAGCGGCGCGGCGTGAGCCCGCCGGTGAGGCCAGACCGGCGGGCTCACGCCGCGCCGCTCGCCAACCACGTTACAGCCTCTAAATCCCATTGATCGCGGCTGATCTGACACAAGCCCGCGGCCAGGATCAATACGGATAAGCCGGAACCCGATAGACGCCGCTGCTCATGTTTCCGCCCTCCCCGTAGATGGAGGATGAGGAATGATAGGCGCCGCCGGAAGAGCCGCCGTAATAGGCGGACGAGTGGGAGGCGCCCCCGCCGTAGGGTCCGCTGGCGCTGGTCGTTCCCGCGTGGTAAAACCCTGAGGACGGGTTGTAACCCGTGGTCCCGGAGTGGGAAGCCCCTCCGCCGTAGCGACCGCTGAAGCTGCCGTAACTGCTGTGCGAAAAGCCGCCTCCGCCGTAGGAGGTGCTGCCCCCGCGATAGCCGCCCCACGCGTGGGCCTGGTCCGCCGTCAGAGCAATCCCCAGCAAGGCGGCAATCATCAGAGAACTCGCTGTCCGCAGCATGGTGTACCTCCGCGATAGAAGTTGGGCACTATTCAATACGGATACCGATAGACTCCGCTGGTGCTCGCCGACCCACTCGAACTGTGATACACGCCGCCGCTCGTGGTGCCGGAACTGGTGGTGCCATGATAGGCGGCCCCGCCGGAGTAGGACGCCCCACCGCCGCCGGTCCAGGCGCTGCCACCGGAACTGTTGGCGTGGTAAGTGCTCCCGCCGGGGCCGGTACCATAGATGCCGCTTTGTTGATGCGTAGCACCAGAAGCACTCCCGGTGCCGCCCACGGCCGTCGTACTGCTGTGATACATGCCGGTGTTGCCGCTGGGAGTGCGATAGGCAGTGGTCGAGGTCGTCCTGGCAGCGCCCCACGCCTCGGCCCGGTCGGCCGTCCCAGCAATGCCCAGAGCTGCCGCAAACATCAGAGAGAGAGTTGTCCGCAACATGATTCGGTTTCTCGCGAAGAAGTTGGAAAGAACGCCCGCAGGTCAGGCTGGAAACCCCGACCTACGAGATGGGTAAACACGTTATTTGAGCCGCTTCATCCGCACCGCGGGCGAGTCGGGCACGGCTTTGCCGTCAACCATCCGCCCCGTGGATTGCCAGGTGACGGTGTTGGCATCCACGCGCGTCACAATGTTGGTGGCGGTGACCTTTTTCCCATCGGGCAGGGTCGCCGTGGTCTTGCTGAGCCACTTGTTGCTGTCCTGCGTCCAGACGGCTTCGGCGAAGCCGCCGCTGGACTGGAACGTCCACGAGCGGATGCGTTTCATCGCCGGATCCCAGGCGATCCATTGCGTCCCGCCACCGATAGGAACGCCCTTGATGGACGTGGAAAAGGAAGAGATGATGAAATTCCCGTTGTCGCTCCAGGAAAAATGCACCTGGGCCACTTCGCCCTTTTCCGCTTCGTCCGCCCAGCCACCGATCAGCCACTCCAGCCCGCGCAGGTGCTCGGAATGATTAGGGGCAGTATAGGCCGCTTCGCGCACGCTGGCCAGCAACCACTGCCCGTCCTGCTTGACGTGAACGATCGTGTAGCGCGCGCGGTGCGGGACGCTGCCGTCGGCGGGAATCACGTCGGTCGTTCCGTCCTCGATGGCCGTGGTTGGCGAGACCAGACGAACCGAGCCGATGTTGATCCGCAATTTCGCGCCCTTGTTTTCCGCGAAGAACCCCTGCATCGCCTTTTCGATGGCCTTCCGCCCCTTCAGCAGTTTGCCTTCCTGGTCGATATAGTCGCCGTCGGGGGCCCAGTGGGCGGCCACGGCCTGGGCGTCGCCCTTGTTGAAGGCGGCCACAAACGCCTCGGCGGCTTTCTGAAGGGCGGCCTCTTCCTTGGTGATCCCCTTAGCCTGCCCTGCCAGGCCCGCTCGTGCGGCCAGCAAAGCGACAACCAGCAAACCTACACCCATTCCCATCCGAATTGGTCTCATCGGCTTCTCCTGGTGAAACGCTTGTCGGTTTGACAGCGACGTTTTCAAAGACACCCGTCAGCGTAAGGAGGTGGGTGGCGGAAGGGCTATTGGACTTTGGTCCAATACAGCGCTCGCGACGGGGGAAATGCGCAACGAGCGGCGGGGTTTATCCCCGCCGTCTGGGGCTGGGACGGCGGGGATAAACCCCGCCGCTCGTTCGCTTGCCCTTGTGCCAATTTCCCCCTATTCCCCTCGGTCATTGCAACGATTGCAAGTAGCCGATCAAATCGGCCAGTTGCCCGGGCGTCAAATTGTTGACCAGGCCATCCGGCATCGCCGACTGTTTCTGCATCCGGCGCGCCTCGATCTCCGTTCGCCTCAGCTCGCGCTGAACGCCCGTCGCTTCCCGGATCAGCACCGCCTGGGCACCCTCACTGACGACAAAGCCTGTAAACAATCGGCCATCGGCCATCTCAAAAGTGTACGCCTCGAAGCCTTGCGCGAGCTTGGCACTCGGCTTGAGGATCGATTCCGCCAGTTCGCCGGGACTGGAGCGTTTGCCGATGTCCACCAGGTGCGGCCCCTTTGGGGTCTGCCCGTCGGCGGTCGTGTGGCAGGCAAGGCACGATTGACTCTTGAACAGGAGCTTGCCCTTCGCGACATCGCCTCTGGCCTGCAGCGTCCGCTTGACGGCGACCTCGTAGGGCATGTTGCCGATCTGGTCCGGGTTCTTCGGATCCGCTTTCAGGATCACGATCGGCGTCTCCTTTTCGGCCGCGGGATTCGTCTCTACGGTGTTGGTGACCCCCTTCAGAGAGACCTTATGTCGATTGAGTTCCCTGCGGAGAAACGCGCTGGTGCCGGCGTCCCCTTCGAGGACGGCGACCGTGAGGACCGACCCGATCCGCTTACTGCTCTCCCATTCCTGGCGATCGAAGTAGGGGCCGGTGCTGTCCGGACGAATCCCCCACCAGCTCCCGGTGTAGTCCGCTTCGCGGTGGTAGAGACGAATCAACGTGGCCAGAATCCCACGCCGCAGGTCCGGCGAAGCGCTGCCAAGTTTCTTGATCAAGCCTTCGACCGCCTTTTTCTCGTGCATGTAGCGCAGCGCCCACAAGGCGCCCGGAGAGTAAGGCCCGTCGAGTGCCTCCAGGCAGGTATCGACCGCGCCGAGCGAAACCAGGGTGCGCACGGCCAGGTGCGGCACGACGCGGTTCGGGTCCGGCTGGTTTTGCAAGGGCTTCTTCGCCGGCATCGCAGAGCCTTTCGGCCGCGCTGTCAACGGCAGGATGCTCCTGGCCGCCGACACGTCGTTCAGCCGGCCCAAACTGATCAGGGCCTGGGCGCGCACTCGGAGGGAGTCGTCGGTCAGGGCGACGAGGAAGGGCTTCGTGTCGAGGCCCTTCAGGTGCGGCTTGCGGTCGGTCAACGCCCGGAGCGCAAACTCGCGGACGGCGGAGTCGTTGGCGACCGCGAGCAGCGTCTTGTGGGAATCCTTGCCGTCCAGTTGAGCCAGCGTGAAGAGGGCGGCAACGCGTCCCTCCCGCGGCGCCTTGCTATCGGACGCCAGGGTTCGCAGCGCCTCGCTGATGTCGGGCTTCCGCCCCCGACGCAGGATCTCTGCCTGGGCGTGCAGGCGGGCAACGGCATTGGGACTGACCAGGGAATCGAGCAGTTGCTCCTGGCCAACTTTGGTCAGGTTGGGGAGCGGAGTTGGCTTCAGCCCGCGCGGGGTGACGCGCGCGATGAAGCCGACATTCGGCCCGACGTACACGCTCGCCTCGCCGCCTCGCCAGCTGGCGACATAGAGCCGGCCGCTGGCGTCGATGTCCATGCCCGTCGCGCGCGGGACTTTGAGGAACACCTCCTGTTTCAGATCGAAGGTTGGATCGTGGTCTTTTAGCTCGTGCCGATAGACCTCGCTCCGCCCCCAATCGCCGGTGAACAGGGTATTGCCGTATTTCGCCGGCCAGCGCGGATCCTGCACGAACAGCCCGCCGGTGCCGCCACCGCCGCCGAACACGCCGAGCGTCGGCATGATCTCGTCGGTGAAGTTGGCAAACAGCTGTGTGTAGCCGTAATGAGCGCTCTGGATGAGATGGCTGACGCGCGTGTCCCAGCCGGCGCCGTCGTTGGTGTTGTCGCGCGTGAACAGGTTCAAATAAGGATCAATGGCGATGTCAAATGGATTCCGCAGGCCCGTGGCGTAAATCTCCAGTTCGGTGCCGTCGGGCCGAACGCGGACGATGCCGCCGCCGCGCAGCGTGATCGTTTTGCCGTCCTTGCCTTTCGCCTCCTTGATGCCGTAATCGCCGACGCCGATGTAAATCCAGCCGTCGATGCCCATGCGGATGCCGTTGGTCGTGTGGTCGCCGCCGCGTTTCGTGATCATGTCGGTCGTCAGGCCGGTGACCAGGATCTCCTGCCGATCCGCCACGCCGTCGCCGTCCTCGTCGTGGAAGAGGCTCAGGGTGGGCGGGTGCATGACCCACACCTTCCCCTGCCGGGCGATCAAGCCGCGCGGGTGCTCCATCTTGGCGAACACCGTGACCTCATCGACCTTGCCGTCGCCGTCCCTGTCCACGCAGCGGAGCACGCGGCCGCCGCCGGGGGTGCGGCCGAGCGAGCCTTGCTCATCGACCGCGACGAACACCTCGCCGCCTGGCCCCGCCGCCACCGCGACCGGGTAACTCACCTTCGGCGGGGCGGCAAACAGGGTGACGTCGAAGTCCGCCGGCGCTTTGACGAGGTCGCGCATGGTCTTCTCATCGACGGGCTGATTTGGCCCCTTGCCGAACGGGCCGCCGATCGGGCCACCCTTGGGCGGCCCGAACCCGGCGAACTGCGGCACGACTCCCTTGCTCTTGCCGGTAAGTTGGGCGGCAACCGACGCGGTGCGTTTGTCGATAAATGTTCGCAGGTCAGGCGGCTTCGGACCGCCGGGCGGACCAAAGCCGCCCGGCCCTTCCTTCCGTGCCTCTGCCGCCTTTTTCTCTCTGGCAAGTGGCTCCTTCGTCACCTTCTCGATCGCCTCGATGTCCTTGAGCAGTTGCTTCCTGGTGAATGCGGTACTCGCCAGGTTTTGCAGCAGTTTCTGGTACTGAGTGCGCACCTCCGGGATACCCAGGAGTCGATCGACGAGCTTGTTGTCGCCGGGGTAGGGGTGGAACAGGCTCAGGTCCATCTGCTGCTCCGCCGAGCCCATCAGCATGAAGTTCGCCAGGGAAAACTCAAGGTCGCCCGGGATGAAGACGAATTTATTCGTTTTGGGATGGAGATACAGGGAATAGTTATGCCCGAGGGCGAAGAAGCTCTGCAGGTTCGAGACGAGCGCATTGGCGGCCATGAAGCGCAGGAACTCGTCCATGTCGAGGTACGAGCCGATGTCCTTGCGAAACTGCTCGTCGCTCGCCTTGTTGACGAGATTGGCGAAATCGATGACGCGCTTCGCTTGCTCCTTCGTCGGCTCCGACTGCGGCCGGTACTTGCCCTTGTACTGCTCCCAGTCATCGCCGAAGTGATCGATGCCGCGAAGCCCAAACGGATTCAGCAACAACCCCTTGTCGGTCTGGAAGCGGTCCTGGAGGAATCGTTTGTCCACGCTCTCGACCAGCGTGTAAAGGCCAAGGTACTCCTTGTCATATTTGCCGGGCACGGTCAGGGTGACCTCAGCGAAGGCGGTGCGTGGTGCAGGCACACCCGCCGCTCGAAACACCGCGTAGGCGATTGCCTCGCGCGCCTTCGCCGGATCGAGCGGCATGGCGTGGAGGTGGAACGCAGTAAGCCCGTGGAACGGCTCCCCATCGAACCGGCTGAACTCGACCTTGAAGGGACGCTTCAGCCGGCCGGCCGACGCGAAGTAGGTGACGTCGCCCGCATAGCGCAGGCCGACCTTCTTGTAGGTCTTTCCGCCCGCGGTGAGCGCGCCCTGCGCCCAGGGAAACTCGGTGCCGAAAAGGTTCCTTTCACTGTCGCGTTTGTCCTTTTTTACCTTGGGTTGTCCTGGCCCTTTCGGTCCGGGGAAGCCACCGGCGGGTTGCATCGCCTCGTACTCCCTGGCCGGGATGTCGAGGTGAATCGCCCAGATCCTTGTCTGACCGAAGACCTGGCCGTCCTTGCCCTCCTGGCCGTCTGCAGCTGGCTCGACGCCATCGAGAACAAAGATCAACAGCAGCCAGCAAGCCGCCGCAAACGCGCAGGCCAGAGTGCGTTGGTTCATCGCCGTACCTCACAGACATCGATTGGGAGCGGGAGATTCGGATCCGCCCTTGGGGCGCGGCAGTTCCTTATCTTCTCTGATGCAGACGACCGTCCGATGAGGCGCACCCAGGCACATTTTTCACGACAACCTCGCCAATTCCGCACTTGTGGAGAATCCTGTGTGATCTGATACAATGACTCGTACCTGGACGCGGTTACTCTGCACTTTGCCCACCTTTCCCCTTGCGCGATAGGGGAGAAGAAACCGTGTCGGTCTACTTCGAGCGGCGCAACCGAGCAGCAGCCCGCTTCCACACGCAGGTCAAGGTGGCGGCACACCCCACCCTGACCATCCGCCAAGTGATGCTGTCGTACAAGGTGGTGGCGCCGCCGGACTTGGCCAAGCAGGAACCGGCAGGGGAGGGGAGGAAAGCCCCAGCCCCGCCACCCTCGGGGGGCTAGACGCGTGGCGCAAGATCTCCAGGTGCTCGATGAAACCGCCGCCCCGTGCGGCGTGGTGGCGCTGGCGGCGTCGGCCGGCGGCCTGACGGCCCTCAGTACCGTGCTGGCCGCCCTGCCCGCCGACTTCCCCGCCGCCGTCGTCGTCGTCCAGCACCTCGACCCGCGCCGCCGCAGTTACCTCTCCGACATCCTCCGCCGCCGCACGACCCTGCGCGTCAAGGAGGCCGCCGACGGCGACTCCCTGCGCCCCGGCACCGTCTACACTTCGTTCGTCCCTCCGCCGACCTGCTGTTCCGCTCGTCGGCCGACAGTTTCAAGGACCGGGCTGTGGCCGTCGTCCTGACCGGGACCGGCAGCGACGGCGGCGCCGGCGTGACGGCCATCAAGAAGATGGGCGGCACCGTCATCGCCCAGGACCGAGCCAGTTCTGAATTCTTCGGCATGCCGGCAACCGCCATCGACACCGGCAGCGTCGATCTGGTCTTGCCCCTGGAGGCAATCGCCCCCGCCCTGGTCGCCCTGATGCGTAAAGGCGAGCAGTCGTGACCACCCCTGAGAAGGATCCCAAGTTCGAGGCCCTGCTGGAGTACCTGCGGCAGACACGCGGTTTCGACTTCACCGCCTACAAGCGTTCCAGCCTGATACGCCGCGTGCAGAAGCGCATGCAGACCGTCGAACTGAAAGACTTCGAGGCCTACGTCGATTACCTGGAAGTCCATCCGGATGAGTTCGGCCAGCTGTTCAACACCATCCTCATCAACGTCACCTCGTTCTTCCGCGATCGGCCGGCCTGGGACTATCTCGCCGAGGAAATTCTGCCGCGGATCCTGGCCGCCAAGGGACCGGGCGAGCCGATCCGTGTCTGGAGCGCCGGCTGTGCCTCGGGCGAGGAAGTCTACTCCGCCACCATCCTGCTGATCGAGGCCCTGGGTGAGGAGGCGTTTCAGAAGCGTGTCAAGATCTACGCCTCCGACGTGGACGAACAGGCCCTGACCCAGGCGCGCACTGCCACCTACACCGTCACCCAGATCGAGCCGCTCACGCCGGCACAGCGCGACAGGTTCTTCACGAGCAACAACGACCGCTACGTCTTCCGCAGCGAGCTGCGCCGGGTCATCATTTTCGGGCGTCTCGACCTGGTTCAGGACGCGCCCATCTCGCGGCTGGACCTGCTCATCTGTCGCAACACCCTGATGTATTTCAACTCCGAGGCGCAGGGCAAGATCCTCGCGCGCTTGCACTTCGCCCTGAACGACACCGGCTACCTGTTCCTGGGCAAGGCGGAGATGCTGCTGGTTCACGGCAGCCTGTTCGTCCCGACTGATCTGCGCCATCGCGTCTTCACCAGAACGCCGCGAACGAAGGCGCGCGAGCGGCTGCTGATGCCCCAGGGCGGCGAAATCGACGCTGGCAATCACCTGCCGCGCCAGCTGCGCCTGCGCGAGGAGGCGTTCAATGCCTCGCCGGTGGCTCAGCTGGTCGTGGATCTGAGCGGGATCGTGGTGCTGATCAACGATCGCCTGCGTTTATTATTTGGCCTGGACGCCCGCGACATCGGCCGGCCGCTGCAAGATCTGGAGTTTTCCTATCGTCCGCTGGAGTTGCGCTCCCTGCTGGATCAGGCCCGCGCGGACCGCCGTCCGGTCATCGTGCCGAACGTCGAGCGGCATCTGTCCAGCGGCGAGACGCAGTATTTCGACGTGACGTTGGTGCCGCTGATCCATAACGACGAGGCCCCGCTGGGGGTGAGCATCTCCTTCAATGACGTGACGCGGCCGCACCGTCTGCAAGCCGACCTGCTGCGCTCGAACCAGGAGTTGGAGACGGCCAACGAGGAGTTGCAGAGCGCTCATGAGGAGCTAGAAACCACCAATGAGGAGCTGCAATCGACCAATGAAGAGTTAGAAACCACCAATGAGGAGCTGCAATCGACCAACGAAGAGTTGGAGACGATGAACGAGGAGTTGCAATCGACCAACGAGGAGTTGGAGACGATCAACACCGAATTGCGACAGCGGACGGTGGAACTGGACAAGGCGAACCTGTTCTTGCAGTCGATTCTGACGAGCGTGCAGACGGGCGTGTTGGTAGTGGATCGGCAATTGAACGTGCTGATCTGGAACTATCGGGCGGAGGACTTGTGGGGCCTGCGTGCCGACGAGGTGCGCGGCAAATCGCTGTTGAGCCTGGACATTGGCCTGTCGGTGCGGCAGCTGGAGGCGCCGATCCGGAAGCTGTTGCAGGGGGCGAGCAAGTACGAGGAACTGACGCTCGATGCGTTGAACCGCCGCGGTCGCTCGATCCGTTGCACGATCATGGGTACGCCGCTGGGCCGGGACGTGCCGGGCGAGGTGCCGGGCGTGGTGCTGGTGGTGAACGATCTGGACCATGCCGCCCCGCGCCCGACCGGCGTCGGCGAACCGCAAGCAATGGGTGGCGGGTGAGGGGATCAGAGCCGAGTTGTGGCACGGGTTGTGGCACGGTCTCCTGACCGTGCCACCTCCCCGACCGAAGGTCTCCCTGTGGTGACCGCATGACCAGAGGAGACCTGCGGTCATACCCGGTGGCACGGTCAGGAGACCGTGCCACAACAAGCGTGCAGCAACTCTCTCCGGCCGGCACCTGTTCGAGGTTATTCGCGGATGTGCTCGTCATCCCGAGGGGGAAGGTTCGAGTCTGGCGGCTGTCCCGGCCGAATGTTCGCGTCCTCATTCGAGCGAGGCATCGTCCCCAGCAGTGGAGGATCTCCCTGGGCCGCAAGTTCTGCGGCTTCAAGGAAACGATCCTTGCTCGGAACGCGCTGAGCGTTCAAGACGGCGAACACCAGCACAACCCCCAGAGGCAGGAACCAGAGGGTTGTCCACACAGCCTCCGGCATGGGTGATGTTCCCCTCTGCCAAGGCGCCAGGATGTCTGGCGACAGGACTGTGAGCAGCATCACCGGGAGAGGATGGCAAATCACCAGCAGCCCAATGACTCGAGCCGGCCAACCATAGACCGCGTGCCTGCGCGTGAGGGCGAATCTTCCCTGGACCAAAGCCATCACTCCGAAGACAGCGGCAAAGATGTAACTGATACACATCGTGCGAATCCTGCGTGCTCAGAGCGCCGCACGCCGTCCGGCTTTGCTCGGCTCGATGCAGGCTCCCGCTGTTGGGAACATCTTCGCCGGGCTGCAGCGACCCTCCGGGTTGAACGCCGACCGCAAGCGCAGCATTATTGCCAGATCTTCCGGCGTAAACAAGCGCGACATGAAATCGATCTTCTCGACGCCGATGCCGTGTTCGCCGGTCACGCTCCCCCCGCAGTTGATGCACTCTTCGAGGATTTCGTGACTGGCCGCCAGCACGCGCCGCACCTGATCCTGGTCGCGCTCATCGAATAGCAGGATCGGGTGGATGTTGCCGTCGCCCGCATGGAAGACATTGGCGATAGCGATTTGATATTTCTCTCCAATGGCGCGAATGACGCGCAGGATGTGCGGCAGCTTGGTACGCGGCACGACGCCGTCCTGGGTGCAGTAGCTCGGGCTCAGGCGGCCGACCGCCCCGAACGCCTTTTTGCGCGACTTCCACAAAAGGTCGCGCTCGGCGTCGGTCGTCGCCTGCCGCACCTCGCGCGCCCCGTTCTTCTTTGCGATGTCGGTGATTTGCTCGGCGTCCGCGTCGAGCCCTGCTTCGAGGCCGTCCACCTCCATGATGACCACCGCCCCGGCGTCGAGCGGAAAGCCGAAGTGGAACGCCTCCTCGACCGCCTTGAGGATCAGCTGATCGAGCATCTCCAGGGCTCCCGGCACGATGCCGGCGCCGATGATATCGCTGATCGTGTTGGTCGCATCGTCCACCGTCTCGAAGACGCCGAGGAGTGTGCGATACGCCTCGGGGTTGCGCGTGATGCGCACCCAGATTTTCGTGACGATGCCGAACGTCCCCTCCGAGCCGACGATGACGCCGGTCAGGTCGTAGCCGGGGTTATCCTCGATGGGGCCGCCTGTTTGCACGACGCGGCCGTCGGGCAGGACGATCTCGACGCCGAGGACGTGATTGACAGTGACGCCGTACTTGAGCGTGTGCGGTCCGCCGGAGTTCGTCGCGACGTTGCCGCCGATAGTACACGCTCCCTGGCTCGACGGGTCGGGCGCGAAGTGGAAGCCTTGCGGGCGCAGGTGGTTCGTCAGCGACAGGTTGACGACGCCCGGCTCGACGACTGCGTAGCGATTGCGATAATCGACTTCGAGGATACGTTTCATCCGCGTCAGGGCGATCATGACGCCGCCGCCGACGGGCAGGCAACCACCGGCGAGGCTGGTGCCGGCCCCACGGGGGAGGAAGGGGACGTTCACTTCGTTGCAGACCTGGACGACGGCGGCGACCTGTTCGGTCGAGGTGGGAAACCACGAGAGGAGAGGTTGCGGCGGTCATCACTCACCAAGGAACAAGGCAAAAGGAAAAAGTAAAAAGGCAAAAGGAGAACAGGTGCCAGCTGCTCTCCTTTTTTCTTTTTACTTTTTCCTTTTGCCTTCATCCAGTCAGTCGCCGCCGCCGGCCTCGCCCATGTAGCGAATCACGCAATCGCAGCCGGCGGCCTGATAGGCGCGCCGCACTTGCTGCGCCTCTTCGTAACTGGGACAGGTCACCACCTCGCGTTCGATGACGCGATGCGGCGTATCGTCGGGGCGGTGACGGAGGGCGAACACGACAAAGCGATCGTCATAGGCGGTATCCATGACAGTGCCCTCAGCAAAAAACGGACCCACGGATCGAACAGTTACCGCGTGCAGACCACGCCGACGTGACCACCAGCGGCTGGCCTTCCGGATTGGGTCGGGAAGACCTCCGAGTGAGACGTGAAACCCTCGCAAATGCGGGGCCACACTGTTCAAGAACGGCAAACGCACCGCCCGTCCGCCAAGGGAATGCCTCGTTGGATACGGCAGTACAGTAGCCATCGCCATCGATGGAATCACTGGTTGATCGAAAACCACTCCAGGCCCGTCAAGGCAGCGGAGGGAGAGATAGGTGAGGTACGATCAACCATCCAGAACAGGATAGCTAGATTATCGTCGGGCGCGAACGCGATGTCAAGGATTTTACCGAATTTGTGAAACCCATGAAACAACCCTACGACCCGACGCTGAAAACTCTCACCGAACTGGGGCCGGCCGATTGGCTGCCTCTGGCCAAACGCCGCCGCAAGCGCGTCACGATCGAGGACAGCGATGTCGGCACGATCGTCAGCGGAGCCGCCGACAAACTGTTTCGCGTCCACGACGACCCGGAATACCTGCTGCACCTCGATTTTGAAGCGGGCCATTTCCAGACGGGGCTGCCCTTGCGGCTGCGGGTGTATAATAGTGTGTTTGAATACCGTCATGATGCAGTCGTGTTGAGCGTGCCTGTGTTGCTGCGACCCGAGGCGGACTCGCCGCAGTGGGATGGGTTGCTCCAGCGCGGCCTTCCCAACGAAGCACCGGTCAGCACGCTGCGCTACGAGGTGATACGGGTCTGGCAATTACCCGTCGAGCAACTGCTCACAGGCGGATTTGGGACATTGGCGCTGGCGCCGATCAGCAATGTTCCCAAAGGCCAGGCCCGAGAGGTGGTGCGGCGCATCAACGAGCGCCTGAGCGGACCAAAAGCGCCGCGGCGCGCGAAGGACATCCTGGCGGCGACCTATGTCTTGCTGGGCCTGCGTTACTCCGACGATTTTGCGTATGCGCTCTTTGAGGAGGTACTGGGGATGGAAGAGTCCGCAACTTATCAGGCGATTATGCGGCGCGGCCGCGCTGAAGAGGCGCGGCGCATGCTTCTGTTGGCAGGCGAAACGAAATTTGGCCCTGCGGATGCCGCGACCCAGGCAGCGCTTGAGGCCCTTGACGACCTCCGGCAGTTGGAAGAATTGATGGTGCGTTTCGTGAACGCGGAGAGTTGGCAAGAACTGCTGCCGCCATCTCGACAACGAAAAAGCCGGCGCAAGACCGAGGGCTGAACCGAGCCACCAGCGGGCGTCACCGGCCGAGCCAGGCGCGCAGACTCCGCATCGGATCGCGGCGATTGCTCCGCCAGGTCGGCTCGAACTCGGTCCACCGCACAATCTCGTCTGGGCCACTGGAAAATGCAAACCCGACCCACGCCACTCCATAGGCCCCGCTCCAGCGGTAGGCGTGCGTCGGGGGGTCAAGGAAGGTGGGGGGATGCGTATAGTCGCGCTCACCGGGGCCGCCGAGGATCGCTTCCACCTCCGCTCGCGACATTCCCTCGTGGATGCGCTCGACGTTGGCCCGCGTGACGGGCGTCGTCAACCCGAGCAACCGCAGCGTCAATCCGAAGGCCAGCACCACCAGGCAGGCGGCGATGCCCATGCACGCGGCGCAACGCACGAACCGCTTCGTCACGGGTTCCCTCCGTGGAAGAGCCGTTGGGGTTGGTTGCCCACGAACGTCACCTGCCCAAGGCCTTTCCAGATGCTGTCGAAGAGTCGCGGTTGCCGAGTTGGGAAACTTGCCCGCCGCATTTCCTCTTGCACACCGGGCCGCATTTCCTCTTGCACACCGGAGCGTTTGTCCGTGAAACAGCCGCGAACCAGCACTCCTTGCCATTCCCCTTCAACCAAACGACTCCCCAAAGTGCTGAAACTCAGACGAATCCAGGCATCGTCGGCGGTCCACCAGCGATGATAGCCGAGTGTGTAACAACCGCCCATCTGTCCCGGACCGCCGAGCAAAGCTGCCACCTCTCCCTCCCCCATACCACGCCGGAGTCGCTCGAAGTTAGCCCTGGTCACGCCTGGTGAGAGATCGAGTACCCGGTTGGTCAACCCGAACGACAGCGCCACCACGCACGCCGCGATCCCCACCCACGCCAATCGCCGCACGAGCCGTTTCATCGAGTTCCCCTCCTTGCGTTCGTCCGCACCGCAGTCTACCGGAGCAGGCAACAGCGGAACAGTCCACCTTGGCCCTCACCCGCCCGACAGCGCAACTTCTTGCAATACCGACTTTACCTCTTGATTGTGAACAAGCGTACACTTAGTATCTAGACGTGCCCGAGGGAGCGGTCCCAGTCCGAAGCGCTCCCGTCAAGGGCGTGATAGCACGAAGTAGGTGTCCCATGTCGGGCCCAACCCAAGAACCCATCGACAGCGAACTGCTCAACAAACCTGAAGTGGCAACGATGGTCCAGCTGAAGCCGGGCACCGTCCTGCGCTACGCCAGGGAAGGCCGCTTCCCTTCGCCCATCCGCTTGAAGTCCAACCGGCTTGCCTGGCGTCGTCAGGACGTCATGGACTACATGGCGCGGCTTGGCGAGTCGGGGACTTGCACCCGCGGCAAGGGCAAGCGCTATCGCAGGACCGCCGCGGAGCGACGGTCTGCCCTTCAAGGGACCAGCTTCGGCCTGGTCGGCTAATGCGGAGGGCGCCATGCCTCAAGACCGATTTCATGACCGTCTGAAGAAGACGATGAAGGCGAAAGGCCTTAACGCGTATGCGGTGGCGAAGGCCACGAAGGTCAGCCCCAACGCCGTTTACAAGTGGCTGCAAGGGAAGCGCATCCCAAACTTCCGCTGCGCGGTGATCCTGGCGCAGGTGTTGGGGGTGTCGGTAGAGTGGCTCGCTGGCGGAGAGTGATGCGATGAACACTCAACGACTCCTCGCGCTGGCTTTGGATCCGTCGCTGATCCTGTCCGCGCAGGGCATGAAACCCGATCCGTGGCAGCGCGAGGTGCTGCTGTGCCCGGCGCGGCACATTCTGCTGAACTGCTCGCGCGGCGCCGGCAAGACGCGCGTCACCAGCGCTCTCGCCCTGCACACCGCCCTGTTCGAGCCGGCCGCGCTGGTGCTGCTCATCAGCCGTGCCCAGCGGCAGGCGGGCGAGCTGCTCCGCTACTGCAAGCAGGGCAACCGCGCCATCGGCCGCCCCGTGCCGACGCTCAAGGAGAACGAACACCTGCTGGAGTTCACCAACGGCAGCCGCATCGTGTCGCTGCCCGGCAAGGAGGAAACGATCCGCTCCTTTCAGGGCGTGCGTCTGCTCATCCTCGATGAAGCGGCCCGCGTGCCCGATGACCTGTACGGCTCGGTCTCGCCGATGACCGGCACGTCGCAGGGTCGCACCGTCTGCCTCTCGACGCCGTTCGGGCAGCGCGGCTTCTTCTGGCGCGAGTGGTTCGCGGAGGGCGCCCCGTGGGTGCGGTTTCGCATTCCCTGGCAGCGCTGCCCGCGGCTGACGCCGGAGTTCATCGCCGAGGAGCGCCGCAAGTTCGGCGACAGCTGGATCGCGCAAGAGTACGAATGCGACTTTCGCTCGCTCGAAGGTCTCGTTTATCCCGATTTCGAGCGCTGCCTCGTCGATTCGCTCCCCTCGCCCCTTGCGGGAGAGGGGTCGGGGGTGAGGGGTGGAATGTTAG
>WNGB01008552.1_pt1 | contig 22442 bp, 19 predicted proteins | sample 5400681 | NCBI WGS metagenome assembly WNGB01 (sample SAMN13153367, study PRJNA577476) | soil metagenome | isolation source: 115 cm soil or saprolite under grassland replicate 2 | place: USA:California | collected 2016-06-15
GTCAACGCGCCACACCTGGTCGCCCTGGTCCGAGCAGGAGCCCGGTTCGAGAAGGGCAAACTCGTCGAACGACCCGACGACCAGACAGGAGATCAGCAAGTCGCGTAATACGCCGATCCACAGGTCTTGACAATTCCTCTCAGCGAAACGCTCGCAGTCACAAGTATTCCGACAAACGCAATCGCATCGGCCGGGCCGAACATGTCTGGCAAGGCGTAAAGCGGCACGAGGATACTCACCGCGAGCGTGACGACGGCCCCCAGAACCCAGCGAAGGTCACTATGCTTACTCACCGATACCCCCAACGTGCGGATCCACCCCGCTTATGACCTTCCGCTGTCTGGACGGCCTCGTCAAGGCCAGCCGGCGATCGCCCTCACCAACTCCCACGCGGCTGGTCTCGGACGAGCGCCGGGAGGAGCCACATCGCGTCAACACGTGATCATGAAGACCTATGACGCGGCTTGCGGGCTCAGAGAGGCTCCGCAGGGCCGAGCAGCTCACTCCTAGCTTGCTGACAACCGGCGTCGCTAAAGGCTGAACCCGTGATCCGATGGCTGCGGTTGGTCATCGGGCAGTTCTGTCACGCCGGTTTCGTACATCGTGTGGTCGACACGATCCGATTCCGAGACGGACAATAGCCGCCTTCAGCGCGTGGACCGCGCCCGACGACCAACGGACTATGAGAGCCCTCGTCCCCACATACTCTGGTCAACTCCAGGCGACAGGAGTCAGGCTGATGACACCTTGGGCCAACTACTCCCCCTCTATCCAACGAGGTTTCGCGTCACGAATGGTGTCACGAGACCTTGGGGACGCGCGGACCCCTTGACTCCTGCCCTGCAAAGGCGGATAAGGCGCCCAAGCGGTAGCTGGCTGAGCGTCCGGCGCGGACGGTCCTCCCTATGAGTGATCGCTGGTGCCATTCTGCATGTTCTCGCAAGGGCACGCTGAGGGCACACGGCTAGGATCTGCAGGCCGACCTGCGCGGGTGGCCGAGTCGGTGGTGAGCTCCGTCCCCAGCGCGTCGTCGGCGTCGAGGACCCCGGCTGGGACCCGCACCTCGGCCCCGATCATCGGCCCGCTCATGGCATCAGACCGCGGAAGGCGGCGTCATCGCGGACGTCGCGCCAGGGGTAGTCGAGCAGCACGAAGGCGTTGACCATTGTCAGCACATACGCATGGCGTACGAGGGCGATGGCCCGGTCGGTGTCGATCTTCGACAGCGCCGTCTTGACCCCGCGGTTCGCCTTCGCCACGCGCTCCCAGTCCTGTCTCGCGTTCGGCCCGCCAAGCTCCTCAAGCCGCTCAAGAGCCTTGCTGGCCCGCTTCGCGATGTCGTCGTCGCCCTTGAAGCGCTCAGGGATGTCGAAGGGGCTGCGATCGATCTGCACCATCGTGCCCGCGAGGTCGCCGTCCGGAGGCGTGAACCCGGCGCGCACGGCGCGGAAGCGGAGATCGAGGAACCGTCGCCGTACCGCGGTGGTTTGGTCGTAGAGCACATCCTTCACGGCGAGGAGGGTGGTGATCTCCCCAAGCACCGGTATGCGCACCGATCGCCGCTGCACGATTCCCTTGGCCGCCGAGGAGTTCACGACGATCAGCTCGTCGGCGACGTGGAGCGGCGGGTCCAGGGGCGCGCCCTCCGTGATCCGCCGGGCCAACCGCACCGGCCACTCGGTGGCCATGTTGTCGTAAACGCCACCGTCGCTGAGTTTCATGTGGGCGAACGGCAGCGGCCGGGCGAAGCCGTGGCGGGCCACCGGGAGTCTGACGACGCTGAACGCGCCGGGAAGGGCAGCGGACGCCTGCACCGCACGCGCCACCGGAAGCCGGCCAGGCTTGCCCCACCCGAGCCGGAACGAGTGCACGAACCGCGCGGAGAAGTACACCGCCTCCGCCGTCTGCAGATCGGCGGCGCAGATCACGTGGTCGACTGACCCGTGCATGTCCTCGAGTGTCTGGCCATGGTAAAGAGCCCGGTCGAAGGACCGGGCAGCGATCCAGCTCCGCTGCTGGGCGAAGAGACCCACCACGGCGATGACGACCACCCAGGTGAGCACCACGAGGGGCGGCGGCACCACGAAGCTAATCCAGAGCGAGGCGGCCAGGATCAGCGCCAGCGAGCCTAAGAAGGCATAGGTGAGGGGCGCCGCCCAGATCGTCCCCTTGCCGGCGACCCGGGAGATGAGCGCCTTGGCCACCCGCCACACCTCGTCGGGCTCGGCGGTCGTCAGGTCACACGTCAAGGCGAGGTGCGCGTTGGCCAGCGAACCACCCGACACCGACGACACAGTGGCCAACTCCGGGCCCTTCCCAGCGTCCGCGAGGTAGAGCAGCGAGCCCAGCGCGAATAGAGTGGCGCGATGGCCGCCGCCGGAGACCGCTACCGCGATGTGCTGCCCGGGTTCATCCATGATTTCCCCTCACCGTCGATACTCCTACAGAGCGAGCAAGCCGTCACGAGATACCTAGTGCCCGGTATCCGGGCGGCGAGTTTGGCCTCAGGATTGCTACCCCCACGAGAGACCGCATTGTCACAAGAGCACGAGCCGCTGCGCTTATGAGTCGATTGGCAAGTTCCGGTGCGGCGACAACGGGAACGCGAAGAGGGCCGAGGCTCCTGTCCAACCCGGCCCTCCGCCAGGTTACGGTTCAGCGGTCCCTCCCGGAGCCGGCTATAGCTGGACATCAAAGAAGGACTGCTGGTCGTCGAGCACCTTCACGTCTATGAGGTTTGGATGCTGTGATGCCGCCTCCTGGGCCTCTTGGATGGCTGCTCGCAGGGCTTTCCGACGGGTGGTGATGGTGCGGTTCTCGGAGCAGTTGAACCAGATCGTGAAGCGGCCGGGGGCCTTGAGTCGGGATTCGATGATCGTCGCGATGACCGACGGGTTGGGGTTGCCATGGGCTCCGTCGGCACAGAACACATAGTGGTCGGCGAGCACCCGGTCGGCGAAGTTCTTGCTCAGGTTGTTCTCCGAGCCGTGGTGCTGGACCTTGACGAGGTTGCAGCGGAACGGCCGCCCCTCGGCTAGGCGCCCAGCGGCCGTGAGGCCCTCAAGGAGCTCTTCTTCTGCGGCATCCCCGGTGAGTAGGCACGTCTTGCCATCTTCCTCGGCGAGCAGCGTGATAGAGGCCCGGTTGGGCGGCGTTACTGTCGCCGACTTGGTCTTCTCAATGATCGCCGCCGCGGTGCCAATGGAGGCGATGAGGGCTTCGGCGTCCTCCACCGAGCTGGGCCCGCTGGCGAGCTGCAGGTCATCGAGGCTGAGTCGCTGTCCGTCAGCCGATCCCAGTCGGTCGCCGCCGCCGCGAGGCCGTATCGGCCGTCCCGGACCGAGCAGGCGCTGCAGCCACTGGCGCCACTCGTCCCGCAGCTTCTCAAGGTGCTCTTCGGTCGGGCCCAGGACCGTCAGCGTGGTGGTGCCGACGCGCTCGCGGTGCACGGGATCGCGCAACCGCACGAGACGGTTCTCGAAACCGGCGTTGCGCGCGACGGGCGTCTGATCGTCGACGAGCCTCATGAGCTGGATACCGCCGGTGATGCTCTCGGCGAGGTCCGCGATGGACTCGACCGCGGTCCGTGCCGCGCCGGTACTCTCGGCCGCGCTGTCGGGGGCGAGCTCCATGGCCTCGGATACCTGCGTGGCAAGGGCACTGATCGGCCCTGCTAGATCGCCGAGCTGCGCTCGCCATGAGTTGTGCCAAAGCCCGTTGATCGTCGGTGGGCGAGGCCGTGTGGGCTCGGGGAATGTGGGGTTCTTCCCGTCGCCCACCTGGAAGTCGTGCACTACCCAGGCTGCGACGTCCTGCAGCAGCGAGATGATTCCCGAGATGTGGTCAGCGTCAATGTGGCTGACGACAACAAGGTCGAGCGGCGTGCCCTCGTTGGCCAAGTCCTGCAGCACAGGCTGGGTCTGCGTCTCGAAACTGCTTGTTCGCCCGCCGTCCACCAGAACGTGGTGCCCGTCGGCCGATGTGAGCAGGAGACAGTCGCCGTCCTGGGCGAAGAACACCTTGAGCTTCATTGCGCGCTCTCCATCATGTCCGCGAACTCCGCCGTTGCCTTCGCACACGCTTCGGCGTCGATCAGGCCGAAGCCGGTGTCGTTGCGCCAGCCGAAGGTCTGTCCGGGCAGGGGCGCCGACGTCGAACGCATGATCCCCTGGATCTGCGCGGAGGTGAGGCCAGGCCAGATCCGCAGCATCAGCGCGGCGACGCCGCAGACATAGGGGCTGGCCATGCTGGTGCCGGTCATCTCGATCCACGGGAACTCGCTGTCGAAAGCCCGCGCGGCAACCACATCGGTGCCGTTCGCGGCGATATCGGGCTTGGACCGGCCGTCCCGCGTCGGACCGCGACTGGACGTCACATGCGCGGCGTTGTGGGCGATGTCGGCGTTCGCGACGGCCAGGAGGCGCTCCGCGCAGGCAAGCGAGCCGATCATGCGGTCGTCAGTGTACGAGCCCGATGCGAAGTACGACGGATAGCGCCACTGCTGCCCGGCTCCCGGCAGGCGCCGCGGATCGTCGCGCTCGATCCAGGCGTCAAACCTGCCGTCGCGCACGACCGCTCCGGTGAGGCGGACCCGCCACTCCCCCGAGGCAATCGGACCCTGTTGTTGGCTCCCGTCCGGCGCCTTCGGCCCGAAGAACGGTGAGAGCAGCACCGAGATCCGGTTGAGCCCGTTGGCGGGGTGATAGGCCTCGCTGTGCACGCTCAGGACCGTGCCGTTGTCCAGGACCTCGTTGCGGATCATCTGGCCAAGCTTGATCGGGCCGATCCACGGCCGGCCGGGCGGCTTGACCTCGACGTCGAACCGGTCCTGGGGGCCGTACCAGATCTCCATCTCGTTCTCGGAGAGGTCCTGGATGCCGTCTCCGCCGACGATCCAGCCGAGCTCGTGGCGCAGGTTGGTGGCCGGGAGCCTCCCGCCCGCGTGGATCCGCCCCTTGATGAAGCCCCGGTCGGTGGGCGAGCCGGGCTCGACCTGTCCCGCGTTGCCGGCAGCCACAGACACGCACCTGCCGCGAGTGGCCAGTGCGTTGTCGATCCACCGGGCCATGGCGCTGGAGGTGTCGTGGGCGTGCCCGTTGGTACCCAGGCTGATGTTGATCGACAGCGGGAGGGGGGTGCCGTTGCCGAGCCGGGCCGCGAGCTCGAGCAGATACTCGACGGCGTCGGCGATGCGCGTGGAGTCGTAGAAGCTCGACGCTGCGACCGTGTCCTCCGGGCGCAGCGCCAGGAGGACACCCGCTATAAGCGCCCTGCGGGCCACGCCGCTGTTCCCGGCGGCGATCGAGGCCACGTGGCTGCCATGCGACCCCACCACCATCTGCGACTGGGGCTCGAGGCTGGTGGCGGCCATGTGCAGGCGGCCCGCCCCCGCGAGGGCCGCGTTCATGTGATCGCGGAGAATCTCGGAGCCGTAGTCCAAACCGACGCTCTGCCCTGGCGTCGTGGCGGCTGGGGAGGGTCGCGAGGTGCCCGCTTGGTCCCAAATGGCCACCCAACGAGTCCGGCGGTTGTCGTCCAGGAAGTCCGGGTGAGCGAAGTCGAACCCGCCGACGTCGATGACCCCGACCAGCACGTCCCTGCCGTCCTCGTGGCGAGCCCCCTGCGCGTCCACCCGGCGCACATCGCCGGGAGGCTGCGTGCCGCTGCGGCCGACCGTCGGCTCCGGGCCCCGCAGCGACTGGCCGGGCTCGATGTAGGCGACGGCCTGATTGTCCAGCAGCTCTCGCACCCGCCCCGCGGGCATCTCGACCGAGGCGGTGTCGAGCTTCCAGCGCACCCGCCTCGCACGACTGTTGACCGCCTCCACGGCGCGTTCGCGGACCTGCGGCGTCAGGTCCCGGTCGAGCTTGACGAAAAGGCTGAAGACAACGTCCTCCGGTTGCACCTCTTGCGGACGCTCCGCCGCAAGATCGGCCACCTCCGCCCGCGACAGAACCGTGATGGGTTGCGCCCCCGCCGGCTCGACCGGCGCTTCACCCCTTGTTGTTTCGGGCACCTCGCTGGCCTCGCGAGGCAAGCCCGCGTCGCTGGGTGCGGGTTCGGCGCCCACACCACCGACAGCCTCGGCGACTGAGGAAATGTCGAACTCAGCCTCGACCGGAGCAGGCTCCACGGCGGCCGCCGTTGGCTCTGGAACTGCGGCCACATCCTCTGGCAGGGCCACGGACGGGCACTGCGCGGCCCGCGCCTGGTTGACCTGGTCGGAGCCGCCCAAAAAGACGTCGAGCTTCGGCGACAGCCGCGGATTGAGTGGCCTTATCTTCGGCGCCTCCACAGCACCCCCCTGACACGTTCGCCCCTTAGCGCTGGTTGGCCCCGAACATCGGATGCCTCGTGACCGGATCAATGCGCTATAAGGCCATGATGGACCTCAGCTCGTCGACGAGGTAGGGGAACGATGAAAACATTGTGATCTGCTTTGACGGGACGGCCGGAAGCCAGCTCAAGGCCACGGACAACACGAACGTCATGCGGCTTTTCTCCCTTCTCGAACCCACGGATCCGAGAGGCAGGTCGCCTACTACGACCCAGGGGTTGGCACACTGGGCTCATCCCGCTCGTGGACCCCTTTGGGCCGGGCGATGACGGGGTTCTGGGGCTCGGCTTCGGCATTGGCCTGCGCGGCAACCTTGGCGAGGCGTACTCCTACCTCATCAGCCAGAGCGGCGAACACGAGCTCCAGATCTGCTCAACCACCCCGAGCCGATCGACGGTCGTAAGGCCGGCGCGGTGCTCGTTCTCGGCCTACTGCCGCACGATCCGCTCGACATGAGGCGATACCAACAGGGCTGTGCTGGCTGTCGCCGACTCCAAGTCGCGCCGTCCCTCAGCGGCGCCGCGTGGCTGAACGGCGGCTGGCTCAGTTGGCTGCTTCGAAGGCAGCCGGGATCTCCTTGGGTACTCGTCCGCGATCCCGCACCTGGTCGCCGTTGGCACGCGCCCACTCCTTCACGGGCCGGTGTCAGCTGCGACCTTGGTGCGTGCCTGTTTGCGACGGGAGCCGGTGACCGGGCGACCGGCCTCGAGGTACGGTCGCAACGCGTTGCGCAGCATATTGGCGTTCTTGGCCGTCAGATCGATCTCGTAGGACCGGCCGTCAAGGTCGAAGGTGACGGTTTCACCCTTGCCGGCCGGGATCTCCGCACCGCTGAGGTCGTCGGTGAGTCGGACCACAACTCGCTTGGCCATGTCGCTCCTCCACGTTGTACAAGGAAGGATACGGCAATGTTGCGAGCGGCAACAATCCCAGCCTAACTAACGTGCACGGCGCGGGTACGGACAGAACTCGAGCACATGATCCAGGGATTATGAGACCCCTGGCATTTGCCACAGCAGTAGATCCCAGGCGTCAGGATTTCGCGCCTACGCCTCTCTGGCCGCGTTGGGTCACCCTGTTAGACGCAATTTCATGGCATGAACTGTGGCACGCCACACGGTTCTCTCCCCGTGTCGGGCTTCAGGGGCGCTAATGGGACTGGTGAAAGATGCCTGGAACGTGTCGCCGTCTGAGCCGCACAGGTGAGCGGCCGGTCTGCCCGGCTCTTCCACTGTGGTCTTTGGTAGCGCCCGCTGGGGCTGGGTGGTCAGGTGGTGGCCGGGGCTGGTGGTGCGTTCGCGATGTCGAACAGGGTCTGCCAGGCCTCGGCCCAGGGCCAGTCGTTGGGTAGGTGCAGGGTGAGTCGGCGCGCTGAGGATGCAATCCGGGCGGGCACGTTGATCAGGTGGGTGCGCAGGGTGGCCCAGCGGGCGCGGGCGTGCCGGGCCGAGGCCAGGATGCCTGCGGTGCGGGCGAGGTTGAACGCGATCACGGCGTGCGCGAGCCAGGCGGCGTTGGCCGCGTACTGTCCCGAGGGCAGGTGGGCCAGGGGTCCGTCTTTGAGTTCGGCGATGACCTGCTCGACGAGGGCGTGGTCGCGGTGTCGCTGGTCGGCCTCCACGGTGCTCAGGGTGGAGTTGGTGATGAACGCGTGATGGCGGTGGGTGGCGAACAGCTGTCCCTGGCCGGGGTGAGCGGCGGGGTTGAGGCGCTTGACCCGCCGCACCACCAGCCGGCAGGTGACGTGCTCGTGCTTGCGGCGGGAGGTGAACACCGTCAGCGTGGTCTCGGCGACCTCGGCATCGGAGATCCAGCGCTGCTCGTCGTCGTCCCACACCGCGTTCGGGTAGCGGATCGGGGTCCACGCCTGTTCAGCGATCGCGGTGATCGCCGCGGTGACCTGCCGGTTCATCCGCGCGGTGACCGAGAACCAGGCGCCGGTCCGGAGCGCGGCCGCGACGAAGGCGTGCACGTAGTACGCGGAGTCCGCGCGGACCAGGATTCGGCCACTCACCCCGGCGGCCCGAGCGGTGCCGATCGCTTGCGCCACCAACCGGCCCGCCCCGGTGTGCGAGGCGGTGTTGCCGCGACGCAGCCGAGCCCGTGCAATCACCGGCGCCGCGATCGGGGTCGACAGCACCGCGAACTGGGCGTTGAGACCGCGCACCCCGGAGTAACCGAACGCGGCCGCCTGCTTGGCGTAGCCGTGGACCTCACGGATCGTGTCGTCGACATCCAGGTACGCCATCTCCTCGCCTTGACACCCGCCCGCGAACAGTCCAGGCGCCCGCGAGGCCAGGCCGGCCAGCAACCGCGAGGCGATCGCGTCCAACTGCTGTACGTGACCGTGGGTGAACGACCGCAGGTAGGTGCCCAACGTCGACGGCGCACGCACACCACAGAAGAGTCGACGCATCGCCCCGTGCCGCAACACATCGAGGTCATCGATACTGTCCGCGCCCGCCAACATCCCCGCGATCACGCTGCCGGTCTTGGCCACCGGGTTCGCCGAGTCGACGGTCAGGTGCTCTTCGACCAGATCGTGCAACCCCGCAGACTCGGCCAGCCGCATCACCGGAACCAGGCCAGCGGTCGACACCAGATTCGGGTCATCGAAAACCGACAAGACCCTGTGAGATGCTCGCACTTACGAGATGCCCTTCGTTGCTGTGTGACTCGAACCTTCGACAAGTCCGATTCTCCTGCCACGCAAGGGCATCTCGCCGTTACGGCTCGCTCATTCAACCACGCTCATCGGTGGATCAGGGCTCAGCCGAGGACGCGCGCGCCGGGTACCGGCCCCTCGGCGTGTCGCACGGTGCGGCACAGGCCGGACGCGGCCAGCTCGACGGCGAGGTCGACCGCGGACTGCGAGTCGGCGGCGAGGAACAGGCAGGTCGGGCCGGACCCGGAGACAAGGGCGGCCAGCGCGCCACGGTCGAGACCGAACCGCAGCGTGTCGCCGAGCTCGGGCCGCAGCGACAGCGCCGCGTCCTGCAGATCGTTGCTCAACGCAACGGCCAGCTTGGCCGGGTCGCCGGACAGCAGCGCGGTGAGCAACGCCGGCGGCACCGACGGCTCACCGGCCCTGATCCGCTTGCGGTGCCGCAACTCGTCCAGCTCGCGGTAGACCATGGGTGTCGACAACCCCTCCCCCGACACCGCGAACACCCACTGGTACGACCCGCGCGACATCACCTCTGTGACCTGCTCGCCGCGCCCGCGCCCGAGGGCGGTGTGTCCGACCAGGCAGAACGGCACGTCGCTGCCCAGCTCGGCGGCCAGGCCGGTCAGCTCGGCCACCCCGAGACCGAGGTCCCAGGCTCGCGAGCAGGCCAGCAGTGCCGCGGCCGCGTCGGTGGAACCACCCGCCATCCCGCCGGCCACCGGGATCGTCTTGCGGATGACGAGATCCGCGCCGGCGGTCACGTCGTACCGGCTGGCCAGCATCCGGGCGGCGCGGACCGCGAGGTTCGTGTCGTCGGCGGGCACGGCCGCGGCGAAGTCGCCGAGCACCTCCACGCCGACCTCGCCGTCCTCGCGCGGGGTCGCCGTCACGTCGTCGTACAGAGCGACCGCCTGGTAGACGGTCGCGAGCGGGTGGAACCCGTCCGCCCGCGGTGGCCCGACCGACAGGGCCAGGTTGATCTTGGCCGGAGACCGGACCGTGACGGCGCGCACGGGGCACAGCCTAGGAGAACGAACCCGCCGGACGCGCGCGACTCGGCAGCGGCTACAGCGCGGCGCCGGCGATGCGGGCGAAGTCCGCGATGCCGAGCACCTCGCCGCGGGCGCCGGGATCGACGCCGGCCTCGGCGAGTACGGCGTCCAGCCGGTCGCGGTCCGGCAGCCAGCGGGCCAGCGCGGACCGGATCGTCTTGCGGCGCTGCGAGAAGGCGGCGTCGACGACGGCGAACACCTGCTCGCGGGTCGCGGCGGTCCGCGGCGGGTCGCGGCGGGCGAACGAGACCAGGCCGGAGTCGACGTTCGGCACCGGCCAGAAGATCGACCGGCCGACGGGGCCGGCACGGTGCACCTCCGCGTACCAGGCCGCCTTGGCCGACGGCACGCCGTACGTCTTGGAACCGGGCGGCGCGGCCAGCCGGTCGGCGACCTCGGACTGCACCATGACCAGGCCGTGCCGGATCGACGGGGCGATCAGCAGCAGGTGCAGCAGCACCGGGACGGCCACGTTGTACGGGAGGTTCGCGACGCACGCCGACGGCTCACCCAGCTGGTCGGCGGTCACCGTCATCGCGTCCGCCAGCACGACGCTGAACCGGTCGGCCTGGTCCGGGGCGTACGACGCGATGGTGGCGGGTAGCGCGCCGGCCAGCAACGGGTCGATCTCGACCGCGCGGACGGTGTGGCCGTCGGCGAGCAGCGCCAGGGTCAGCGAGCCGAGCCCGGGACCCACCTCGAGAACCGTCTCTCCCGAAGCCAGCCCGGCGGCGCGGACGATCCGGCGGACCGTGTTCGGGTCGATGACGAAGTTCTGCCCGCGCTGCTTCGTCGGCCGCAGCCCCAGCGCGGCGGCCAGCGAACGCACATCCGCCGGGCCGAGGAGTCTCGGCCCGGCGGATGCGGGGGTATCAGCGGCTGTCACGCCGCCAGTCTGTCAGCGGCTGCCACAGACCGGCCAGGCGCCGTAGCCGCCCTCGGCGTCACGGACCTTCTCGGCGATCGCGATCTGCTGCGCCTTCGAGGCCTGGTGCGGGTACGCGGCGTACTGCTCGCCGCCGTACGCGTCCCAGGTGCCCTTCGAGAACTGCAGGCCGCCGTAGTAGCCGTTACCGCTGTTGATCGACCAGTTGCCGCCGGACTCGCACTCGGCGATCCGGTCCCACTTGCTGGTGTCACCGACCGCCGGCTCGGAGCTGGTCGACGCCGGCCTGTCCTTGGTGCCGACCACGACGACCTCGGTCACCGGGGCGGACAGCACCTTGCGCGCGACCACCGTGCGGACCACGACCCTGCCGTCGTACATCACCACCACGTAGCCGACCGAGCTCCTGCCGTTCCGGCCGTCGGTGGTGGTCTTGGTCTGGCCCTCGTACAGGTCGCCGGACTTCGTCTTGGTGGTCGTGAACGGAACCGCGACGACCTGGACGAGGTTCTTGCGCCGCACGTCGATCACGACGATCCGCGAGCCGGTCTTCACCGGCGTGGACAGCGACGGGGTGACCTTGTCGTCGCTGTCGAACCGGACCTTGGCCGCCGCGAGCACCTCGCCGACGGTCAGGCCGACGGTGTGGAACGTCATCGGCTTGCCGGCCCGGACCAGCGTGACGGTCTTCGCCGTCCGCACCGTGAGCGCCAGGCCTTCGCGGCCGATCGGCGCGCTACGGCTGGTGGACAGCTGCGCGCGGCCGTAGTGCAGGCCCAGGTCGCTGAGCGCCTCGTCGACACTGTCCTCGGTGGTCCAGTAGACCTTCTTGCGTCCGTCGACGTTGACAGTGAGCTGCCGGCCGAACTGGACGGCGATCTCCTGGCCGTCGTTGATCTTGGAGTCCACGCCGGGGGCCACGAGGTCGTGCTCTCCGACCGCGATGCCCCGCGACTTCAGCGCGTCACCGACGGTCGACCCGAACGTGTGGACTTTCTGCACCTGCCCGTCGACCGAAACGGTGACGTTCTTGCTCTTCGCGGCGTAGGCCGCGGAACCGCCGACTGCAACGGCGAGCGCGGCGGTGGATCCCACAGCCGCAACGATGGACTTGCGCACAAACGCTCCCAGGTAGGGCGACCCGGGCATGGGAGGCAGCACGTGGTGGCATCCGCCAGCACGGAGCTCAGAGCCCCGTGATCACGGCGCCACCGTGGGGCGACGTGCTGTCCGGAAACTTCCCCAATCCCGGCCAACATCACGGGACCATAACGAACGTTGCGCGGAATGGCCAATCCCCTCGCCGAAAACCTGTGAATTGTGGTAGCTGACACATCACCTATCGTGAGATTTCAGCGTGAATCCCATTGCGCTCTGTGAACTACATCACGTACGCCGCGACGCCCGCGTTTCAGCGACGGCGACCTCCTGTCAGGCGCCGGGTACCCCACCGAGACCACCCCGATCGGGGCATAGGCGGCGGGCACGCCGAACTCGTCCTTGACGGCCTGGATCCGCTCCACCGGGATGCCGAAGAAGCATGCGCCGAGCCCCTCGTCGACGGCCGTCTGCAGCATCAGCAGCACCGCCATCCCGGTGTCCACGAACCAGTACGGCGCGCACCAGCGGGCCTCGTCCCGGTCGGTCCAGCCCTTGTCGGGCTCGGCATACCTGTCCAGGTACCCGTCCTTGTGCGCGAAGGCCATGATCAGCAGCGGCGCGCTCGACAACCCACGCACCCACGCGTCGTACGACGGGTCGCCACCGGCTGTCACCGCAAACCAGTAGCGCTCGGTGTCCGCGCCCTCCAGGACGAGGAACGCCCAGCCCTGGCTGAACCCGGCGCTCGGCGCGTGCAGGGCGTGCTCCAGGATCCGCTCACGGACGTCGTCCGGCACCGGCCGGTCCGGGTCGTAGTTGCGGACCATCCGGCGGCGGCGTACGACCTCGGCGAACTCCATGCGGCCTAGTGTCCTGCGACGGAGAACACTCCGTGTATCAGCCGATCAGCTTCGCGGCCAGGTAGGTCTCGGTGCCGGCCAGCCCGACCGAGCAGAACACCACCGTCTGGTCGTGCGAGGTGCGGCCCTGCGCCTCGCCCGCCACGATCGCGCCGAGGCTGACCAGGCGCTTGGCCTGCGGCGTACCGGTAAGCACGAACGGCGGGTCGTAGGCCTCGGTCTGCGCGATCGAGTCGGTCACCGCGACGTCCGCGCGGGCGACCAGGTCGGGGCCGAACTCGGCGCTGCCGACCTGCTTCGGGCCCAGCGTGCTGACGTAGGCGCCCGGGGTCACCCAGGACGCGTCGATCACCGGCTTCGGGCTGCTGGTCGCCAGGATGACGATCTCGCGGTTGGACACTGCCAGCTTCGGCGTCGGCGCCACCACGGCGTCCAGGCCGAGCTCCTTACGAGCGCGCTCGACGAACGCCTCCCGGCGCGGCCGGTTCCGGCCGTAGATCGCGACCCGGCCGAGCTCGCGCACGGTGGAGATCGCCCAGAGCTGGTTCCAGGCCTGCCTGCCGGTACCGATCATGCCGAGCGTGCTGGCCCCGGGGTTCGCCAGCTTGTCCGCGGCGACGGCTCCGATCGCGCCGACCCGGCGCGGGCCCAGCTCGTTGCCGACGACGACGCCGCGCACCTCGCCGGTCTTCATGTCGTGCACCACGACGACCTGCGCGCCGGGGGTGGTGTCGAAGGAGTCGTACGAGCGGTAGCCGTACCACTCGCCCTCCAGCGCGCCGGTGGTGAAGACCAGCCGGCCGGTGCCGAGGTCGGTGCTGACTCGCGGTGGCGCATGGAGGCGACCCTGGTGGGCGTCGGCCAGAGCGTCTCGCATCCAGGCGACGGCGGTCCGGGCGTCCAGCTTGTCAATGACGTCGGTGTCAGTCAGCACTGTCAGCACGGGGACCAACTCCAGCGGGAAAAACGTGCCACGTCAACGTGCGTCACTGCCTGCGATACGACAGCGACTGTGCGCTGCAGCTGTGCGCTCCGAAGGGGCCTCACCAGGGCCCGCCGAACGCGTTCTCGGCGTTCGTGGAAAGGGCTTCGCACAGCTCCGGAACCGAGATGTTCAAGACGTCGGCCATCTTCCGCACGGTGTGCGGGACCAGGTACGACGCGTTCGGCTGGCCGCGGAACGGCGACGGCGTCAGGTACGGCGCGTCGGTCTCGACCAGGATCCGGTCCAGCGGCGTCACCGCCAGCGCGTCCCGCAACGACTGGGCGTTCTTGAACGTCACCACACCGGCGAAACTCAGCCAGGCACCCCGCTGGACGCACCTGCGGGCGAACTCGGTGTCGCCCGAGAAGCAGTGCATGACGACCCGGTCCGGCACACCCTCCCGATCCAGTACGGCGAGGATGTCGTCGTGCGCGTCCCGGTCGTGGATCATCAGCGCCTTGCCGAGCCGCTTCGCCATCGCGATGTGCGCCGCGAACGACTCCAGCTGCGCCTTGCGCCCCTCCGGCCCGGTGCGGAAGTAGTCGAGGCCGGTCTCGCCGATCACCCGGACCTTGTCGTGCGCGCCGGCCAGCTGCTCGATCTCGGCCAGCCCTTCGTCCAGCTTGCGGGCGGCGGCCAGCCTCGGCGCCTCGTTCGGGTGCAGCGCGACGGCGGCGATCACCCCGTCGTACGTCGTGGCGGCGTCCACCGCCCACGCCGCGCCCGGCAGGTCGCAGCCGACCTGGACGATCCGGGTGACGCCGACCGCGGCCGCCTTGCGGATCGCGTCCGGCGCGGCCAGCCAGGCGCCGTCCTCGCCGTCGGCGATGTCCAGGTGGCAGTGCGCGTCGACCACCGGCATCGGCAGCGGGTCCGGCAGCGGCGGCCGCGACAGGTCACGCGAACGCCCGTCCTCACCCGTCGCCGCGCGCGCCCGCGTCGGCCGGTCCACCTCAGGCTGTTGCGCACGGTCGGAAACCATGCGGGACAGCGTAATCGCTGCCCGGCGCCTACCCCTCGACCGTCTTCTTGAGGCCGTCGAGCATGAGCTGCCAGTTCTGCTGGGAGTGCTCGGCCTCCTCCTCGCTGCCGTTGTTGTCCTGGTTCAGTACGACGTGCGTGCCGCCGTCGCGCGCCTCGAGCTCGTAACGCACGGTGTGGTAGTTCTCCGGAACGTCCTCCTGCCCGCTCAACGGGCTGAAGTGCGTCACCGTGAGACGCCGGCCGGGCTCGACCTCGAGCACCTGGCCCTTGTCCTCGTAACGCTTGCCCTCGTACTCGCCACGCCACACGATCGAGCCACCCGGCTGCCAGTCCGTCACGACCTCGCTGCCGAACATGTACTTCTTGATCTGCTCGGGCTCGGTCAGCGCGGCCCACACCTGCTCCGGCGCCGCACCGATATCGGCCTCAGCCGTCGCCACATACCCGGTCATCATCGTTCTCCCTTCACATCCACTCCGACGCTACGACGCCCGTGCAGTACCCCGCTTGCACAAACACGACACTCCCGGGCGCCTTCCCCTCCCCGGGCGGGCCCATTCCCCCCCGGCGACGAAGTCCTACTCCGCGTTCAGCCGGGCCAACTCTTCCTCGATCACGCTCGGGTCGAGCTTGGCGAAGATCGGGGTTGGGGGCTGGACCGGGGTGCCGGGGGTGATCGGCTCGGAGCGCCACGACGGCTGCGTGGTGTAGTCGCCGGTGATGATGGGGTACGGCGTGCCGCCGTCGAGGTCGTCGACCTCCTCGATGCGCGGTTCGGGCAGGAACGTACCGGTGCCACCGAGCGCGGTGTGCACCTGCTGGGCGGAGTGCGGCAGGAACGGGGCCAGCAGTCTGTTGCTGTCGGCAACGACCTGCGCGGCGACGTGCAGCACGGTCCGCATCCGGTCCGGGTCCGCGTTCTTCAGCTTCCACGGCTCCTGCTCGGACAGGTACGCGTTCGCCTCCCCCGCGACCCGCATCGCCTCGCCGATCGCCTGCCGCACCCGGTGCCGCCCGAGCAGCTCGCCGACGGTCCCGAACGCGTCCCGCGACGCCGCCAGCAAGGTGTTGTCAGCGTCCGTCAGCTGGCCCGGTTCCGGGATCGACCCGACGTTCTTGGCGATCATCGAAGCGGTCCGGTTGACCAGGTTGCCCCAGGTGCTGACCAGCTCGTCGTTGTTGCGGCGGACGAACTCGGCCCAGGTGAAGTCCGTGTCCTGCGCCTCAGGCCCGGCGACGGAGATGAAGTACCGCAGCGGATCCGGCCCGTACCGCTCCAGCACGTCGCGGACGTAGATCACCACCGCCCGCGACGACGAGAACTTCCGCCCCTCCATCGTCAGGTACTCGCTCGACACGACCTCGGTCGGCAACTGCAGGTCCCCGTACGGCCCGGGCGTTCCACCCTTGGCCCCGCGACCGTCGTACGCCAGCAGCTCGGCCGGCCAGATCTGGCTGTGGAAGGTGATGTTGTCCTTCCCCATGAAGTAGTACGACCGCGACCGTGGGTCGTTCCACCAGGCACGGAAGGCGTCTGGATCGCCGGTACGACGGGCCCATTCGACCGATGCGGACAGATAGCCGATCACGGCGTCGAACCAGACGTAGAGCCGCTTGTTCGGGTTGTCCTCCCAGCCCGGCAGCGGCACCGGGATGCCCCAGTCGATGTCGCGGGTCATCGCCCGCGGGCGCAGGTCGTCGAGCAGGTTCATCGAGAACTTGAGCACGTTCGGGCGCCAGTCCGTGCGGGTCCGCAGCCAGGCGCCGAGCGCGTCGGCGAGGGCGGGCAGGTCGAGGAAGAAGTGCTCGGTCTCGACGAACCGCGGCACCTCGCCGTTGATCCGGCTGCGCGGGTTCTTCAGCTCGATCGCGTCCAGCTGGTTGCCGCAGTTGTCGCACTGGTCGCCGCGCGCGCCGTCGTACCCGCAGATCGGGCAGGTGCCCTCGATGTACCGGTCGGGCAGGGTCCGGCCGGTCGACGGGGAGATCGCGCCCATCGTCGTCTTCGGGATCATGTACCCGTTCTGGTGAACGGTCTTGAACAGCTCCTGCGCGACGGCGTAGTGGTTCCGGGTCGTGGTCCTGGTGAACAGGTCGTACGACAGCCCGAGCGCCTGCAGGTCCTCGACGATCACCCGGTTGTACCGGTCCGCCAGGGCCTGCGGCGACACCCCTTCGGCCTCGGCCTGCACCAGGATCGGCGTCCCGTGCTCATCCGTCCCGGACACCATCAGCACGTCGTGCCCCGCCATCCGCATGTACCGCGCAAACACATCCGCAGGCACCCCGAACCCCGACACATGCCCGATATGCCGAGGCCCGTTCGCATAAGGCCAAGCCACCGCCGCAAGGATGTGAGCCATGAGCCCGACCCTACTCGCGCCCACGCCCCCAACGCCTGCGATCCGCCCATACGCACGAGCGAGCCGCCCGCGGCCGGATCCACCCGCAGGTGCGGCCGGATCCACCTGCGTTCATCGGTCGTTTTTTCAATTTCTGTGGATAACGCGGTCACCTGACCGCCGGCCTGCACCTTTCCGGTTATCCACAGAAATTGAAAAAACGACCGATGAACGCCTGGAACAAGACCAGGCTCAGCCTTCGTCGCTGAGCCGCGGGAACAGCGCGTCGCCCTTGACCAGCTCGGAACCCGCCGGGAGTTGCCCCCAGGAACCCGCGTCCTGGATGCGCTGGTCCGTGAGTGGGCCGAGCTTGGCCTCGGCGCCGAGGAGGGTCCACAGCTTCGACGAGGTCTTCGGCATGGTCGGGTTGTGCAGGACGGCGACGGCGCGGAGCACCTCGGCCGCCGTGTAGAGGATCGTGGCGAGCCGGTCGCGCTGGGACTCGTCCTTGGCGACCTTCCACGGCTCCTGCTCGGAGACGTACCCGTTCACCGCGCCGACCAGGTCGTTGATCGCGCCGAGCGCCTCGTGGAAGGCCAGCGTGTCGATCGCACCGTCGGCGGCCGCGACCGTCGCAGACAGCTTGTCGGCAAGGGCCCGCTCGGCGGCACCGTGGTCGGTTGCCTCAGGCAACGAGCCGTCGAAGTACCTGGCGACCATCGCGGCGATCCGCGACGCCAGGTTCCCGAGTCCGTTCGCCAGCTCGGCCGTGTAGACCGCGCTCAGGTGCTCCCACGAGAACGAACCGTCCGAACCGAACGCGATCGTGCGCAGGAAGTAGTACCGGAACGCGTCCGAGCCGAAGTGGTCGGTGATCTCGTGCGGCGCGATCGCGGTCAGCTTCGACTTGCTCATCTTCTCGCCGCCGACCAGCAGCCAGCCGTGCGCGAACACCTGCCGCGGAACCTCCAGCCCGGCGGCCATCAGCATCGCCGGCCAGATCACCGCGTGGAACCGCAGGATGTCCTTGCCCACCAGGTGCACGTCGGCCGGCCACAGCTCGGCGAACCGCTCCGGGTCGGTGCCGTACCCGGCCGCGGTCACATAGTTGAGCAGGGCATCGATCCACACGTAGAGCACGTGCTTGTCGTCCCACGGCACCTTGATGCCCCAGTCGAACGTGGACCGGGTGATCGACAGGTCCTGCAGTCCCTGCTCAACGAACGCCAGCACCTCGTTGCGCGCCGACGCCGGCGCCACGAACTCCGGCCGGTCCCGGTAGAGCTCGAGCAACCGGTCGCCGTACGCCGAAAGCCTGAAGAAGTAGTTCGTCTCCGAGACGATCTCGAGCACGGTCCCGTGGATCGGGCATCGCTGGGTGCCGTCCGGGTCCGTGACGATGTCGGCCGGCAGCTTGAACTCCTCGCAGCCGACGCAGTACGGGCCCTCGTACTCGCCGGCGTACACGTCACCGTTGTCGTACAGGGTCTGCCAGAACTCCTGCACCCGGATCTTGTGTCTGGTCTCGGTGGTGCGGATGAAGTCGTCGTACGCGATGTCGACGTCGGCCCAGGCCGGCTTCCACGCCTCCTCGACGAGCTTGTCGGTCCACTCCTGCGGCGACATGCCCTGCGCCTCGGCACTGCGCAGCACCTTCTGGCCGTGCTCGTCGGTGCCGGTGAGGTACCACTTCCGCTCGCCGCGCTGGGCGTGCCAGCGGGTCAGCACGTCGCCGGCCACCGTCGTGTACGCGCTGCCGATGCTCGGCGGCGCCGTCACGTAGTAGATCGGCGTCGTCGCGTAGAAGGCCTTGTCGCGGCCGGGGTGAGACATGGGTCGAATCCTAGTTGCGCGTCGTGATCGCCCTCGAGCGGATTACGTCCGGGCGCCGACCACGGCGTCGTACACGGTGCGCTTCGGCACGCCGTACCGCTTGGCGACATCGGCGATCGCCTGCTTGCGCGGCGTCCCGGCCGCCTCGTCCGCGGCCACCTCGGCGGCAAGCTGCGCCGGGGTCAGCTCGGCCGCGGTCTGCGGCGCCCCGTCGACCACGATCGTGATCTCGCCCCGCACCCCGTCCGCGGCCCACTCGGCGAGCTCGGCCGCGCCACCGCGCCGTACCTCCTCGTAGGTCTTCGTGAGCTCCCGGCACACGACGGTACGACGATCGGCGCCGAACGCCTCCGCGATCGCGACCAGGCTCGCGGCGAGCCGGTGCGGCGCCTCGAAGAACACCATCGTCCGGCGCTCCCGCGCCAGCTCCGCCAGCACCCGCGACCGCTCACCCGGCTTGCGCGGCAGGAACCCCTCGAAGCAGAACCGGTCCACCGGCAGACCTGACACCGCCAGCGCGGTCAGCACCGCCGACGGCCCTGGTACGGCGGTCACCCGCACACCTGCCTCGACCGCGGCGGCCACCAGGCGGTAACCCGGGTCGGACACGCTCGGCATGCCCGCGTCGGTCACCACCACCACGGTCTGGCCGTCGGTGAGAGCCGCGACCAGCTCGTCGATCCGCTGCCGCTCGTTGCCCTCGAAGAAGCTCACGATCCGGCCCGTCGTGGTGATCCCGAGCTCCGACGTGAGCCGCTTCAGCCGCCGGGTGTCCTCCGCCGCGATCACCTCCGCCTCGGCGAGCACCCGCGCCAGCCGCGGCGGAGCGTCCCCGAGATCCCCGATCGGCGTACCGGCAAGAACAAGCAGCCCGTTAGTCATGGCAGCAGGCTCAAGGCATCGACGTGCTTCGGGCGCACCACCGTGAAATGCCGGCGGTCCAACGTCGCGACCTCTGACACGCCGAGCTCCTCGGCAATCGCCACAACACTCGCGTCGACGATGCCGAGCGGCAGATCCGCGTACGTGGTGATCAGGTCCGCGGCACGGTCCAAGGCCGCTGCGCTCGCCTCGACCAAGGTGAAGTCGCCGGCCGCGAGCGATCTCACGAACTGAGCCTCGAGCCGCGGACCCCCCTCGCGTTCGAGCAGGAAGCACACCTCGGTCACCACGAAGGACGGAACAAGAAGCTGCTCAGCGTTCAGGTGTAGTGACGTGAAGAGTTCGACGCATCGAACGTGGTTGGTATCGCCCGCGAGGGCAGCCGCGACCAACGGGCCGGTGTCGACCAGGATCACGCGCCGCGCCGGCCGAACTCGTTTCGAAGGATCTCGTCGACATGCTCGGAGACGTCAGACCTGCTCGCCCGTCCGGCCCCGAACCAGGCCGGCGGCCACGCCTGCTGGCCTCGGTCGAATGTCGATTCGCCCGGACGCGCGCGGTTCTTAATCGCGCGCACGAAGTCGAGCACGTCCGCGGCCATCTCGTCCGGCAGCGACTCGACAAGCGCGCGCAACTCCTCGCGTGGCGTTCCCATGACCACGAGTGTACGAGCCAGCGCCGACAGTTGGTCACAAGTTCGCGTCGACGACTCGCCATTACGAATGGCCATCGATCCACCCCGATCGACGGGCGATTTGCGCACACAGGAGGCGGTGACACGTGGGTCTCCGTACCATGTCGGGCGTGACTGCCGTGATCGACGACGACACCGACGCCACCGGGGACGGCGCCGGCCCCGCTGACGAGACCCGAGGCGACGTACTCGGACGGGACGTGCTGGGCCGGAGGCTGCCACCGCTGCGCGACCGGATGTACCCGCCGATGCCGCGCGACTTCGACGGCGGCTGGATCGCCACGCTGCTGATCACGGCGTTCGCCGGGTTCATCCGGTTCTGGCACCTGTCGACGCCGGTGAAGTTCATCTTCGACGAGACGTACTACGCCAAGGACGCCTACTCGCTGCTCAAGTTCGGCTATGCGCGCCAGTTCGTCGACGCCCCCCGCAAGGACGAGGCGAACCTGCGCATCCTGGCGGGCAACCTGGACGTCTTCAAGGACACACCGAGCCTCACGGTGCACCCCGAGGTCGGCAAGTGGATGATCGCGGCCGGCGAGAAGATGTTCGGGATGACGCCGTTCGGGTGGCGGTTCATGCCGGCGCTGTTCGGCACGCTGACGATCCTGGTGCTGATCCGACTGGTCCGGCGGATGACCCGCTCGACCCTGATCGGCTGCATCGCCGGCCTGCTGCTGGCGGTCGACGGCCTGCACTTCGTGATGTCGCGAACCGCGCTGCTGGACGTGTTCCTGGCGTTCTGGCTGGTGTGCGGGGTGTACTTCCTGGTCGTCGACCGGGACTGGTCCCGCCGCCGGCTCGCCGCCGCCGCCGACGCCGACCCCGCGGATTCCGGGGTACGACGCTCGGTCGGCCGGCTGCTGCTGTTCCGGCCGTGGCGGATCGTGGCGGGTATCTGCTTCGGCCTCGCGCTCGGCGTGAAGTGGAACGGTGTGTGGGCGGTCGCCGGCTTCGGCCTGCTGGTGTTCGCGTGGGACGTCGGCGCGCGACGGGCGATCGGGGTTCGCGGCGCGTTCTGGAAGTCCGTCTTCGTCGACGGCGTCCCGGCGTTCGTCAGCATCGTGCTGGTGGCGGTGGCGACGTATTTCGCGACCTGGACGGGCTGGCTGATCCACGACGGCTCGTACGGCCACGACTACGCCTCGAAGAACCCGGCGCACGGCGTGATGAGGTTCGTGCCGGACGACTTCCGGTCGCTGCTGCACTACCACGAGGACGTGCTGGGGCCGATCGGGTTCGACGCGGTCAACGACATCAAGCCCGGCACCGGCGGCTGTACGGCGCCCGCGGGCACCAACTGCCTGTCGGTCATCTCGGCGCTGGGCACCCCGCTGCTGTGGTGGGGCGGCGCGATCGCCCTGCTGGTGTCGCTGGTGTTCTGGATCGGTCGCCGCGACTGGCGTTTCGGCATACCGCTGGTCGGGTTCGTGACCGGCTGGGTTCCGTGGTTCTTCTTCGCCAAACGGCCGATCTTCTTCTTCTACGCGGTGGCGATGGTGCCGTTCACGGTCATCGCGCTGGCCCTGGTGCTCGGCCAGATCATCGGCCTGACATCGGCGACGAAACGGCACACCGAGCCCATCACGACCACCCGCCGGCTGGTCGGCACCGCTATCGCCGGCGCCTTCGTGATCCTCGTCGTACTGAACTTCGCCTACATCTGGCCGATCCTCACCGACAAGGTCATCCCGCAACCCGCCTGGCTCAGCCGCATGTGGTTCAAAACCTGGATCTGAGCCCGGGCCAGGGCCGTCAGTGCAGGTCGAGGTGGCCCTTGTTCTTCTTGTTGCGGTGGCGGTCGCGGCGGCTCTTGGT
>WNGB01006437.1_pt1 | contig 22437 bp, 26 predicted proteins | sample 5400681 | NCBI WGS metagenome assembly WNGB01 (sample SAMN13153367, study PRJNA577476) | soil metagenome | isolation source: 115 cm soil or saprolite under grassland replicate 2 | place: USA:California | collected 2016-06-15
TCACACGATTCTCAACTGTGCGCAGGCCTGCCCGAAGAACCTGAACCCGGGTGAGGCGATTGCCGAAATCAGGCGGTTGCTGGTGCAAAGATTGTCGCCGTAGCAATCCGCAAACCAGCCGCGAGGCGACGTGCGACGCGCGATACTCCCCTTCATGTAACAGGCGTGCACGCCGGCATCGGGCTGGGAGAAGGGTCAGGTCGAGAACCAGGTCGGGCTCGTCTGTGAGCGCTTCTTCACGCCCCGGCTGCGGTTTAAGAGCTACGACGAGATGAGCGCCTGGCTGCTCGATAAATGCATCGCCTATGCCAAAGCGCATCGCCATCCGGAGCTGACCGAACAGACGATCTGGGAGTGCCAACTGGCGTGGTCGTCTTACTCGGATCGCGACTGGCAGCCCGTGCAAAATAACGCATTTACGGGCGGCACCACTGGAAATGCCACGGCCGGCGTGTCTTGGAGTGCGCTTGACGTTGCGACAAACACGAGCGCGCAAATCCGATCACGGCTGGGGAACAGTAGAGCGGACGTCATCTTGATCATCGCGACGTTGGGATGGGTCGATACTCGAGGAAAATGGCGGGCAAGGACATGCAACCACTGATTCTGGGAGTAAGACATGATTACTGGCAGTCTCACTCTTAACGGGCTCGACGACGAAGACATGCAGCTCATTTTTGAAATGAGGGCAAAGACGCCCCTATTATTTAACCCCTCAGGGACAACAATCCGCACTAAGCCGGGGGTAGCAGCAAAGCCGGGGCACATCCAAGCCTATAACAACGTCGTCATGGGCTGGACTGAAGGCAGCGGATTGGCGGCGGTGATGGAGATTCTGAAGCGATTGAACGAAGCGCATCCGCAGACGTGATTTGCCGGGCAGCAAGGCGAGCAAATGTTTTCCGATCTACTGCCGATAACGGACGTTCGCTGGCAGCGCTGGCATCCTTAGTTTGCCTGTAGCGCGATTTGGTGATCAATTTTGCACAGACTCGCCTGGGAACTCTGCGCTACATTTTTGCCATCACCGACAGCGGCCCTGCGCCAGGCGCCGGTGGCAGAGAGACTGGTCGCGCTCCCGCCTGAGAAACCAGGGGAGCGCCCAATGGCCAATCTTCTTCCTTTTTTTCCAAGTGCTGCGTTCGATCACAATGCAACCCGAGCGATGGGCAAAGCGTTTGATCGCGCGTGCGATTCCCTTCATGACATTGGCCAACCCGATCTAGTCCGGGAAATCATCGCCAAGCGGATCGTCGAAGTGGCTCGCGACGGCGAGCGCGACCCCGATGAATTATGCGTGCGAGCACTGAAAGCGTTGGGCTTTAGCAGCTTTAGCAACCGCCAAAGTTTGATCGACCCGCCGCCTCAGTTGACGGCCTTCGTGGCGCACCTATTTCGGAAGGGACAGCTTCCTGAATGTCTATCGCGGCGACAATCCGAGAGAAACTGATGATCGCGCTCCGGCCGACCCGGCTCGACGTGATCAACGAGTCGCATGTGCATGCGGGCCACCAGAGCTCGCCCGGCACGGGCGAGAGCCATTTCCGCGTACTCGTGATGTCGCCCGAGTTCGCCGGCAAGTCGCGGGTCGACCGCCACCGGCTGGTCAACGACACGCTTGCGGCCGAGCTGAAAGGCCAGGTCCACGCCCTCGCCATCCAGGCTTACGCGCCGGGGGAAGAGATGCGCTGAGAGCCACGCCAATGGGCATTGTCACGTTACAGCGGCTGCGCCTACCTAAAACTTCATCCGTAGAAGAATCTTGGCGATGTTCGACGCAAATGCGCCGGAAATCACTAAGTTTCCACATGATCGGATTCGGTGATGCGCACCCGCGCCGGATCCTAGACGCATAAGGTTGGCCCACAGGTGAAAATCAGACAGGATCCGCCTCGAATGGCCGAAATCTGCCTGGATCGCCAATCGGGAGGGTTCCATTCGTCTGAGTCTGTCCAGCATCCGGCCTTCTATAGGTACCAAGAATCCTATCCCAGAAGAAATGGATCACCGCGAAATTGCTGTTCGCGTGCCGGTGATGAACGAAATGCAGTTCCTGTTTCCGTCTGAACCATGTGAATCGCTGAAGCCGCGATCCCTCTATGTGGTATTCCTTGTCGAAAAAGACGTGCGCGTAGAACGACGCCGCACACGCGACTAGCTGAACCACGAAGAGATCGACTGGCAATACGAAGTATGTACACGCTCCTACCAGAAACACAGGAATGAAGAAGAAGGGCGTATTGTTGCCTTCGTCACCGAGGTACGTCGGTGAGACGAGATGATCTTTGGAATAATAGGTGTGATGGAAGTTGATGTGGTTGCGGAAGAACTTACCGCCCATTGGATGGTGGCCGAGCTTGTAATGCATCAGCGTCTGCGCAAATGACATGACCAAATGCGTAGCGACGGCGGTAATGAGAAATAGCGGAAGCTCCGGAAGGAGCCGCGATACTGTCTGGAGCATGATCGCTTTCTCCAGCTTAAGGAGCCAATTTATCACATATAGTGTTAGCCGGCGTGCAATTGCCGTATGACCGATTTCAAGCTCCGGACCTCATCCGCACGCTGCCCGTGCGGACCTTGTCGGGATTGCTGACAACCTGGAGCCGAGGTCAGGCACCGCCGCTGTTGCGACGGTTGAGCAGTTTCTTATCCGCGGGTATGAGCGGGACAAGCCTCGCTGCTCAATTGAGACAAGCCTCGCTGTCTCAATTGATTTAAAATCAAATATTCAAGTTTTGTGAAAAAGCCGCGCCATAATGTCATGGCCTTCGATGTTGCTGATCGAAAAACATTATCCGTGGCACAATTCCCCCGGGGGACTAAAAAAAAGAAAAGGGACTTTCGGGACAAGACTGGCACCGCCCCCTGGGTGGCTCACAGTTACCTTGCGCATGGGAGTCGCACGCTGCGGAACTGGCGCGCCGCTTCAGTTACGGACTTCTCGATCGGGAAGCGCTCCGCCGACGAGCCTCCGACATAGCCATGTAATCGCGGCTCGGCCTGTAGAAACCGCTCAAAGTCGGCCGGAGTTTCGATCGCCCCGCCATGACAGGTCACAATCCGGTCTGAGAACTTTGCGGCCAGTGCGTCGATGATCGCCGCGGCTTGGTCGAGCGCGGCATCGCGGCCGAGCACAGTCTTAGAGCCGATCGTGCCGCCCGAACTGTTGCCGAAATGAACAATGATGTTGTCTACGCCGACCTCGGCCATGGCGAGGGCTTCGTCGACCGACGTGCAGAATGCCTTGGCAAAAAGTCCCATGTCGGACGCCATTTCCAACACGGCGACCTCGCGCGCGAAGCCCATCCCGGTCTCTTCCAGATCGCTGCGAAACTTGCCATCGATCAACGCCACGGTTGGGCAGTTCATCACGCCGTCATACCCGGCTGCGGCCACCTTTTCGAGAAACCGCCGCATGTCGCGCGTAGGATCGACGCACAGCAACCCGGCAACGAGCGGACACTCGCGCACCACATTGATCAGCGCCCGCTCGCCGAGCTCCAGCGTCAGCGCATTGGCGTCGCAGATCGGCAGATAGCCGGCCATCGAGCTCAGTCCCTGCATGCGGAAATAGGCGAGGCTGTGGGTCGTGACCATACTGGCGCCGCCGCGAGCCGCCATCTTGGCAGTGATGCCCGAGCCGCACAGCGCATCGTAGATCGCGTATCCGTTGCCGATTTCGTTCCGCAGGCGGTCGAGGACGGCCGCACGGCCCCGCTTTGCAGCCATGCCGTTCTCCTGAGCGATCCTTTATCTTCTCGCGGCCGCCGCCGCGGCGCGCGCGCTGGACGTTGCTGAATCGGTGTGAAATTCAATCTCGCCGCTTGCGCCCAATTGAAGGCGAGTGACCATGCGCCACCGCACATCGTCAGTGTTCGGATAGTCGAGCCGAAAGTGCGCGCCGCGGCTTTCCGTCCGTTCGAGCGCCGCGACGGCAAGGAGGCGCCCTAAGAGCGCGAGATTGCGTACGGAGAGCGCGCTTTCCAACTCTTCGCCGCGTACCTTGTCGGAATTCCGAGCCTTCTCGTTCAGGCGCATGGCGGGCACGTCTTGGCACTCGATGCGCTCATACTCGGCCAGTGCCTCATGGAGCGTGCGTTCCTCGCGGATGGGACCGAGCTTGTTGTGCGCCAACATGCAGCAGGCCATGCGCACGTCGGATTGCAGTGGGCCGCTGTTGCGATTCAATAATCCTGCAAGCCACGCGCCCTCGGATTCGGGGATGGCGTTATCATTGCCGCCCCTCAAATCGACGCGTTCGCTCTTGACGAGTGCCGCCGCCCGTCTGCCCGCGCGCCGGCCGTACACCAGCGAGGCGGAGAGCGCCGACCCGCCGATGCGGTTGCCGCCATGGATGCCGCCGGCGGTTTCGCCCGCGGCGAACAAGCCATCGACGGGGGTCCTGCCGTCGATATCCACTTTGAGGCCGCCAAGCCAGGTATGGCTTCCCGGCGCCACCTCCAGTGGCGTCTTACTAATGTCGATTCCACGGTGAAGGCAGCTCTTATAGACGTGCGGGATCTGCTTCTGGATGACCTCCATGGGCACCTTGGTTGCATCCATGAAGATGCCGCCGGTGGAGCCGGCACGGCCGGCGTGGATTTCCTTGGCCATGGCCCGGATCACCTCGGAGCGAGTCGATTGCTCTGCGGTGTCGGGGAGATAGTGCTTGAGGAACTCCTCGCCTTTCCGATTTCTGAACACTGCGCCGGCGTTAATGAAGCCGGTGGGATGTGGCGCGAAACCGAATAGCTCCTTGGGCGAGCAGCACATCGCCTGAAAGTCGATCATCTCGATGCCGATCAGTGGCACGCCCGCGCGGAATCCCAGCACATAGCCGTCGCCCGTCACCTGCGGCGGGTTGTCGTTGACGTAGAACAGCCCACTGCCGCCACCGCTGCTCAGGATGATCTGCTGCGCGTGGTAGGTGACGAGCGCGCCATCGTGATAGTCCACGCCCCAGGCGCCGACCACGCGGCCATCCCGCTTGATGAGATCGACGACGGCCGTGATCGAGTGCTTGGTAATGCGCACATCGGCGCGCAGCTTCTTCGACAACACCTTGGTAATCATGTTGCCGGTGGTGTCGTAGTGATGGCAGGCCCTGTTTCTGGAGTGGCTGGGAAATTCCTTGAGATCGAGCCGGCCGTCGGCGCGACGGACGAATTCCGCTCCCCACGATTCAAGATCGTGCACCACGTCGATGATGTCGTAGACCCAGACACGGGCCAGCTCGGGATCGATCAGCTCGCCGCCGTATTTAAGAATGTCTTGAAGATGCAGCTCAGGGCTGTCATCCGCACCCATCGCAGCGGCAAAGCCGCCGCGCGCTACCGTGGTTGTGCCACTGGTGGCGCGCCCTTTGGTCACCTGGATGACATCGACGCCGGCCTCGGCGCACTCGAATGCGGCCATGGTTCCGGCGGCGCCGCCACCGACGATCAGGACGTCGGTCTCGTGTCGTTTGATTGGAACGTCGAGCCGCATTGGCTTGCTCTGCTTCCTGCTCTTTGTTGCATCAGAGGTTAGCGATCACGAAAAATGCGTCGACACAAGCGTCGGCAAATGCCTTGTCGTTGATGTGCAGCGGCATCTCCTCGATTGACGTAGACATCAAGTCACGTTTGAGAGAATCGACAAATATTCTGTAGTCGCCCGGGATTTTCCACGGCCCCTTGTCGTTGCCTTCGAGATCCCGTGCGCGGCGCTTGGTATGCTCGCTGAAGCCCCCGACTGGAATGAGAACGCGCACCGGACCCCTGGCCGCGTTGACCCGTCTGGCGAATTCCGCGCCCAGCTGCCTGAACTCCTCGGCGTTAGTGCGCATGAGCAGGTTCTGCGCATTGTACTGGAAGAATTCGCGCGTCTTGTACCGTTCGGGCACTTGGCCCACCCAAAAATTGGAATGATCGATCGCTCCAGGCACGATCACCTGCGGCAAGCCGGCAGCGCCGGCGCCTGTCATTCGCGCAGCGCCCGCAGAATAGACGCCATCCACTACGAGATCCGCAAGCTCATGTGTCGTCACGTCGACGACGCCGGCAAGCTCGCCGGAGGATGCAAGCTGTTCGAGCGATTTGCCGCCGACGCCTGAGGCGTGAAACAGGATGACCTCATAGCCCAAGGCTTGCAGCCGCTGACTGACCCGTTCAACGCACGCCGCCGTGCCACCGAACGACGAGACCGCGACGAGGGGCGCATGAGCGGCCTTCGCCTCCCGTCTCGCCGCCCAGTTGGCGGCTGCAATCGCCACCGCGTTCGCGGCATTCTCCATGACCGCCCTAGTAATGCGGTTGAGCGAGACGTCGCCAATCGAAGGGTACATGGCGATGTCGCTCTCTGCGACATACCATTGCACGGCGGCCGTGCCGGCCACCGTGCTAATCATGATCTTCGGCAAGAGGTAGGGCAATGCGCGCAGGATCGAGCACACGAGATTGGTCCCGTTCGCACCGCCGACGCCGATGGCGCCTGCGATTTCTCCCTTGGAGTACCTCTCAAGCAAAATCCTGGTGCCACCTTGGACCATCGCTGCTGCTGCTTCTTGGCGTGAGCGTTCATCGATCGCCTGCCAAGACACGCCCACTGCCTCAGCAACCTGCGCACCGGAAACGTCCGCAGCAGACAAGGTGTGCGATTTCATTGAAAGGTCGACGATCCAGGGCGTCGCACCCGCACGTGTCAGCACGTCGGCAATGAAGCGGGCTTCGTTGCTTTTCGTGTCCATCGTTGCCAGGACTGCGATGATCGGTCTTGATGCGCTCAAGAACCCCCCACGAGCCGCTCTCCTATCAACCATCCGGTGACACTAAATACCCGACCACTGGGATTGCCGCCTGCTGAGCCCGCGCCGCGAGCGGCCACGCGGCAGCGCCGCCGAGCAGCGTGATGAACTCGCGCCGTTTTAATTGATCGAAGAGCATTCGGACCCCGCTAGCCAGGGCCGAATTGCAGGATATCAAACTGACGAGGATTAGTCAGCGGGTATCGTGGGCATTTTGCAACCGGCATTGCGAGCGCTCGCGCTCAAGCGTAAGCCGGGAGCTCCTGCCGTTTCGCGGCCACGGGGCACGCATGCCGCCGATCGCGCTCACCGACGCCCAGCTCACCGCTGTTTTTGAGGCGGCTCGCCCGCTGGCCGTGCGGGACCGCGACGCATACTGCTCGAGCTCGCCGCCGCTCTAGCGGGCGTTCCGGATCCCGGTGACGGCGACGTGGCGCGGGCCATCCGCGCCGTGCAGCGCCGGCACTTTCATGCCGAGCATCGGACTAAGCCGAACGGTCTCCTGTGCGGCGGCCTGACAGCGGATCGCCGAGTCTAGACGGGGTGGCACTCACCTGAGGGTCCCCTGCCGTGCTCGTAGTTCCGTCAGCCGCGGAACCGACGATTTCCAGCTCAGCTGCACGACCGCAGACGGCAGAAACGTCTCAGCCGACAGTTATTTGGCGTGTCGGCGATTTGCGGTGCGAGCCGTCCCTTGCCTGAGCGGGAACAGGAACGGCTCGATCTCTGCAACGAGGCTCAGGCGCCCACGGCCGAAATGGCCGTGACCCCGCCGTCGATCAGGAAGTCTGCCCCAACGACGTACGCAGAATCGTCCGACGCGAGGTAAACTGCCAGCTTCGCGATCTCCAACGGAGCGGCGATCCGCTTGCTTGGATTGTTGGTTCCGAGGACGCCCTTAACCGCATCGCCCTGCTCGTCGCCTGGGAAGCGACTGAACATCGCCGTGTCCGTCGGGCCTGGGCTTAGGGTATTCACGCGAATCCCGCGGCCTATGAGTTCGGCGCTGAGGATTCGAGCGAGATGGTTGACCGCGGCCTTGCAGGTCGAGACGGTCGAGGTGGTCGGCCACCCCTTGCGCGCGCCAACGGACGAAGTGATGACTACGGACGAGCCCGTCCTGAGTAGCGGCAAGGCCTTTTGAATCGTAAAGTACACCCCTTTGAAATTGACGGCTATCACCTTGTCGAAGCTTTGCTCTGTCACCTCTTCAAACGGCAGGAACTCACTGTAACCTGCATTTACGAAGAGGCCGTCCAGGTGCCCGAACTCGCGCTTGATCGTAGCGAACATCGCGTCGAGGTCAGCGAGATTGCTGACGTCCGCGCGAACGGTGAGACTTCCGGGTCCAAGCGTCTTCTTCGTCGCCTGCAGCGTCCCCTCATTCAAGCCGCAGATGGCGACGCGCGCGCCCTCTCTGTCGAATTCCTGCGCTGCGGCCAGCCCGATTCCGCTGTTGCCGCCGGTGATAAGGATATTCTTGTTCGCGAGCCTAGCCATTGTCGTCACTCCTTTAGATTAAACGTGTCCGTGTCGGTTACAGTTTCGGGCAAATTTAGCCGACGCCGCGTACCAGCTCCGCGAGACTCGTTTTGCTGAGAGCCTGCTCAACGGCGTCGTTCGCAGCGTTGAAGATTGGGCCAAGCCTTCGTTTCATCGGGCAGGCCACGACGCAACGTCGCCTTTGGGCCGTTCATGACCCACAAGCGGTCATTCCGCATGCAGAAGCGGGTCGGCCGCTATGGGTGCAGCCTGTAAAGGAAAGTGTACTGCCCCCGGTGCCCGAACTTCGTGGCGCGCGCACCTTCGGAATAGCGCGCCGGCCAAGACCGCCTGGATCACGACGGTGGCCCCGATCTCGGGCTATGCAGCCTCCCTGAAATCACCAATCTGCGCATCGAACGCTCGCTTGAAGGCAGGCCGCGCGGTGCAGCGTTCGACATAGGCGGCGAGGCGCTTCTCGCTTGTGACTATGTCGGTGTGCTTCAGGATTCGCAGCACGGTCGTCATCATCAAATCACCCGCAGTGAAGCGGTCACCATCGAGGTAGGGTTTGTCGCCGAGCGACTTGGAGAGTGCGGACAGGCGCTTCTGCACAAACTCCACCGCCCCTGGGCGGCGCAGCCTCGCCCATTCCTCATTCGCGTAAAAGAGATCGATCAGGGCGACGTTCATAACGAACGGCTCGATGGAATTGAGCGCCGCGATTAGCCATTGCGTCGCGCGTGCGCGTCCGCTTGCGTCCTTCGGCAGGAGCATCTCGCTCTGTTCGCCGATATGCAGCACGATGGCCCCGGATTCGAAGAGCACGAGCCCGTCTTCCTCAAGGATCGGCACCTGCCCGAAGGGCTGCAGCGCGCGATAGTCCGGTTTGTCCTGATCGCCCAGTTCGAGGAGGCGCGTCTTGTAAGGCAGACCAGCTTCCTCCAGCGCCCAGCGCGCGCGCAGATCGCGCACTTGGCCCTGGGCAAACTCTGGAACCCATTTGAAAGCGGAGATCGTAATCATGCGATGTGCTCCTTTGCGATTTTCGTGGCGTAGGCTGAAGCTCGTCGAAGGCTTCGCTCCAGCCGACCACTTGGCTGTCGCGACGCTCGGCTCTGCGGCGGATGTTTGGTCACGGAGAGCTCCGTTCGATTACAAGAAAATGGCGTTCCAGCTTGTCGAGCGCTCCGGTCCAGCCTTCCTCGTGGCTGCGGCGCGGGCGCAGCGGCGATGCCGGTGATCGAGTTTCTGCACCCCACATCGCTCGAAGCCTTCGCGGAAAATCTGCGCGGATTTCGCCAGGGCTTCAAGGAGACCGGATACGTCGAAGGCGAGAACGTTGCGTTCGAATTTCGCTGGGCTGAGGGTCAGCTCGATCGATTGCCTGAGCTTGCGATCGATCTGGTTCGCCGGCATGTCGCTGTGATTGCAACCGGATCGCCACTCGCTGCATTCGCCGCCGGGCGTCCGCGACGATCCCCACCGTCTTCGGTGAGCGGGTGTAGCCGAGGGCGCGAGCTGCGGCGATAATCGAAGCGCCACTCGACAACAAATCGAGGAAGCTGTCCTGCTTGTCCTGCTTGCCATGGGCTAGGTCGATTTGAGTTGGGCGCTGTTGATCGGTAGCTTCCGGACCCGCTTTCCCGTCGCCGCGAAGATCGCGTTGGCGACCGCAGGCATCACCGCCGACGTACCCGGCTCACCAACGCCCCCCGGAGCCTCCATGCTCCTGACTAGATGAACTTCGATCAAAGGCGTCTCGTTAATGCGCAGCATGCGATAGTCATCGAAATTGCCTTGCTCGACGCGGCCGTCCTTAATCGTGATCTCGCCGAACAGGGCGGCCGTGATCCCGAAGATTATCCCGCTCTCCATCTGCGCCTTCACCGTGTCCGGATTCACGATCGACCCGCAATCGACAGCGCAAACTACGCGCTGCACGCGGACGTCGCCCTCGTTCGAGACTGACACTTCGGCGACCTGGGCGATGTAGGTTTCGCCGAACGCGTGTAAGAGCGAAATGCCCCGACCACTGCGGGGCGGCAGCGGGCGCCCCCAGCCGGCCCGCTCCGCGGCGAGCTCGAGAACCGCCTTGGCGCGCGGTGACTTGTCGAGCAGGGCCCGGCGGTACTCGAACGGGTCTTGCTTCGCGGCCACGGCGAGCTCGTCGATGAAACTCTCGACCACGAAGATGCTATGCGTGGTCCCGACGCCGCGCCAGAACGCGGTGGGGATCCCTGGCGGCTCCTGGCGGACGTACTCTACCCGCATGTTGGCAAGCGCGTAGGGCGGTTCGGCCGCACCTTCCACAGCATCGACATCGAGGCTCCTCACCATGGCGATGAGGTTGTGGAGGCCGGCTGCGCGCATCACGCTAAGGGTCTTGGGGAAGAGCTCGCTGGTGACGCGCGCCATGATTGAGGACCCCGTGATCCGATGGGTCCAGGCGATCGGTTTGCCGTGTTCGTCCAGGCCGGCGGCGATCCGGTCATAGTAGTATGGCCGGTACATGTCGTGTTGGATGTCTTCTTCGCGCGTCCACACCACCTTCACGGGACTTGTGACCTGTTTCGCGATTTCGACCGCCCTGGCGATGAAATCCACCTCAAGCCGACGGCCGAAGCCACTGCCCAGGAGGTGGTTATGCACTTGGACTTTTTCAGGCGGCAGACCGGTCAGCTTCGCGGCTGCGGTCTGCGCGAAGGTCGGCACCTGCGTCCCCACCCAGATATCGCAGCCATCCGGGCGAACGTGGACGGTGCAGTTCACCGGTTCCATAGTGGCGTGCGCGAGGAACGGCACCTCGTAAACCGCCTCCACCTTCTGGTCGGCGCTGGCCATCGCCTTGGCGGGATCGCCCTCCCGGCGCGCGACCACGCCCGACCGCTGCGACGCCGCTGCCAGCTGCTGCACGATGTCGGCGGTACTGAGCTTCGCGTTCGGCCCCTCGTCCCAGCGGATGTCGAGCGCAGCTAGGCCCTGTTTCGCCGCCCACATGTGGTCGGCCACCACCGCCACGGCGTCGGCGAGGCGCACCACCTGATGCACGCCCTTGATCGCCTTCGCCTTGCTGTCGCCCACGCTTGCGAGCTTGCCGCCGAACACCGGACAAGCCGCCACTGTGGCAACCTTCATGCCGGGGACCTTTACGTCGATGCCGAACTGCGCGGTGCCGTTGACCTTGTCGGGGGCGTCCAGGCGCTTGGCGGACGTGCCGATCAGCTTGAAGTCCTTCGGATGCTTGAGCGGGACGTTGCGTGGCAGCGGCAGCGCAGCCGCCTTGTCGACCAGCGCGCCGTAGCTGAGGCGGCGGCCGGTCGGTCCATGGATCACCTCGCCTCGCGCAGCGTGGCAGGAGTTCGCATCGACCTTCCATGTCTGCGCCGCGGCGGTCACCAACAGACTGCGCGCTGTGGCGCCGGCCTGGCGCAGCAGCTCCCAGTTGCCGCGCACCGAGGTCGAGCCGCCCGTCTCCTGCACGCCGAACAGGGGTTCGGCGTAGAGCTCGTCGCTGGGCGGCGCATGTTCGAGGCGGACCTGGCTGAGATCCACTTCAAGCTCCTCGGCGAGCAGCATCGGCATGGAGGTGTACGTCCCCTGTCCCATTTCCACCTTGTGCATGATCAAGGTCACCTGCCCGTCACGCTCGATGCGAACGAAGGCATTGGGCGCAAAGGTGCCCGCGTCAGCGGCCTTGGCGTCACAGGTCAGCGCCGGCAGACTGACGCTTAGCAGCAGCCCGCCCCCGGCAGCGGCACCGGCCGCCAAGAATGTTCGGCGGGTGAGATCGCGCTCGCACAATGCTTCGGCGCCACTATCGGCAGCTGAAGAACCCAATAGATCGGGGAACATGTTCAACCTCTCTGCCCATTGGTGTCGGTCGACTGCGCAGCCTGCTTAATGGCCTCGCGAATCCGGAGGTAGGTGCCGCAGCGGCAGATATTGCCTGCCATGGCGTAATCGATGTCGGCGTCGCTGGGATTTGGCTTGCTTGCCAGTAACGCAGAAGCGGACATGATCTGGCCGGACTGGCAATAGCCGCACTGCACGACCTCCAAATCGAGCCAGGCTTTCTGAATCTTCTTGCCACTCGGTGTATTGCCGATGGCTTCGATAGTGGTGATCGCCGCGGTGCCGACACTATCGATGGTGGTGATGCAGGAGCGGGTGGCAGTGTCATCGACAAGCACGGTACACGCGCCGCACAGCGCCTTGCCGCAGCCGAACTTGGTGCCCATCATGCCGAGCACGTCGCGCAGCACCCAGAGCAGAGGGGTATCGCCGTTGACGTCCACGGAGTGGTCCACCGCGTTGACTTTAATCGTGTAAGCCATAATCACCTCCACTTTGCGCCGCGTAGTCGGACATGGTCGAAAATCTTGCGGTTCGCGGGGCCATACCGCGCGAAATGACGGGCACCTAGATGCGCCGTTTCGGTCGTTGACAGCGTGCCGGCCGCTTTGAGCGAGGAGGTGGCGAGCTATTCCTCCTCAGTGTCAGAGGCACGAGACTTTTATTCGGCGGTCCGACCGCTCGACTCGGACTGCGGGACCAATCGCTCGCCGCCGCGCAGCGGAGGTAAATTCCGGCCCGCCTGCCGCAGCATCGCCTCGAGCTCTTGTCGATCGACGCCATCCGCCTCCATGACCGCCCTGGTCACGGAGTCGGATAATATCTCCTCGAGCGTCGGCTCGCGATGATACCAAATCATGGAATCTCCTCGGAGTTACCCCATACGCCTCCGCAGCCAACAAGGGCAACGTTGCGGCCGGCTCTTCGAGGTGAAGAACCGGCCGCGCGCGAACCCGGTTCGGGGGGTTGGGGGTGACCGGGATCGCGGAATCTAGTTGCGATGGCGATGTTGGATGCCCGATGCTGGCCGAGACAACCTCGCGTTTGTATTGCGCGCCAAATGTTGACAGTGTAAAGATACGCCTACCGGCAAAAGCAAGGCCTGTCAAGTGAATATTGACATCGTCAATATATGGAAATAGCAGCGATGACCACGACCAAGCGAGCCCCTAGCCGCCAAGCTCTTCGGGCAGGCAAGAAGCGGCGCGCGGCCAAGCGCGCAGCGCCCTATCATCACGGCTCGTTGCGAGAGGCGATGCTGCGGGCGGCCGAAAGTATCCTGGAGCGCGACGGTATTGGGAGGTTAACGTTACGCGCAGCTGCCCGTGAGGCGGGCGTGTCGCACGCTGCTCCGAAAAATCACTTCGGGGACGTCATGGGCTTGCTGAGCGATCTCGCCGCACTTGGCTTCGCGCGGTTTCGGGCCACGATGGAGGCACATATTCGCAAGAGCGATCCAGCCCCCGCACGGTTGGAAGCAATCGGACGCGGCTATGTCACCTTCGCGCGGACACATCCCGATCTTTTTCTGCTGATGTTTCGCAGCGAGCGTCTCGATTTCACCCGACCGGCGTTGCGATCGGCTGCAGACGTCGCGCTCGATGTGCTCGCAGGCACAGTGAGAGCGGTTCGCGATGAACCCATGCAGGCGACGCTGACGCTGCCTCAAGCTGCTCAAATGGTAGTCGCATGGTCACTGGTGCACGGTTTTGCGATGCTGCTATTGGACCACCGCTTGAAACAGCTCATCGCTAAGTTGCCGCCTGGCGTCGACGAGATGGCGTTCCTTCCCGCGATTTTGAGCGCCGCGCTCCCAAAAACCTAGACTACTTTGGGACGGTTGGTTTCCCGCCCAGCGGTATTCGGACAAAGTTCCGGCCTTCAACGTAGCCGGTTTGGTTCAAACCTCCCCGGAGTCCGGTCAGCCGGGGGGTCAGACTCCGGCGACCCGAAGTTTGAATACCCGATCACCGCGATTGCTGGCTGCTGCGTGCGCACCGCGAGGCTGCGCCACCGAGCGTGATGAACTCCCTTCATCATGGCAAGTGCCAGAAGCAGTCATTCGATCACCTCGCCACGAGCGCGAACAGATGCTGCTGCGAAGCGACGGGGGACTTGACAGAGGAAAATAGTGAAATATTCATCTATTGAAATTTATATCGTCTAAAGTAAAACTATTGAAAGCTCCATCAATGGCCACGACGACCCTGGACAGTTCAACCAGCCTCAAGCCCGTCGGCCGCAAGGATGCCGGAGGACCGGCGCGCTCTTCTGCCAAATCCAACCCCTTAAGCGCGCTCCCTCCAACCGTACGATTAGCAAGTGGCGCGCCGCCCCTCGCACGTGTTGCAGGTGCGCTGGCGCGCCGGTTTCAACAGGTCTGCGCTGCAATGATTGCCGAAGCGCTGGCTGGTGAAGAGGTGGTGCAATTGGAGTACGGATCGCTTGTTTGCCTCGAGATCGAGCCGGGGATAGACCAGCGCCGTCTTGCCGAAGCCATGGGTATCGACCCCAGCAATGCGAGCTTGATCGTCGAGCGGCTCCATTCGAAAGGGCTTATCGAGCGACGCGTCAAGGACGGCGATCGACGGGCGCGTGAGCTGTACCTGACTTCGAAGGGAAGAAAGCTTTGGCGGCGAATCCGTCCTAAGACAAGCGCCGCAAACGAGCGCGTGCTTGCGCCGCTTGCGCCCCGTGAACGCGAGCTTTTGCTCGATCTGCTCATCCGCGTCATCGAAGGGAATCGAACCCACGCTCGCCCCGGCGCCGGTCGCCGCAAACGAGGCGCTCTGCAATCGGCCCTCGGCAAGTCCAGCTCGTGAGGATGCCATGCGCACGATGCAGCGTTCGGCATTTGCTCTCGTTGTCAGCCTTGCAGGCGCACTCGTTGCGTGGGGTGAGCCATCACAGGCCGACCGTTGGCCGCAGCGAACAGTGCGCGTGATCGTACCCCTGCCGCCGGGTACGTCGACGGATTTGGCCGCGCGGCTATTTGCCGAGAGGCTTTCGGCGCGCTGGCATCAGCCGGTGGTCATCGAGAATCGCCAAGGAGCAGACGCCATACCTGCCGTCACCGGGTTCGTTAACGCACGCGACGACCACACACTGCTGTGCTCTTTCGCCGGCATCATCACCATTAACCCGCTGATCTACGAAAAGCTCCCGTATGATCCATTCCGTGATCTCGTGCCGGTCGCCTCGATCGCCGACAACTTCGTCGGCATCGCCGTATCCGAGATGCTCAAGGTCAAATCGTTTGACGAATTTATCAACATTGCCCGTGCCCAGCCTAACAAGCTGAGTTGGGCAGCGACACCAGGCATTCCGCTCTACGCGTTGGCTGCGCTGCAGACCAGCACGGGCGTCGAGATGGTGCAGGTTTCCTACCGCGACTTCACTCCGGCTCTGCAGGATGTCGGCGAAGGACGCATTCACGTCATTGCCACGGGTCTCGCTCTCATGCTGCCGCAAGTGCAGGCGGGCAAGATCAGGTTGCTGATGTTGAACAGTCGCCAGCGTTCTCCGCAGGCGCCCGAGGTACCTACGGCGAGCGAGACCGGACATCCCGAGCTCACATTCGACAGCGTCGTCGGCTTCTACGGGTGGCGAGATATACGCCCCGATCTTAAGGAGCGCATCGCTGCTGATGTTCGCGCGGTTGCAACCGATCCGGAAATCGCCGCGCGCGTGGCGCGCAGTGGGTCGGCGTTGCGTGTCGGGACTCCGGCCGAGTTCGCCGCAGCAATCGAGCAACAGCGCACGCAAATCGCGGCGATTGCTCGGACCATGAAGCCCACGCAATGATATCGGTTCGGTCAAGCGGGGGAGAGGCTCATGGAAATAATACCCGTCGTTACGCCCGACCGAATAGTGAAGCTCGGCCTTGCGTTCAGAGGAGCCAAGACGCTGCTGAGCGCGGCCGAGCTCGGCGTGTTCACTGCGCTTGCGGAGGGACCGCTCGATCTGGACACGCTTGCGAAGCAGATCGGAATCCACGAACGCGGTGCCCGCGACTTCTTCGACGCGCTGGTGGCGCTCGGCATGCTCGAACGGGATGAGAACGGCTGCTACGCCAATACTCCTGAGACCAATCTCTATCTCGACCGACACAAGCCGACTTATATCGGCGGCGAGCTGGAGCATTTCAATGCGTACGTCTTCCCGCACTGGAATCTGCTGACGCGGGCGCTGCGAACCGGCGAGCCGCAGAGCGGAGCAAGGGCGACGGGCCACTATTCCGCGCTCTATTCCGATCCTGCGGCGCTCCAAACCCTTGCGAAGGGCATGACCGGAGGAACCCTACCGGTCGCCAGAGCTTTGGCCGCGAAGTTTCCTTGGCAGGACTACAAGTCAGTAATCGACATCGGCACCGCGCAAGGCGCTCTGCCCGTGCAGGTGGCGCTTGCCCATCCGCACATCACCGGTGGCGGTTTCGATCTTCCGCCGGTGCAGTCGCACTTCGAGAGCTATGTCCGACAACATGGGCTCTCCGATCGCCTGCGGTTTTTTTCCGGAGATTTCCTGCAAGGGCCGCTTCCTGGCGCGGATGTTCTGGTCTTCGGTCGCATCCTTCACAACTGGGATCTGGCAACCAAGAAGATACTGCTAAAGAAGGCTTATGAGGCGCTTCCGATAGGTGGCGTCCTCATCGTCTATGAGCGGCTAATCGATGACGGACGGCGCGCCAATGCTGCCGCCCTGTTGGCGAGTCTCAATATGCTGATCATGACGGCGGGCGGCTTTGACTTCACTGGCGCGGACTGCATCGCGTGGATGCAGGGTGTCGGCTTTCATGACATGCGCGTTGAGCGATTGACAAGCGAGCACTCGATGGTCATCGGCACGAAATGAGCCGGGAATTTCATAAGACCGCTTTGGGTCGCTCTGCGACATCCACCGATGTCCGCTATACGGCCCCTTTCGGGGGCATAGCGGACATCAGCCCAGCGACTTATCCGCTCGGCCACCCGCGCTCGCGATAAGCCTGCAGGTCACGCTCCTTGGCGGCCTCAGCCTCCCAGCGCTAAAGGAATGAGGGCCGCGCAGGCAATGTGTGGCTCGGGCGTGGGGATGGCTAATGGGCCGAATGAACAATCTTGTTTTGCTGCTGCTGATCGGGGTAGCGCTGCTGCTGACAGCGGAATCGTCTCCCGCACCTGAAATTTTTTTTGCAAAAACGCCTTCCGCAGAAAGGCTACCCCCTTTCTGGGGCAAACCGTTTTTGGACAGGTTTTTGGGAGAGGGGGCATGAGCAATTTTCAGAATCCAAAAGTCCCCCCTACCGGGGGGTCGCATCTGCCGCACGCAATCCAAGCTCGTTTGAGGTGAAGCCGCAGGCATGGCGTGACATGTGCGGGTGAATTTGAAACGGCATCTTCGCCGCCGCACCGCCCGCAGGTCGCTGATGCAGCCAAACACAATCGCGCTTCCCCCTACCCAGGGGGTCGCCTTTCCCCCTGAACTGCGTCTGCGGGCAGTGCCGACGACGGCAACACAAAATGGCGATGCTTCCTTTCAGCGAAACTCCTTTGAGATGCACTGCAGTGTGCAAGTGCCGAAGCCTGTCTACGCTAATCTCGCCAGAAGTCGCGGAACCTGTCGGGTGAAAGCTCGGTGTATCGGACGGTGTGCTGGATGTTCTTGTGGCCGAGATAGTGTTGCAAGGCTCGGGTATCGTGCCCGTCGTTGGCAAGTTTATAGCCGCACGCATGCCGCAGCATGTGAGGATGCAGTGGGAAAGGCATCCTGGCGGCCCTGCCGAGCCTCTGGATGAGATGGTGGAAGCCGATGGTGCTCATGGGTCCGCCGCGCTCCGTGACGAAGACGTAAGCCTCGTTCGGGCTTTCACGTCTGAGCTTGCGTAAGGCACGAATCTCATCGCCCCGGACAGGATGGACGGATGGCGTGCCGTTCTTGGCCCTGCGGACGTGCATGCGGCCCTGGTCTAGCTCGACCTGATGCCATTGGAGATCGCAGACCTCCGAGGCCCGCAGTCCATGACGGTATGTGACCAGGATCATGGTCGAGTCTCGATGTCCGTAACGGCTGTGCTTGCGGGCATAGTCCATGAGCTTTTCGATCTCACGGGCGGTCAGGTATTTCCGAACTGTACAGTTTACAGTGTTTGGCGGGCTGCCATTCCGTCCTTGATTCCGCATAGGAAATTCCGCGCCGTTGAAGCTGACTAGGAAGATAATGCATATTTTCTGTACAGTGTACACCAGGCCCCATCGCATCCCCGTGGTTTACGTCTGGCGGCATCAGCGACCTGCGTACCGCACAATCCCAGCATGCGACGAGGTCTTGTCTGTCTGCAGACCCGACCCGCCTGTCGCGGCCAGACATTGTGATGTTAGGTGCTTGCGGGCGATGGCACCCTGCGCGGCTTGCGCTCCCGCGAGCCGATGCCCGCACACCGCCACTTGTCACGGCTAGACATTGTGAGATCAGGTGGAGAGCGGTAGCCGGTACTGTTGTAGGTTCTATCATCCCCTCGATCACTTTGACCGGACCGCCAGCCTCGTCTGTCAGATCCTTGATCGCGATCGGGCCGCAGGAGCGCAAGCCGAGGAAGCGCGTGCCGTCGCCTGCTAGCTGCTCGAGCCTCCCAAGCGCAAGTTTCATGGCTCCCTCCCTCGCGCAACCGGCCGCATCGGCCAATTTGCCCAACGACCGATTGTTCTTAGTCACCTGGATTGCCTCCGTTTCGTTTTGTCGGGATCGCGGGATTGATGGGATGTTTCCTAGAGTTCGTTATGAGATGCCGAGGGCATTCGCGCGCGTACTAATGGAAAATTCCCGACATCCCGACATCCCGACATTGATTTTTCATACTTTTCTCAATTGAAACGCAGCCACGTTCCTCTCGTGACCCGAGATCAAGCGATGTTCGGCGACGATCCGTCCGCTGATCTTGCGCAGCCAATGACCCAAGCGCTCGGCCGATACGACCCCTTCGTTTCCCCTGCTTGCCGCCACACGCAGGAGGAACTGCTTGAGTGCCGGCGGGTTGTAATCGTTGGGCGCCGACACCATGCACGCGACTTCGATGATGCGGCTGGTTGTATAGGGCGTATCGAGACCGAGATCGTAAGCGAGCCACAGGCCAAAGAACTCGCGAATATTGCTGAGCTCCGGATCCTCTTGTCGGATCGAATCCACGCTCGTGATCGGGTCCGGCTCGTTCAGCCAAACGAGCGGGCTGCGCACCATGGTTGACCAGGCCGAATAGCTTCCGAGCGATCCACAGACACGCGGCGCGCCGGCGGTGAGGTAGGCGCGGATAATGGTCAGCGCGGCCGCGACATAGCCGCCTCGATTGGTGGCGGCGCGCTCGAGGGCGTCATTCTGGAAGTCGCGCAGCTCCGGGCGTTCCGTCAGCGCCTCGAGATTGCAGACGAGTCCGCGCCGGACCATGTCGCCTTTGAACGTGATGTTGTTGCCGGTCGCATACACTGCCGTACGGCATTCACAGTCGGACGGTACGCGTGCGGGGAACGACTTTTCGACAAGCAGCGACAAAATAGGGCTCGAATTTTTGACCATGCTAGCCTGCGAGTTGCATGCTCCGGCCTGTCCCCTGAACCTCAGCGGGGGCTCGTGGCCATCGCCGTTAGCATCGCGCGAGGCTAGAACCAGAACGAATCGGAAGAAGAAACTTAAACAGTCGAATGGGGGCACCGCCGGTGCCCCCAAGCGTTGAGACGGCGCAGTCGAGATGACCTTTGGCGCAGTAGCGCTAAATGCTGCGCGGGGTGCGGGGGAGCGAAGCCTCCAGCCGCGGTCGGGCGAGGTCATTTCGGGGAATGTCGCCCAGCCGCGCACCCGCTCGCCATTGCGCCGGACGATCATCCGGAAGCCGGGTGCTTGATTTCATGAACCAGTACGGGCCACTCGGCGGTCGCTCAGAGACGGTCGAATTGCAGGGCTCGGTAAATCCGGCCGGCAACATCGCCGGACGACGCGCGGTACGCTACTCCATAGCCAAAATGGATGGCACTCGGTAAAGTAAATCGCAAGGAACTCACGGTAATTGCCGATGTTCTCGACCCATGCAATACGATCTCGTAATCAAACGGACTTTGCGGGGGGCTCAGGGCATCCTGTGGGCAAATTTGCCCCCAGCGAGCAACCTTCCCGATGCTCAAGCAGTCAAATCTCTCTGGGCCCTCATACGCACGCCACAAGGCCAACAGGTGCTGGAGCGGGGCAACGACACCGCTCTTTGCTTCGTGCTCCGCGCCGTAAATCGCATCCTATCCGACAAAGATCAGCCGGATCGCGTGACAATCAGTCGGCTATGGGAAGTTCTGGAGGAACCTGAGCTTAATCGCGCCCTGGGTATTAGACAGAACTCCCGCATGATCCTCGGGCGGAAAAAACCGCCCGCTCGATGACCTCGCGCGCCGCACTCAGGCTTTAGCTGCGAGTGGCCTGGTTTGATGATTTCCGTCAAGGCGACGGCGCCCTTTGAGCGCGACCTTAAAAACTTGGGATGATCGCTCATGGACCAGAAAACGTTTTCTATTGTGGCTGGGGTAATCTTCGCCGCGGTGGCGCTATTCCACCTGGTGCGGATTTATATGGACTGGCCAGTCATGATCGGAGGCTGGTCGGTACCGATGTGGGTGAGCTGGATCGGCCTCGTCGTCGCTGGTGGCCTCGGAAGGAGAAGACCGTCGTTCTCTATTGCGCATTAGGCGGGCGCTCGGCACTTGCCGGAAAAACGCTGCAAGAGCTTGGCTACAAGCCGGTCTACAATGCGGGCGCCTTCAAGGATTTGGCGGAAGCGGGTCTGGAGACAGAGCCAGCTTAGAAGCTCTGCGACCACAATAATCCCAGCCCGCTGCAAATCGGAGTTTTGCCAAATGACGTTCGAGGAGGCTCTAGCGCAGACCATGAGCATCGCTGGGCTCCTTGATGTCGGCGGCTGCCGCATCCTTGACACCGACGGCTTCCAGGCCTTGCTTGGTAATGCGCAGCGCCAGCGGCCCATTGTCATCATCGCGCCGCGCGGATCAGCTTGTCCACGGCCTTGCGTGCTGCTCCGCCTTTGAGGTTCGCCGGCAGCTCCACACCGCGATCGTCGCGTTGTGAGGCTGTGGACAGGATGATGAGTTGCGTATCGGTGAGTTTTGGCATCGGGATCTCCATTCGGTTGGCGCGGCGTCGCTCGCCGCCGCCACCACCTCAGCCGCACCGTGGCCATGCGGCTGGCGGGGCAGGATCCCGAACTGCTACTCGCGCCCGGAACGGTCGCAGTACCGCTCCGTTCGCAGCCGAATGCCAGTCCTTTCTGGATAATGTTGTCGCTGGTTTCGGGCAGACTGGATACTGGATAATGGGATGATCCGCATTTGGCAGCCCAATACGGGAGTAGCTTAGATGCCGCCCACCGATCCAACCCCCAGCGTGACTGCGGATCAGCTTACTCGGGCTTTAGGCGAGGCTGTTATTCGGATATGGAGCAATTTGCCTCAAGATGTGCAACTTCATCTATTTCAGGAGGTGGTGACGTCTCACGGTGAATCCATAAGAGCGCAGCTTGCGGTCTTCCTGCATGACAAGCATCCGCGCACTTCGGACCCATTAGGCAACCCTCGCGAAATGATGGAGCCGGACAGCCTTGGGGGTTAGCGCGATTGCCCGCCGCGTGAGAGTCGCGACATGCAATGCGCGCAGAGCCGGGCCAGTGTTGTCACTGGTGAGCCCCCCGCCCACGCGGTGAATGCAGGCACAAACACCTCTGGTGCTGGTGGCTTGTATCCGATTGAGGCGTGCGGCCTGATCGTGTTGTAGTGGCGTCGCCAGCTCTCGATGACGATCTGAGCCTCGCGCAAAGTGTAGAAGATCTCGCCGTTGAGCAGCTCATCGCGAAGGCGGGCGTTGAAGCTCTCGATGTAGCCGTTCTCCCAAGGGCTGCCCCGCTCGATGTAAGCGGTCTTGGCACCGACAGCCGCGATCCATTCCTGCACGGCCTTGGCGACGAACTTAGGTCTGTTGTTGGACCGGATGTGAGCGGGAACGCCCCGCAGGATGAAGAGGTCGGACAGAACGTCGATCACATCGATCGCCTTGAGCTTGCGGGCGACACGGATCGCCAAGCATTCATGGCTGAACTCGTCGAGCACGTTGAGCATCCGATACTTGCGTCCGTCGTGGGTGCGGTCTTCGACAAAGTCGTAGGACCAGACATGATTGCGCTGCTCCGGCCGCAGCCGAATGCACGAACCGTCGGCCAGCCAGAGCCTGCCGCGCTTGGGCTGCTTATGGGGAACCTTCAGCCCCTCACGTTGCCAGATACGCTCGACCCG
>WNGB01008410.1_pt1 | contig 22437 bp, 17 predicted proteins | sample 5400681 | NCBI WGS metagenome assembly WNGB01 (sample SAMN13153367, study PRJNA577476) | soil metagenome | isolation source: 115 cm soil or saprolite under grassland replicate 2 | place: USA:California | collected 2016-06-15
TCACGGACCCGCTGCAGCAGGTACAGGCCCTCGCTGCTGCGGGGCAGGATCACCGGGGAGTCGTCGCCGGGCAGCCAGACCTCCTCCAGCCGCTTGGCCAGGCCGCAGGCGGCGACGTCCTCGATGCCGAGCTCGTCGAGGGCCCGCGCCGCGGCGGCGACCTGCGCCGGCCCGCCGTCGATCACGACCAGGTTGGGCGGGTAGGCGAACTTGCGCTGCCGTGCCGCCTCGGCGGAGACCTCCGGGTCGCCGAGCTGGTCCAGCTCGCCGGTCGCCTCCCGCTCGTCGAGGTAGCGGCGGAACCGGCGCGCGATCACCTCGTGGATCGCGGCGACGTCGTCGGTCCCGTCGAGGCCCCGGATGCTGAACCGCCGGTACTCCGACTTGCGGGCCAGGCCGTCCTCGAACACGACCATGGACGCGACCACGTGCGTGCCCTGCAGGTTGGACACGTCGTAGCACTCGATGCGCAGCGGGGCCTCGTCCAGGCCCAGCGCCTCCTGGATCTCGTGCAGGGCGCGGCTGCGGGTGGTCAGGTCGCTGGCCCGCCGGGTCTTGTGCAGGGCCAGCGACTCGCCGGCGTTGCGGGCGACGGTCTCCAGCAGCGCCTTCTTGTGCCCCCGCAGGGGCACCCGGAGCCGGACCGGGCCGCCGCGGCGGCCCGCGAGCCACTCCTCCACCGCGGGCGCGTCCGGCGGGAGTTCCAAGTTCCCCGGTGCTCACGTCCTCGACCTTGTCCACCACCCAGCCGCGCTGCCCGCGGACCCGGCCGTCCCGCACGTAGAAGACCTGGACCGCCGCCTCCAGCTGGTCCTCGGCCAGCGCGATCACGTCGCAGTCGGTGCCGTCGCCCAGGACCACGGTCTGCTTCTCCAGCGCCCGCTGGAGCGCCTTGACGTCGTCACGCAGGCGGGCGGCCCGCTCGTACTCCTCGGCCCGGGCGGCCTCCCGCATCTCGGCTTCCAGGCGGCGGATGAACCGGTCGGTCTGGCCCGCCATGAAGTCGCAGAATTCCTCGGCGAGCAGCCGGTGCTCGGCCTCGCTGACCCGGCCCACGCACGGGGCCGAGCACTTGCCGATGTAGCCGAGCAGGCAGGGCCGCCCGATCTGGCCGGCCCGCTTGAACACCCCGGCCGAGCAGGTGCGGACCGGGAACACCCGCAGCAGCGCGTCGACCGTCTCCCGGATCGCCCACGCGTGGGAGTACGGGCCGAAATAACGAACCCCGCGCCGCTTGGCGCCGCGCATGACCATGACCCGGGGGAAGTCCTCGCTCATGGTGACGGCGAGGTAGGGATAGCTCTTGTCGTCGCGGTAGCGGACGTTGAACCGGGGGTCGAACTCCTTGATCCAGGAGTACTCCAGCTGGAGCGCCTCGACCTCGGTAGCCACCACCGTCCAGTCGACCTTGGCGGCGGTGCCCACCATGGTCTGGGTCCGGGGGTGCAGGCTGGCGAAATCCGCGAAATAGGAATTCAGCCGCTGCCGGAGATTCTTCGCCTTTCCGACGTAGATGACCCGGCCGTGCGCATCCCGGAACCGGTACACGCCCGGCGACTCGGGGATGGACCCCGGCGCTGGCCGGTAGGACTGCGGATCTGCCACCCAGTAACTCTATGCGTGGTCGCTCATGGCTGAGCGTGCGGCGAGCGCGGCGCCGCGCGCGCCGGCCCGGTCCAGGTCGGGGACCAGCGCGAAATCGACCAGCTTGGCCTGCTCGGCCCGGAGCGTGGTGTGCTCGCGGATTCGCCCGAGGAACCATTCCGCGAATGCGGGATCGGCCTCGACCACTCCGCCGCCCACGAAATAGGTGCCCGGATCGGTGAACATGGCCGCGATGGAGAAGAGGCGGCCGAGCGCCATGGCCTGCTGCTCGAAGATCTTCAGGGCCAGCGGGTCGCCCGCCTCACCGTAGCCCCGGACCAGCTTGGCCGCCCGGTGCAGCGGCTGGACCCCGGCCAGCCCGTGCCCCGGGTAGCGGCTCAGCCAGTAGGGCAGCAGGTTCTGCTCGATCCCGCTCAGCGACGCGAAGCTCTCCACGTCGCCGCGCAGCCCGCAGTTGCAGGCCGGCACCGGCTGGCCCTCGCCGAGCAGCCCCTCCAGCGGGATCTGGACGTGGCCGAGTTCACCGGCCATGCCAGCCACCCCGCTCACCACCTGGCCCGCCTCGACCAGGCCGCCGCCCAGCCCGGTGCCGACGATGACCGCCGCCGACGAGTGGTGCCGCGCGTCGTCGCCGAACCGCGCGTAGTGCGCGTACAGCGTGGCCGCGTTGGCGTCGTTGGTGTACACGACGGGCAGGCCCAGCCGCTCCTCCAGGGCGGTGCGGATGTTGAAGCCGCCCCAGCCGGGATGGGCGAAGTTCGTGGCCCCCCGGGAGGACAGGACGCCGTCCGCGCTGGCCGGGCCGGGGGTGTCCAGCCCGACCGCGGCCACCGCGGCCCCGTCCACCCCGGTGACGTCCAGGACCTGCGCGAACGAGGCGGCCAGCGACTCGATGGCGACGTCCGGGCCCTCGCGGACCCGGCTCGGCCGCTCCAGCATGTGCTCGACCAGGAACTGGCCTGAGGGATCGAGCACCGTGGCGTTGTTCATGGTGCCGCCGTTGTCCAGGCCGACGATGAACGACGGGGACGAGCTTGCCATCCTGACCCTTTCCTGCTGGTGTCCTGGCGGCAGCGTAACGCCTATGAGGCCGCGGCTGCAGGCGCCGGCGGCCCCATCTGGGCGCGCGGACCCGGTGCCCCCGCGCCGGCCGTGGCGGGGGCGGCTCACTCCGCGAACGCCTCGGCCGGCGGGCAGGCGCACACCAGGTTCCGGTCGCCGTAGGCCTGGTCGATGCGGCGCACCGGGGGCCAGTACTTGGCCCGCCGGTCGCCGGGCAGCGGGTACGCGGCCTCCGCCCGCTCGTACGGGTGCTTCCAGTCGGCCGCGAGCAGCATGGACGCCGTGTGCGGGGCGTTCCGCAGCGGGTTGTCCTGGCGGTCGTACTCCCCGGAGGCGACCATCCCGATCTCCCGCCGGATCGCGATCATGGCGTCGCAGAAGCGGTCCAGCTCGGCCAGGTCCTCACTCTCGGTGGGCTCGACCATCAGCGTGCCGGCTACCGGGAACGACATGGTCGGCGCGTGGAACCCGTAGTCGATGAGGCGCTTGGCCACATCCTCGACGGTCACCCCGGTCTCCCGGGTGAGGGGCCGCAGGTCCAGGATGCACTCATGCGCGACGAGGCCGCCGCGCCCGGTGTACAGCACCGGGTAGTGCGGGCCCAGCCGGGCGGCCACGTAGTTGGCCGTGAGGATGGCGACCTCGGTGGCCCGGCGCAGCCCGTCCGGTCCCATCATCCGGATGTACGCCCAGGAGATCGGCAGGATCCCCGCCGACCCGTACGGCGCCGCGGTCAGTGTTGGCCCGGGGGGGCGACCCCCCGGAACCCCCCGATCGCCGCTTCGCGCCGAGGCCGCTCGCGCGGCCGTGGCCCCGAGATCGCCGCTTCGCGCCGAGGCCGCTGGCGCGGCCGCCACGGGGCCGGCCTCGCTGGCAGCTTCGTCGCCCGCGGCGGCGCGCGTGGGGAGATATGGCGCGAGGTGGGCGCGGGCCGCGACCGGGCCGACTCCGGGGCCGCCGCCGCCGTGCGGGATGCAGAACGTCTTGTGCAGGTTCAGGTGCGACACGTCCGCGCCGAACCACCCCGGCCGGGCCAGGCCGACCAGGGCGTTCAGGTTCGCGCCGTCCACGTACACCTGGCCGCCAGCCTCGTGGACCGCCTCGCAGACCTGCGTCACGGTCTCCTCGAACACCCCGTTGGTGGACGGGTAGGTCAGCATGATCGCGGCGATCTGCCCGCCCCGCTCTTCCAGCTTGGCGTGCAGGTCAGCCAGGTCGATCGCGCCGTCGGGGCCGCACTTGACCACCACGACCCGCAGGCCCGCCAGGACCGCGCTGGCCGCGTTGGTCCCGTGCGCCGACTCGGGGATCAGGCAGATGTCACGGCCGGCGTCGCCGCGGGAGCCGTGGTAGCGGCGGATGGCCAGCAGGCCCGCCAGCTCGCCCTGTGACCCGGCGTTGGGCTGCACGGACACCGCGTCGTACCCGGTGATCTCGGCCAGCCACCGTTCCAGGTCGCTGATCAGCTCGGCGTACCCGGCGGCCTGCGCGGGCGGCGCGAAGGGGTGCAGGCCGGCGAACTCCGGCCACGTCACCGGCTCCATCTCGGCGGCCGCGTTCAGCTTCATCGTGCACGACCCGAGCGGGATCATCGAGCGGTCCAGCGCGATGTCGAAGTCGGCGAGGCGGCGGAGGTAGCGCAGCATGGCCGTCTCGCTCCGGTGCTCGTGGAAGACCGGGTGGGCCAGGTATCCCGAGCTCCGGGCCAGGCCGGCCGGGAGCACCGGGCCGGACCCGGCGAGCCGGCCGGGAACCGTGGCCCCGTCCTGCCCGGCGGCCAGCAGAGCGGCCACCTCCAGCAGCTCGGCGTCGGTGGTCGTCTCGTCGCAGGCGATGCCGACCGTGTCGGCGTCGGCCAGGAGCAGGTTGTAGCCGGCTTCCCGGGCCCGGTCCACGGCCGCGGCGGCCCCGCCGGGCAGGCGGACCCGGATCGTGTCGAAGAACCCCCCCGCCGGTGCGGCCAGGCCGCTCTCCCGCAGCGTGGCGGCCAGCCGGGCCGCGCGCGCGTGCACGCCGGCGGCGATCGCGGCCAGTCCCCCCGGTCCGTGGTACACCGCGTACATCGCGGCCAGCACGGCCAGCAGCACCTGCGCGGTGCAGATGTTGCTGGTCGCCTTTTCCCGGCGGATGTGCTGCTCGCGGGCCTGCAGCGCGAGCCGGTAGGCCGGCCGCCCGTCCGCGTCCAGGGACACCCCCACCAGCCGGCCGGGCAGCTGCCGGCGCAGCTCGTCACGGGTCGCGATGTACGCCGCGTGCGGGCCGCCGTAGCCCATCGGCACGCCGAACCGCTGGGTGCTGCCCACCGCGATGTCGGCGCCCATCTCGCCGGGCGGCACCAGCAGGGTCAGGGCCAGCAGGTCGGCGGCCACGGCCGCCAGCGCGCCCTGGGCGTGCGCGGCCTCGATGGCCGGGCGGAGGTCCCGGATCTCGCCGCTGGCCCCGGGGTACTGCAGCAGGACCCCGAACAGCTCCCCCTCGGGCTGCGCCGCGAGGAGCTCGGGGGTGACCGGGGCGACCACGAGCTCGATCCCGAGCGGCTCGGCCCGGGTGGCCAGCACGGCCAGGGTCTGCGGCAGGCAGTCTGCGTCGGCCACGAAGATCCGGCCGCGCCGGGCCCCCCGCCGGGCCAGCGTCATGGCCTCCACGGCCGCGGTTGCCTCATCCAGCAGGGAGGCCCCGGCCACCGGCAGCGAGGTCAGGTCCTCGATGAGGGTCTGGAAGGTGAGCAGCGCCTCGAGCCGCCCCTGCGAGATCTCCGGCTGGTAGGGGGTGTAGGCCGTGTACCAGGCCGGGTTCTCCAGCACGTTGCGGCGGATCACCGCCGGGGTGTGCGTGCCGTAGTAGCCCAGCCCGATCATGGAGCGGGCGACGGTGTTCCGGGCGGCCAGGCGGCGCAGCTCGGCGAGCGCTTCCGCCTCGGACAGCGCGGCCGGCAGGCCCAGCGGCCTCGGGTCACCGATACCCGGGGGCAGGGCCGCCTGGGTCAGCTCGCCCAGCGTGGCGTGGCCGGTCGCCGCGAGCATCCGCTCCTGCTCGGCCGGGGATGGCCCGATGTGGCGCGATTCGAAGGCCGCCGCCTCAGGCCGGGGTGCGCCAGGCGTAGCGCCGCCGGGATTCCGCCCGTCAAGCGCCAGTGCCGCAAGTTTCGGTGCCTCAAACGTCATGGGAGCCTCCAGAGGGAGCCGTCAGGCACGCCCGTGCCTGCCTGGTCCTCCCCCTCTGTCGCCGCCCGCCCGGTGGCCGCACGCCGCCTGCGGGCGCGCCGCGCCCGGTGGCGGTGCCCCGCCGCGCGCGTGTACTCCAGAGATGCCTGTCCCGTCCGGTCCTGGGTGCCTGAGAGGTTCCGGGGAGGTTGCCCCTTCGGCGCCCCGCACTGGCTGCGCGGAGTCTCTCCCGGACGGTGTGATCAGCGGTATCGAGCTTACCCGAGCCCGGGCCGCTGGCCGGCTGACCCGCCGGCGCAGCCCAGCGGCCAGATCCCGTCCCCGCGGAACAGGCGGGCCGCGACCACGGTGAGGACCGGGGTGAAGCCGGGCAGGATGGCGATGCCGGGGGTCAGCCGGTCCGGCGGGCCCGCCGCCGGGACAGCTCGTCCGCGTGCGTGCCGCTCCCGGTGGCCTCCGGCGTTCCGTCCGCGGCCTCGCCCGCCTGCTCGGCGGGCAGCTCGGCCAGGGTCCCGTCGACCTCCTGCCAGATGCGGCCGAGCGCGATGCCGAACACGCCCTGCCCGCCCTGCAGCAGGTCCACGACCTCGTCGGAGGAGGTGCACTCGTAGACGGAGACCCCGTCGCTCATCAGCGTGACCTTGGCCAGGTCGTCGGTGCCCCGGCTGCGGAGGTGGGCCACGGCGGCGCGGATCTGCTGGAGCGAGATGCCGGTGTCCAGCAGCCGCTTGACCACCTTGAGCACGAGGATGTCCCGGAAGCTGTACAGCCGGGCGGAGCCGGATCCCTGCGCCGCCCGCACGCTGGGCTCGACCAGCCCGGTCCGGGCCCAGTAGTCGAGCTGGCGGTAGGTGATCCCGGCGGCTGAGCACGCGGTCGGCCCGCGGTAGCCGATTCCTTCCGGCCGGGAGGCGACGTCGTCGCCGAACAGCAGCCCCTGCTCCCCAGCCTGCCGGATCGCCGAACCGCGGACTCCGGGTGAATCGCTGTTACCTTTGGTTACCGCCACGCCTGCCTCCACCCGGGAACTCGCCACCCTGGGTACTCGTCTCGCACGGTAGGCCGCCAGCGGCGGGTGCGTCAACGATCGCCGACGGCGCGTCGCCCTCTACTAGTCCGGGGGGCGACCCCCCTGGACCACCCCGCCATCCGCAGCCTCGGCCAGAACCCGCCTGCGGCGGGCCCGGCCTCGCCCGCAGATACGCGGTGGCCTGCGCCCTGACTACCACAACTACCACCCGGGCCCCCCGCTGAATCCCCCACCGCCTGCAGCCGGGCCGTCAGGTCGCGCGCCCGAAGTCCTCCGGGGTAATGGTGTCGAGGAACTCGCGGAACTTCTCGACCTCATCTTCCTGCTCGTCTGGGATGGCCACGCCTGCCTCGTCGAGGACTTCCTCACTGGCGTAGATGGCCGCGCCGGTGCGCAGGGCGAGGGCGATGGAATCCGATGGCCGGGCGCTGACTTCCTTCCCGTTCGAGAAGATCAGGTCCGCGAAGAAGATGCCGTCCCGCAGCGCCGTGATGTTCACCGTCTGGAGCTGGACTTCGAGCGCCTCGAGCACGTCCCGGAACAGGTCGTGGGTGAGCGGGCGCGCGGGGACCATGCCCTGCTGGGCGAAAGCGATCGCGGTTGCCTCGACCGGCCCGATCCAGATCGGCAGGTATCGGTCCCCCTGCGTCTCCTTCAGCAGGACGATGGGCTGGTTCGTGGGCATCTCGACCCGGACGCCGACGACCTCCATCTTCCTCACGGCGGCTCCGTCCTCATACGCGCCTGACGCGCTGCCTCCTGCGTGGGCCCTGCGGTGGGCACTCCCCTGCCAACGTACACCCGTGCCGGCGGAAAGTGCTGTGGCGGCCGGCCCGGCCCGGCCTGCTCACGCCCCTGACCTGGCTGCGGCCGGCCCGGCGAATCCTGACTCGTCATACCCCGCACCCCCCAGCCTGATTTCGGCCGCGGCGGGCTGGTCGGTCGCACCGGGCCAGGCGGCCCGGGCCGCCCCGGCCAGCCCGTCGGTCTGCAGGCCGGCGTCGGCCAGAGCGCTGCCCATCAGCGACGCGTGCAGCTGGAGGGACAGGGCGGCGATTTCGTGGGCGGTCTGCCCGGCCCGCTCCCGCGACCCGGGGTTGCGCTGCCGGCGTGTGGGCGCCACCACCTGCTCGATCAGGGATGTCTCGCGCTCTACCGCGGCCCGGACGGCGCGCAGGTGGCGTGCCTGCACGCCATACCGGCCGAGCGCCACGATGATCCGGGCGGCGTCCAGGGCCTCCGGCCCGTACTGCCGTCCCGAGGCCCGGACCAGGCCGAAGTCTTCCAGTTCGGTCAGGAAGCCGTCGTCGATCCCGGCCGCGTCGAGCAGTTCCCGGCGGCTCAGCGGCCGGCGGCCGAGCCGCCGCGGCGAGTCGCCGGGTTCCTCCCCCGGGCCGTCCTCAGCGGCGGCCAGCCGGTCCTTGATCACCCGCAGCGGCAGGTACTGGTCGCGCTGGGCGGTCAGGATGTAGCGCAGCCGCGCCACGTCGGCGGGCCCGAACCGCCGGTACCCGGACGGGGACCGGGCCGGCTGGATCAGGCCCTCGGACTCGAGGAACCGGATCTTGGACACGCTGACATCGGGGAACTCGCCCCGAAGCTGGGCCAGCACCTCACCAATGCCGAAAGAAGCCCGGACAGGCTGAGCGCTCATGCCCCTACCTGGGCGCCCCCGCCGCCACGCTCGTACTGGGACCGCCGCCCGGTCAGGAAGACCAGCCGGAACTTGCCGATCTGGACCTCGTCGCCGCCGTTCAGCGGCGCCTCCTCGATCCGCTCCTGGTTGACGTAGGTGCCGTTGAGGCTGCCCACGTCGCGCACGGTGAACCGATCGCCGCGGCGGTAGAACTCGGCGTGGCGCCGCGAGACCGTCACGTCGTCGAGGAAGATGTCACTGTCGCGGTGCCGCCCGGCCGTGGTGATGTCGTGGTCGAGCAGGAACCGGCTGCCCGCGTTCGGGCCGCGCCTGACCACCAGGAGCGCCGTGCCCGGGGGCAGGGAGTCTTCCGGTGAGGCCTGGTCGGTGAACTCGTCGTAGTCGGCCTCGGCCAGGTCCCCGCCGAGCGAGATCGTCGATGTGGTTTCGCCGGGGCGCTCGGCTCCCCCTCGGGCCAGCATCGTCCCGCAATGCAGGCAGAAACGCGCGTCGTCAGGATTGGCCTGACCGCAGCGTGTGCAGTAGATGCTTGGCATGTCGTGGCCCAGCCTCTCCTCTGCTGGCCATGGGCTCGGGGCGGGGATCGCGTCGGACCTGGCCCGTTCCCCGTGCCCGGATGATGCGTGCTCGGCGGACGCAGTCCACGCTACCTGGGGCGCGCCCGGCCGGTCCATGCGCCACGCGCGTCGTCCCGCCGGGGTGAAGCGTGCCCACCATCCCTTGCGACGTCCATGACCTGGGGATGGCAGCCCGGAGGACGGCTCCGTCCCCCCGGGCGAACCCGGGCCGCTCTCGCGACGCCTCCGCCACATCCTGGCCGCACCTCCGACGCACGAGTCGTGCACGCTCCGATGAGGTGGATTGTCTCACGGGTGGCGACGCCCTCGTTGGACACTTAAGCTGGCCAGCTTAACGCCCTGACGCATCCGTGACTGGTTAATTGCCGGAGCGTTCCGCTACGGCGGCCCACTCGTCCAGCAGCGCCTGGGCGGTGTCGGCGTCGGCGCCCTCGGCCCACAGGTGGGTCACCGCCTCCGCGGGGTCGGGCAGGACCAGGACCCACCCGCCGTCCGGCTCCTCGATCCGCACCCCGTCGGTGGTGTCCACGCTCCGGTCGCCGGCCGCCTCCACCACGGTGCGCATCACGCTGCCCTTGGCCGCCCATGGCGTGGGCATGGACCGGCGCAGCAGGTGCGCGGTGGGGATCCGGGCGTCGATCTGGCTGAGCGACAGGCGGGTCCGGGCGACCAGGCCGAGCAGCCGGGCGAAGGCCGCGATGCCGTCGAGGGTCCGGCTGAACTCGGGCACCACGTACCCGCCGCGGCCGTCGCCTCCGAAGATGACGTCGTCCCGCGCGGTGGCCTGGGTGAGGCCGTGCAGCGACGTGGGCGTCCAGTCCACGTGGACGCCGTGGAACCGGCAGACCTGCTCGGCCACCCGGGTGGTGGTCACCGGCAGCGCTACCCGCCCGGACCGCCGCTCGGCGGCGATGAGGTCCAGGGCGACCAGCAGGGCCCGGTCGTCGCTGATCATCGCGCCCTTGTCGTCCACCAGCATGATCCGCTCGCCAACCTGGTCGAACCGCACCCCGAACGCGGCGCGGGACGAGGCGACCAGTTCGGACAGCCGCTGCATGCCCGCCCGGATCTCGGCCAGGCTCTGGGTGGGGGTCGCTTCGTCGAGGCCGTTGTTGACGGTGAGCGCCTCCACGCCGAGCCGGCCGAGGAGGCTGGGCAGCACCAGCGACACCGTGCCGCCGGCGCAGTCCACCACGACCTTCAGCCCCGCCTCGCGCACCCCGGTCAGGTCGATGCTCCGCGCGAGTTCCTGCGTATAGGACTCGACGACCCGGGACGGGTAGGTGAGCTCGCCGATCTCACCGGGGAAGGCCCGCCGGTACTCCTGGCGGGAAAAGACCCGCTCGAGCTTGCGGGAGGCCGCCTGGGACAGTTCGGCGCCCCGCTCGTCCAGGAACACGATGTCGATCGACTGCGGGTCCCCGGACGTGGTGCGCAGCGAGACACCCCCGCTGCACACGCTGTGCGCGGTCTGGAACCGGGCCACCGGCAGCGGCTGCGCCTCCAGGTCCACCACGTTGATCGCGCTGGCGTTCAGCGCGCACTGCACGGCGCGCTTGAGCGCCCGCGCGGCGCGGGACACGTCTCGCGCCGTGGTGACCATTGACCCCTTTTTCAGCGTGGTCGCGTAGGCGCTGGTCAGCCGGACGCACAGCTCGGGCGTGATCTCGACGTTGACCAGGCCGGACACGCCGCGCGGCCCGAACAGGGTGCGCTGGCCGCGGGATTCCCAGATGACGCTGGTGTTGACCACCGCGCCGGCCTCGATGGTCTTGAACGGGTAGACCTTCACGCCCGCGGAGAGATAGGCCTCCGGCTCGATCACGCACTCGTCCCCGACCACCGCGCCTTCCTCGATCCGCGCGGAGGGCATCACGTCGGTGTTCTTGCCGATGACGCAGCCTCGCAGGGTGACGCCCTGGCCCACGTAGACGTTGTTGTGCACGACGGCGCGGTGCAGGAAGGCGCCCTCCTTGACCACCACGTTGCTGCCCAGCACGGTGAACTCGCGCAGTTCCGCGCCCGCCTCGACCTTGGCGTAGTCCCCGATGCAGATGGGGCCGGACAGCAGGGCGTCGGGGTCCACCTCGGCGCCCTCGGCCACCCAGACTCCCGGTGATACCTCGAACCCGTCGATCTCGGTGTCCACCCGGCCCGACAGCACGTCGGCCTGGGCCTTGAGGTAGCTCTCATGGGTGCCGACGTCTTCCCAGTAGCCGTCGGCGATCCAGCCGAACAGCGGCGCGCCGCGCTTGAGCAGGGCGGGGAACACGTCAGCGGACCAGTCCACCGACTCCCCCGGCGCCACCTCGGCGAGCACCTCGGGCTCCATCACGTAGATCCCGGTGTTGACCGTGTCCGAGAACACCTGCCCCCAGGTCGGCTTCTCCAGGAACCGCTGGATCCGGCCGTCCTCGCCCACGATGATGATGCCGAACTCCAGCGGGTTCGGCACCCGGGTGAGCCCCACGGTGACCAGGGCACCGTTTTCCTTGTGCGCGCGGACCATGGCGGTCAGGTCGATGTCGGTGAGCGCGTCGCCCGAGATGACCAGGAACGGCTCGTCCCGCAGTGCGTCCTCGGCGTTCTTCACGCTGCCCGCCGTGCCGAGCGGGGCCTCCTCCGTTGCGTACTGGAGGCTCATCCCGACGTCCTCGCCGTCGCCGAAGTAGTTGCGCACCAGCGAGGCCAGGAACTGGACGGTGACGACCGTCTCGTCGAAACCGTGCCGCTTCAGCAGCCGCAGCACGTGTTCCATGATCGGCTTGTTGCAGACGGGCAGCAGCGGTTTGGGCTGGTTGGCGGTCATGGGGCGCAGCCGGGTGCCCTCCCCGCCGGCCATTACGACGGCCTTCACCGGTGGCGGGCCTCCTTCACCATTGTCCGGGCCAGCTTCCCTTCGCCCCCGCGTCCTGGCCGGCCCGCGGATCGCGGCGGGATGCCTCCATCATGACGGGCGGCTCGCGGACGGCCAACGCCGCTACCTGGTTAGCCATCGGGTCGTTCCGCTTCGGCCATCCCCGGGGCCGCTCCCAGCCCGGCGGTGAGCCGCCAGGCCTGCACCAGGTACAGCCCGGCCGCCGTCCAGTACAGCGCGGTCCCCCAGGCCACGAACGCCCAGCCGACGATCTTGGCCACCAGCGCGGCGTCGCCGGAGTAGGCGCCCAGGAGCAGCAGCGGGAACGCATCGAACAGGCACAGCGTGGCGGCCTTGCCCACGAAGCTGACCTGGAGCGGCTCCCAGCCACGGGCGCGCAGCCGGAGCAGGGCCACGCCGAGCACCAGCTCCCGGCCGACCAGCACGCCCACCAGCCACCACGGGATGATGGCCCGGATGGCCAGGCCGATGAGCATGACGCCGATGTAGAGCCGGTCCGCGGTGGGGTCCAGCACCTGCCCGAGGCGGCTCTCCTGGTGCAGGGCCCGGGCCAGCTTCCCGTCCAGCCAGTCCGACGCGGCCGCGGCGATGAGCAGGATGACCGCCCAGCCGTCCGCGTGCGGGCCGAGGACCAGCCAGAGGAAGACCGGCACGCCGAGCAGTCGGGCGATGCTGATCACGTTCGGGATGGTCCAGATCCGGTCCGGCAGCCGGTCCTGGTCTGGCCGGCCCGCCGGGACGCCAGTGCCCGCGCCGGCCGTGACCTCAGCGCCGGCCCGCTGTCCCTTCGCCGCAGCGTCCGGTGCGCTGCTGTTTCCGGCCACGACGCGGGCCCCCTTGTTCGCGGTGCACACCCGTGGCCGACCCTACCCCGCGCCCGCCGCTGGGCTCGCGGCGAGGCTGGCTGCCTTGAGGGTCAGGTAATGCCGCTCGCGCAGGTTCGCGGTGCCCGCGGCGGCGGCGCGGAACTCGGCGGCGGCGCCGGGGATGTCCCCGGCCATCTCGAGCAGGTGGCCGCGCACCGCGTGGAAGCGGTGATGCCCGGCCAGCAGCTCCTTGGCCTCCGGGAACGGGCCGTCGGTGATCACCGGCGCGCCCGTGCCGTCCGACACGACCCGCCGGGCCTGTTCGGGGCCGGCCAGCCCCTGCGCGTCCACCAGCTCGCCCCGGTCGAGAAGCTCGCGGTTGAGCGCGTGCTGGAACTCGATGTGGGCCCTGATGTCCGCGGGTGACCACTCCGGCATCGGCGGGCAGTCCGACTCCACCGGCCCGTAGTTCTGCAGCAGCATGAATCGCATCGGTTCATGCTCCCTGGTCAGGTGGCGCCACGGTAGTGCCGTCAGCCAGGTGTCGGGGCTGCGGCCCGATTCTCGACACGGCCCGCCGGCCTGCCGAGTTACCCTCGTCACATGGGGAGTGAGGCTGCGAAGACGGGGTAGTGGTCGCCCAACTGCACCCAATGGAACAGAGGAGCAGCTCATGCTCACACTGACCGACAGTGCCGTGACGGCTATCCGTAACCTCACCTCCCAGCCGGAACTGCCCGATGAGACCGGCCTGCGCATCATGTCGCAAGAGGAGGGCGGACCGGCCTTCCAGGTGACGCTGGCCGACAGCCCGGTAGCCGGGGACCAGGTGATCGAGTCCGAGGGGGCCCGCGTCTTCCTGGAGCCTGGCGCGGCGGTGGCGCTGGACGATAAGTCCCTGGACGCGCAGGTGGACGAGGAGGGGACGGTCGCTTTCACGCTCGCCGAGCAGGCGGTCTGAGCACTCCGCGGCGGGCCCTGCGGCTGGCCCCGCCGCGCTGGTAACCGGCTCGCAGGCCCGTGATCCGTCACCGGGCCTGCGGGTCGGCCTTGCCTTCCCGGGCCACCGTCCCGGTGCCCGGGCCCGTAGCCCGCAGGTCGTGATCTTCCCCTCCTGGCCGTTACCGTCGGCTCCGCGACCCGCAGGTCGTTATCGCCGGCCGGGTCAGGGCGCCCGCCAGAGGGTCGCGATGCCCTGGCCGACCCCGATGCACATGGCGGCCGCGCCCCGGGACCCGCCGCGGCGGCGCAACTCGTGCAGCAGTGTGGTCGTGATCCGGGCCCCGGAGCAGCCGAGCGGGTGGCCGATGGCGATCGCGCCGCCGTTCACGTTGACCCGCCCCGGGTCGAGCTTGAGCTCGTCGGACACGGCCACGGCCTGGGCCGCGAACGCCTCGTTGAGCTCGACCAGGTCGAGGCTCCCCACGTCCCAGCCGGCCCGGCCGAGGACCTTGCCCATGGCCGGCACCGGCCCGATGCCCATGTAGTCCGGGTGGACCCCCGCGGCCGCGGTGCCCTCGTAGCGGGCCAGCGGCGTCACCCCGCCGCCCAGCACCCGCTCCGAGACCAGCAGCAGCCCGGCCGCGCCGTCGTTCAGCGGGGAGGAATTGCCGCCGGTCACGGTCCCGCCCGTGCGGAACGCGGGCCGCTTGGCCGCGAGCTCCGCCAGGGTCAGCCCGGGCCGGATGCCCTCATCCTGGGTGACCGGCCCGGCCTGGGCCGGCACGGGCACGATCTCGTCACCGAACCGGCCCGCGTCCCGGGCCTGACCGGCCCGCTGGTGGCTGCGCAGCGCGAACTGGTCCTGGCGTTCCCGGCTCACCCCGTACCGCTCGGCCACGTTCTCCGCGGTCTCGCCCAGCGTGATCGGGGGGTAGAGCTCCTGCATCAGGGGGCTGACCAGCCGCCAGCCCAGCCGGGTGTCGGCCACGCCGGACTCCCGGGCGAACGGCTCGCTGGCCCGGGGCAGCACGAACGGCGCCCGGGTCATCGACTCGGCCCCGCCGGCCAGCATGATGTCGGCCTCCCCCGCGGCGATGGCCCGCGCGGCGCTGGCGATGGCCTCCATGCCGGATCCGCAGAGCCGGTTGACGGTCGCGCCGGGCACCTCGACCGGGAGGCCGGCCAGCAGCACGCCCATCCGGGCGACGTTCCGGTTGTCCTCACCGGCCTGGTTGGCCGCGCCCCAGTAGACGTCATCGATCCTGGCCGGATCGAGCCATTCGTTGCGGGCCACCAGGGCCCTGATCACCTCGGCGGTCAGGTGATCGGGCCGGGTCGAGGCCAGCGCGCCTTTGATCTTGCCAACCGGGGTCCGGCACGCGTCTACCGCGAACACTGCCGTCATCTCTGCCACCTGCCCTCTGCGCCGCGTCTCCCCGAGATTACCCGCGCAACGCACACATATCCGCATCGCGCACTCGCTGGCCGCCGGGCTGAAGTGGGTGAGGCGCCAGCTGACCGGCCTGCCACCAGGCTCAGCGGACCGGGGCGCCCCGGCTGGCGGCGCGTGCCGCGGGCACCCACGGGGCCTGGACGCTGAGCCGGATGGCCCGGGAGCTCCCGGCCAGGGCCAGCGCGGCCTGGTAGCCCGCCGGGGCCGGGAGCGAGATCAGCGAGCAGCCGTGCACGGGGGTGGCGGGCACCAGCTGGTCCGGGCCGCCCGGCCCGGCCAGGCCCGAGGGGGCACCGGGGCGGCCGAGGACCGGGAACTCGCCGACTTCGTGCCCGATGCCCTCGCCGGTGCACTTGAGGACCGCCTCGGACCGGACCCACCACCGGATGACCAGCTCGTGCCGCCCCGCTTCGCTGAGCGACCGGCCCCACTCGGCGTCGGCGGCGTTCATGTCCGCGGACATCGAGCAGACGCACCCGGTGGGCTGCTGCTCCACGTCCACGCCCACCTGCTGGCTGGCCACGGCGATGAGCACCGCGTCCCCGCTGTGTGCGAGGGAGAAGTGCACCCCGTAGCGCAGCTCCAGGGCGGGGCGGCCGGTCGGCTTCCCGCACCGCGGGCACGGCTCGCGGTGGAAGATCAGGCTGGAGGGCGGGATGTCCAGGTAGCCGGACAGGACCCGGCGCAGCATCACGTGCGCCGCGGTGTAGCGGCGCCGGTCAGCGCGGAACGCGAACGCCGCGGCCCGCTTGTGCTCTTCCAGGCTGAGCTCGGCCAGCTCGGCGCGGCCCACGCTGACTGAGGTGATGTCGAGCCACCACACGTCCGCGCTGCCGGCGGACGGGACCGTGAGCATCAGCCGCTCCCGCCACGACGGTCACGGCGGGCCGCCGGATTCCTTTTCTGCATGGTGATGTCTGCCGCCTCGAATGCGAATACCCCGTGCGGGCCGGGGTTCCTGGCGTGAACCATACCGCGCCGGGCACCAGGCACGTGATCTTCCCCAACTGCGCATTGGTGCTATTTCCCCGGGGGCCTTCCGGAGATGGTACGGCAGGCCGGCGCGGGCAGCCAGCACGGCGGGCGCCGCGGTCAGGCCGGGACCGACAGGGACAGCGCGAACCGGCCCTGCCTGTCGGTCCACCAGGACCGCATCGTGAACCCCGCGGCCGCCAGCTCGGCTGCGACGCCGGCCCGCCGGAACTTGGCCGACACCTCGGTGCGGAGCTGCTCCCCCGCGGCGAACCGCACCGTCAGCCCGATGCCGGGCAGCTGCACGATCTGGTCCTCCGCGGAGCGCAGCCGCATCTCGATCCACTCGGCCCGCGGGTCCCAGACGGCCATATGGTCGAACGCGTCCGGGTCGAAGTCCGCGCCCAGCTCGGCGTTGAGCACGGCCAGCACGTTCTTGTTGAACGCGGCGGTCACGCCGGCGGCGTCGTCGTAGGCGGCGAGCAGCACCGCCGGGTCCTTGACCAGGTCGGTTCCGAGCAGCAGGGCGTCGCCGTCGCGCAGGCCCTCCCGGAGCCGGCCCAGGAACGCGGCCCGCTCGGGGGGCAGCAGGTTCCCGATGGTGCTGCCCAGGAACGCGACCAGGCGCGGCCCGCCGCGCGCGGGGAGGCCCAGCCGGGCCTCGAAGTCCGAGACCACCGCGTCCACGGTCAGGCCCGGGTAGCTGGCCAGGACCCGGTGCGCGGCACCGACCAGCGCGCTCTCGCTCACGTCCACCGGCACGTAGCTGCGCAGCGAGCCGGCCCCGCGCAGCGCGTCGAGCAGCAGCCGGGTCTTCTCCGACGAGCCGGAGCCCAGCTCGACCAGGGCACTGGCGCCGGTCGCCGCCGCGATCTGCGGGGCAGCGGTGGCCAGGATGGACCGCTCGGCCCTGGTCGGGTAGTACTCCGGCAGCAGGGTGATCTTCTCGAACAGCTCGCTGCCCCGCTCGTCATAGAACCACTTGGGCGGGAGGGTCTTCGGCACCCCGGTGAGGCCGGCCTGCGCGTCCGCGCGCAGCGCGGCAGCCAGGAAACCGTCCGGCAGGAGCCTCTCGACGTGCAGCTGGTTCATGATCCGCGTCCCTTCCCTGTCCGTCCTTGGCCAGTTCCGTCTGTGGCTGGGGGTGTGCGGCTGTGCGGCAGCGGGCGTCAGCCAGGGGGCTTGAGCGGCGCGGCATCCACGGTGCCGGGCCGCGCGGTCAGCACCGTGCGGTCCGCCGCGGTGCACCAGCCCGGCTCGTCGTCCGAGGGTTCGGAGGCCACCACGACGTGGCCTGGCCCGCAGCGGTAGCACAGCGTGTCACCCGCGGCCGTGGCGGCGATCGTCGTCCCGTCGGTCAGCAGGAAGTTGAACCGGCCGGTGACCCCGGCCGCGTCGAGGTCGCCGACCGTGCCGGCCAGCGCGGCGGCGGGGGTCTCCCCGTCCCGGAGCCGCCGGTGCACGAGCGCCCAGGCCAGCGCCGAATCGGTCCGTGCCTCGAGGGCAAGCAGGTCCGCGGCGGGCAGGGTGGCGGCCAGCCCGGCCGTCGCGCCGGGCCAGCCGTCGAGCCTGCCGTTGTGGCTGAACAGCCAGGGCCCCGCGGCGTAGGGGGCGGCGGCGGACTCGCCCTGGGCCGTGCCGTCCGTGGCCGACCGGACCGCGGCGAGCAGCGCCCCGGTCCTGGTCACCCGGGCCAGGTCGGCGAAGGACGGGTCGCCCCACATGGGCACCGCGCGCCGGTAGCGGGCGGGAACGGGGTCACCGTCGGCGTACCAGCCCACCCCGAACCCGTCCGCGTTGACCGTCCCGTGACTTTGCTGTCGCGGCGCCCACGACTGGCGGAGCAGCCCGTACGGCGGATCGGTGAGCACCGACCGGAGCGTGGCCTGCGGCCCCAGGTAGGCCAGATGCCGGCACATCCGGGGGCGTCACTCCCCGCCCGGCTGGGATGCCGCCGCGGGAGCCGCGTCCCGGGCGGTGCGGAAGCCCGAGAAGATCTGCCGCCGGACCGGGTAGTCCCAGTTCCGGAACGTGCCCCGGCAGGCCACCGGCCCCACCGCGAACGACCCGCCGCGCAGCACCTTGTACCCGGGTCCGAAGAAGACCTCGGAGTACTCGCGGTACGGCCAGGCGCGGAAGCCCGGGTAGGGCAGGAAGTCGCTGCTGGTCCACTCCCACACGTCGCCGATCAGCTGCCGCGCGCCGCACGGGGCGGCGCCCTCGGGGTAGCTGCCCGCCGGGGCGGGCTGGAGGTACTGCTGGCCCAGGTTGGCCCGGTCCGTGGCCGGGTCCTCGTCGCCCCACGGGAAGCGCCGGGATCTCCCGGTGGCCGGGTCGAACCGGGCCGCCTTCTCCCATTCCGCCTCGCTCGGGAGCCGGCGCCCGGCCCAGCGGGCGTACGCGTCCGCCTCGTACCAGCACACGTGGAGCACCGGCTCGGCGGGCGGCACCGGCTCGATGACCCCGAACCGGTCGCGGATCCAGACGGCACCGTCGCGGCGCCAGTACAGCGGGGCAGACAGGCCGGCCCGCTGCCGGTGATCCCAGCCTTCCGTGGTCCACCAGCGCGGCTCGTCGTACCCGCCGTCGGCGATGAAATCCTGGTAGGCGGCGTTGCTGACCGGCGTGGTGTCCAGATAGAAGGTCGGCACGTGGACCTGGTGCGCGGGCCGCTCGTTGTCCAGGGCCCACGGCTCGGTGGAGGTCCCCAGCGTGAACGGGCCGCCGGCCACCAGCGCCTCGGGCGGCAGCGCCACGGCGTCCGGCGGCGGCGGGCCGGGCGGTGCCGCGGTGAGCGCGGCCGCGCCCCGGCGCAGCTGGTGGGTGATCAGCATGGTCTCGTCGTGCTGCTGCTCGTGCTGGGCCACCATCCCGTACGCGAACCCGTCGGTGACCAGCGGGGCCCCGGCGAACCTGGCCGACTCCAGCAGGTCCATGACCCGGCCGCGGACCTCGCGGGCGTACGCCCGGGCCTCGGCGGGCGGGAGCAGCGGCAGGGTGGGCCGCTCGGCCCGCGGGTGCTCGAACGCGTCGTACAGCGGGTCGATCTCGGGGTGCATCGGCTCCCGGCCGCCCACGTTGCGCAGCAGCCACAGCTCTTCCTGGTTGGCGATGTGTGCCAGGTCCCAGACCAGCGGCGACATCAGCGGTGAATGCTGGCGGACCAGGTCGCTGTCGTCGACGGACTCGGTGAGCAGCCGGGTCCGCTCCCGGGCGCTGAGCAGGTTCCCGGCGATCACCTCCCGCAGCTCGTCCACTCCTTCGCCGGCCGGCTGGCGCGGCGCGGGGGTGGCAGGCTTGGGTGTCATGGGGACTCCTCCAGACATGCGTCGGGGTTGCGGGGGTCGTGCGGGAGGCTGACGGCGGCCCGGGCCTCGTCCAGCCGGTCGTCCGCGGGGCACCGGCCGCGCAGCACGTAGCGGTCGGCGAAGCGGGTCACCATGTCACGGATCGGGCCCGGGGCGCCGAGGCGCCCGAGCGCCGCGTCGGCCGCCGCGAAGCACTCCCGGCTGGCGGTGGCCAGCGGCGGGTCGTCCTGGCCATGACGGGCCGCGCGCAGCAGCAGGCCGCCGGGCCGGCCCTCCTTCTGCAGCGGCTCCACCGCGGCCATCGCGGCCTGCGCCGCGACCGGGTCATCGAGCAGGGCGGACACCACCGCGGTCGGCACGATCCAGCCGTCACCCGGCTGGGCGTCGATCACCCGGAGCTCCAGGTGCCCGCGCGGCCGGACTGGCGGGAACAGCGTGGACATGTGGTACGTGAGGTCGTCGGCGGTGGGCGGAGGCCCGATCGCACCCCGCACCCAGTCGCGGAACGTGAGGCCGGACGGCGCGGTCCAGCGGCGGGAGACCGGATCACGCAGCACCATGACCTGGGCATCGAGCACGTAGCTTACCCAGGCACTGCGGGGATCGGTGTCTTCCGGCCATGCCGTGCCGCGGTCCGGCGCGCCTGGTTCCCCATCCGCCGGCGCCCGGGTCCGGCTGGGATCCAGCCGCGACCACACCGCCTGCCGGGTGGATTTCCAGCCGGACGGCCGGCCGGCCTGGAACGGTGAGTTGGCGAACAAGGCCACGAGCACCGGGCCCAGCCCATGCAGCAGGTGCCAGCGCCACCGGAATCCGGAGGGGCCGCCCCGCTCCTGCCCGGCGTCCACGCATACCTGGACGGAGGCGGTGCTGCACATCATGACGCGGCCCCACGGGCCGCTGCGGTCGAAGAACTCTTCCATGGCCACGTAACGCGGCAGGTTGAGGACGCGGCGTGGGGGTCTGAGGGGATCGAGGCCGTGCCCGGCGAGGCTGAGCCCCGCGGGTGCGATGGCCTGGCGGACAGCCGTTAGGTCACTGCGGGCCGCCGCCACACAGCCGCCCAGGCCGGATGCAGGCGCGGAACTCAGCTCAACCTGGCCGCCGGGTTCGGTGGTCAGCCGGCCCCGGCCAGGGAGCGCTCCGGGCTCATCCAGGCGGGCGAGGGCTGCGGCCACTCGCCGCTGGTCCACGGGGAGAGCCGGGTCACGGCCGTCACAGACCAGCCATTCCAGCTCCACCCCGACCCGCCCGGGCGGCCCGGTCTTGAAGGCGATCCCGTGCGCCTGCTCCTCCGCCTCACGCTCGGTGAGTGGTGGGCCAGGCGAGCGGGCATCCTTGCCGCGCTCAGAGGTCATCGATTACCCCGTCCGTGTCGGTTGCGCCAGGCACGTTGTAGGAAACCAGGTCTCCGCCGCTGCAATTCCACCCTGTCATACCCTGGGGCCCGGACCGATGCACCCACCGGACCGATGCAGTGCTGTGGAGGCGGGATGACCCTGCGCGAGGTCGATGTCGTCGTGCTGGGCATGGGCCCGGGGGGTGAGGACGCGGCGGAACGGCTCGCCGCGGCCGGCCTGTCGGTGACGGCCGTGGAGAACCGGCTCGTCGGCGGGGAGTGCCCCTACTGGGGCTGTGTCCCGTCCAAGATGATGATCCGCGCCGCGGACCTGCTGGCCGAGGGTCGCCGGATCCCCGGCCTGGCCGGGGACTCCCGGGTCCACCCGGACTGGGCCCCGGTAGCCCGGCGGATCAGGGAAGAAGCCACCGACAACTGGGACGACAAGGTCGCGGTCGACCGGTTCACCGGCAAGGGCGGCACCCTGCTGCGCGGCCACGGCCGGATCACCGCGCCGGGCGAGGTCACGGTGGGCGCGGACGTGCTCCGGGCCCGGCGTGCCATCGTCATCAACACGGGGACCCAGCCCTTCATCCCGCCTATCGAGGGCCTGGCCGGCACCCCGTACTGGACCAACCGGGAAGCCATCGAGGCCACCGAGGTCCCGGCGTCGCTCCTGGTGCTCGGCGGCGGGGCGATCGGTGCGGAACTTTCCCAGGTTTTTGCCCGGTTCGGGGCCCGGGTGACGGTCATCGAGGGGTCCGGGCGCCTGCTGCCGCCCGAGGAACCCGAGGCCGGCGCGCTGCTCGCGGACGTCTTCGGCCGCGACGGCATCGAGGCGCGCACCGGCACCACAGCCCGTGCGGTCCGCCACGATGGGACCGCGTTCACCCTGGCCCTGTCCGACCGCACCGAGGTGACCGGGGACGCGCTGCTGGTCGCCACCGGGCGGCGGACCGACCTGGCGGGCATCGGCGCCGGCGTGCTGGGCGTGGACGAGGCCGCGCAGGCCCTCCCGGTGGACGACCATCTCCGGGTCGCGCCCGGGGTGTGGGCCGTCGGCGACATCACCGGCCATGGCGCGTTCACCCACATGTCCATGTACCAGGCCAACATCGCCGTGCACGACATCCTCGGCGAGCAGGTCTCCCCCGCCGAGTACCACGCGGTGCCCCGGGTCACGTTCACCGACCCGGAGATCGGGTCGGTCGGCCTGAGCGAGGCCCAGGCCCGGGACCGCGGCCTCGACGTGCGCACCAGCTGCTATCCGGTCCCCGACTCCACCCGGGGCTGGATCCACAAAGCGGGCAACGACGGGTTCATCAAGCTGGTCGCCGACGCCGGCCAGGGCATCCTGGTCGGGGCCAGCTCGGCCGGGCCGGCCGGGGGCGAGGTGCTGAGCATGCTCACCCTGGCCGTGCATGCGCGGGTGCCGGTCCGGCGGCTGCGCGAGATGATCTACGCCTACCCCACGTTCCACCGGGCTATCGAGCCGGCGCTTCAGGAGCTGGCCCTCTAGGAGCCTGGCCGTCATCGGCCACGCCGAGCAGGCCCACCGCGAACGCCGACCCGGTGAGCTGCTTGGCCTGGACCAGCAGGGCGACCGCGCTGGCCTCGGTCCCGAGCAGCGTGACGGCGCGGCT
>WNGB01004119.1_pt1 | contig 22436 bp, 20 predicted proteins | sample 5400681 | NCBI WGS metagenome assembly WNGB01 (sample SAMN13153367, study PRJNA577476) | soil metagenome | isolation source: 115 cm soil or saprolite under grassland replicate 2 | place: USA:California | collected 2016-06-15
ACCACCTCGACGACACCGCGCTCGCCGAGCTAGCGGCCGACACGATCGTGTTCGCCGAGGTCGACCCGCTCCACAAGGAGCGGATCGTCGGCGCCCTGCGGGCCAACAGGCACGTCGTTGGGTTCCTCGGCGATGGCATCAACGACGCCGCCGCCCTGCACGCCGCCGACGTCGGCATCTCCGTCAATATGGCCGTGGATGTGGCCAAGCAATCGGCAGCCATCATCCTGTTGGACAAGAGCCTCGCCGTCGTCGCCGATGGCGTTCGGCTCGGCCGTCAGACCTTCGCGAACACCCTCAAGTACATCCGGGTCACCACGAGCGCGAACTTCGGCAACATGCTGAGCATGGCGGCAGCCGCTGCGTTCCTGCCGTTCCTCCCCATGCTCCCCCGCCAGATCCTGCTGCTCAACTTCCTCTCCGACATCCCCGGCATGGCCATCGCCGAGGATTCGGTGGATTCCGAACAACTCGAGCGACCCCGCGCATAGAACTTGCCATCCATCCGCAACTTCATGATCGTCTTCGGGCTCATCAGCTCGGTGTTCGACGTCGTCACCTTCGTCACCCTCCGCTTGGGGGTCGGTGCGAACGACGCCCTGTTCCGAAGCGGCTGGTTCATCGAATCAACGATCACCGAGCTCGCCGTGATGCTCGTCCTGCGCACCAACCGACCCTTCTACCGCAGCCGGCCGGGCCGAGCCCTCCTCCTGGCCTCGATTGCCATCGCCGCCATCACCATCGCTCTGCCCTACACCCCGCTCGCCGAGCCCCTCGGCCTGACCGGCGTCCCGGCCGGGATCCTGGCCGCTCTCATCGGACTCACCGCTGTCTATGTCGTCGCCAACGAGCTGGCCAAGCGACGCTTCCCACTGGGCCGCTGACCCGGGCACCCCCACGACACAGATAGCGGCCGTCGATAGCCTGCATGCTCCTTTCGGAGTACCGAGGTGGCGGCCTCATTCCTGTCGTCGTGTTGAGCGGACGCTACGACGTCACGCTGTGAACATGAGATCGAAGGCCCGCTCCTTCATGGGCATCAGGCGGCCGAGTTCTACAGCTCCGGCGAGTACTCACCGTTCCGCGCGAGGCCGTTCATCCGCGCGCGGTGTTGTAGCGCCCTTTGGGCCTTCTCCAGGTTGGACGCGTCGCCGCTCCATGCCATCAGGGATGACTGCTGCAGCGCCCGCCCGTAGCTGAACGAGAGCTGCCACGGGTGTTCCCCTATCTCGTTCATCTCGTTCAGGCGCATCGTCGCGTGCTCCTCGGACATCCCACCGGACAGGAACACCACGCCGGGCACCTCGGCCGGAACGTGCGTCCGAAGCATGCGGACCGTCGTCTGCGCCACCTCGTCGTGGGAAGCCTGATCCGGGCAGCCCTTTCCACACAGCACCATGTTGACCTTCAGCAGGGTGCCAGGCAGATCAACGCGGTGGGCCGCGAGCTCGGCGTACAGCGCATCGAGGGTACGGCCGGTTGCCGCCTCGCACGCATCGATGTGATGGTCCCCGTCCATCAGCACCTCGGGCTCGACGATCGGAACCATCTCGGCCTCCTGGCACAGGGCCGCGTACCGGGCCATCGCGTGCGCGTTGGCTTCCAACGCGAAGTCGGTGGGGAGCTCCTGCCCGATGAACAGCGTCGCGCGCCACTTCGCGAACCGCCCACCCAACTCCCGGTACTGTGCGAGGCGCTCCCGGAGCCCGTCCAGGCCCTCGGTCACGGTCTCTCCGGGGAACGACGCGAGCGGCTTCGCCCCCGTATCCACCTTGATCCCGGGCGTCACGCCGGCCTTCTCAAGCACCACCACGAGAGGCGTACCGTCGTCGGTCGCCTGGCGGATCGTCTCGTCGTACAGGATCACGCCGCTGATGTGGTCGCCGATGCCCGGTGTCGTGAACAGCATCTGCCGATACCACCGCCGGTTCTCTTCGGTGGATTCGACCCCGACCTGCTCGAACCGTTTCCTGATGGTGCCGGTGGACTCGTCAGCGGCGAGGATCCCCCTACCGGGGGCCACCAGCTCGCGCGCCGTGTCGCGCATCACATTCATAGAGATTCCTCCGTTCAATAGCGGGCGAAGCGTTCGACGTCGCCCTCGAAGACCTCGATCATCCCCTTCGACAGGGTGGGCCTGGTTTGCCGGATCGCATCCAGGAAATCCTCGGTAGCGGCCTTGGCCCCGGACCCCCCGGAGACCTCCCGCTCGAAGGCGGATTGGGCCCCCTTGCGGGCGGCGAACTCGATGTCGGCCGGCGTGAAGTACCCACTGGCCTCGACCAGCACGTCGACATCTACGTCTCGATCGGTGATCTCGGCGACGTACCGACGCCAGATCGCGCCCCGAGCGGCAGCATCCGGCGGCCCGACGGGCAGAACGTAGTCGAAGCGGCCCGGCCGCAGGAACGCCGAATCCAGCGTTCCAACCCAGTTCGTGGCACACACCAGCAGGTGATGCGGGACGTCGCGGAACCTGGGGATCTGCTTCAGGAACTCGTTCGTCACGCTGGGGCTCACCCTGCGCTCAGCGTGACGGATCGAGGCGATGTCCTCCACCTCGTCGACAAATACCACCGCCGAGGGCAGCTCCAGAAGCCGTTCAAAGGCCCGGGCGAGGAGCCTTCCCTCGTGCTCGATGCCCTCGTCGACGAGCTCGCTCGGCTCGATCACCACGAAGGGCCATCCGAGCCGAGATGCGATCCCCTTGGCGAACGTCGTCTTTCCGGTCCCAGGCGGCCCGAACAGCACGATGGCTCTCGGTCGTTCGACGCCGTGGCGCTCAGCGAGCTCGGGCTCGGCAAGGGGAAGGATGACCCGTCGTTCGATGATGTCCTTGGGTTCGTCCATCCCCTTGAGGCGATCCCACAGGCCGGGGTCGATCGTGACGCCTCCGAGCTCCGTGAGGACCGCGGGCGCAGAAACGGTCCTGGAGATCTCCCGCCGGACACAGACGGCGCCTTGAACCGTTTCGTAGCCCTTCTGTTGAAGGCCTCGGTGCAGGCGGCCGTCACTTGCGACGAGGGAACCGATCGCGTGCGCGCCTCGATCGGCCAGGACGGAGCCCATCTGGTCGATGAGGCGAGCAAGGACGTCATCGACATCGGGATGCTCGGTGACCGCGAGATCGTGAATCCAACCGAGGACGCCGGACACGGTGCCGAAGCCCGCCCCGACGATCTCGCCCTCCCGCTCGGCGACGAGACCGATGGTGCTCTCGTGGTTGACCAGGCTCAGGACCTCGTGGAGCTCGTGAACCGAACCCGGAGGCTCGCCGGCCCCGGACCACAGCTCGACGATCCGGCCGAGGTCGTCCGGCAGGTAGGGACGGATGGCAGGGACCACCCTTACCTCCCCGGGAGCGAGGATGACCCCCTCGCGCGAAGGAGCTCGAGGGCGCGAGCCGCCACGTTCTCAGCCGTGAAGCCATACCGCTCGAGGACGACTGCACCGGGGGCCGAGCCTCCGAAGCGATCGACACCGACCGCTGCGCCCCTATCGCCCACCCACCGGCTCCATCCGAAGGTGGCTGCGGCCTCGACTGCCAGGCGGACCGGGATGCCGGGGGGCAGGACCCTGCGTCGGTATGCATCGTCCTGCTGCTCGAACAGCTCCCAGGAGGGCATGCTCACAACCCGCACGGACAGTCCGTGTTCGGACCGCAGGAGCTCCGCGGCGGCCAGGGCGACGTGCACCTCCGACCCGGAGGCCAGCAGTACGAGGTCGTCTCGATCGTCCAAGCCGGCCAGCACGTATGCCCCTCGGACGAGGAGGCCCGCGGGAGCGAGCCGGCCTCGATCCAGCACGGGCAGGTCCTGCCTCGAAAGGACGATCGCCGTCGGGCCCTCGCGCCGCTCGAGGGCAACTTTCCAGGCTTCGCGTGTCTCGGCCGCATCGGCAGGCCGGATGACGATGAGCCCCGGCATGGCCCGCAGGGACGCCAGGTGCTCCACAGGCTCGTGGGTGGGACCGTCCTCACCCAGGCCGATGGAGTCGTGGGTGAGCACGTAGACGACGGGCTGCTCCATCAGGGCGGCGAGGCGCATCGACGGGCGCATGTAGTCGGAGAAGATCAGGAACGTCGATCCGAATGGTCGGAGCCCCCCGTGGAGCGACAGTCCGTTCAGGATGGCTCCCATGCCGTGCTCACGTACCCGAAGTGGATGGAGCGGCCGGCGCGCTCGCGGGAAAAGGGCGTCTCGTCCGGCAACCGGACGTTGGTCGACTCGGTAAGATCGGCGGAACCCCCGACGAGCTCGCGGAGCCTCGGCGCCAGGGCGGCCAGCACCTTCCCGGAAGCCTTCCGGGTGGACAGCATGGTCTGGCCTTGGAAATCGGGAAGGTCCTGCTCCCACGCTGGAGGCAGGCCGCCCGCCATCACCCGGTCCCACTCGGCGGCGAGTGCGGGCTCCGCGGCCGCCCAGCGCTCGAACAGCCGACGCCAGCCCTCCTCGAGCTCGGCGCCGCGATCGAGCGCCTCGCGGAACCGGTGCAGGGCCGCCTCGGGGATGGAGAACTCGTGGCCGGTCCAGCCGATCCGTTCCTTCCACGCCCTCACCTCGTCGGCTCCGAGCGGAGCCCCATGCGCCTCGGCGCTGTCCTGCTTCGAAGGAGCGCCGAACCCGATGTGGGTCCTCACGACGATCAGGGAGGGACGTTCGGTCTCGTCCCGCGCTTCGGCGACCGCTGCCTCGAGGTTTCCGAGGTCGTTGCCGTTCGTCACGTGCCCGACGTGCCAGCGGTAGGCCTCGAACCTGCGCCCCACGTCCTCGGTGAACGACAGGTCGGTGGGGCCGTCGATCGAGATGTCGTTGTCGTCGTAGAGGCAGATCAGCTTGCCGAGGCCCAGGTGACCGGCGATGGACGCCGCTTCGGAGGCCACTCCCTCCATCATGTCCCCGTCGGAGCAGATCACGTAGGTGTGGTGGTCGACGACCTCGAGGCCCGGCCGGTTGAACCGGGAGGCGAGCACGCGCTCGCCCATCGCCATCCCCACGGCGTTCCCGAACCCCTGGCCGAGAGGCCCGGTCGTGGTCTCCACTCCCGGCGTGAGCCCGTGCTCGGGATGGCCGGGGGTTCGCGATCCCCACCGGCGGAACCGCTTGAGCTCATCGAGCGGGACGTCGTAGCCGGTCAGGTGGAGCAGCGCGTACAAGAGCATCGAGGCGTGTCCGGCCGAAAGCACGAACCGGTCGCGGTCGGGCCAACCCGGGTTCCGGGGGTTGTGACGCAGGAAGCGAGTCCACAACACATACGCCATGGGCGCCGCCCCCATGGGCATCCCCGGGTGGCCGGAGTTCGCCCTCTCCACCGCGTCCACGGCGACAGCGCGGATGGTGTTGATACAGATGTGGTCGAGGTCCTCGGCATCGAGCGATGAGGGGGCCGCGGCGCGGGAGAGCGTCATCCTGAGGACCCCAACGGCTCGGGCGTCGGAAGCGGTCTCGGCGGCAGTTCCAAGCATCGCCGGAGCTCGGTCATCGCGGCCCGTTTCCCATCGGCGTGGCCGAGGATGGCCGATCCCGCCACGAGAAACTCCGCTCCAGCCCTCCAGGCGCCGGCAGCCGTCGCCGCCGAGATGCCCCCGTCCACCTCGATCGTCGTCCCGAACCCGGATCGGTCGATCAGGTTCCGAGCCTCGGCCACCTTCTCCTCCATCGCCGCGATGTACGACTGCCCCCCGAAGCCGGGGTTCACAGTCATGAGCAACAGGAGGTCGACCTGCTCGAGCACGTGGCGCACGCAGTCGAGGGGGGTGGCCGGGTTGAGCGCGACGCCCGCGCGCACGTCGAGCGCCCGGATCCGGGAGAGCGTACGGTGCAGGTGCGGGCACGTCTCCTGATGGACGATCACCGTGTCGCAGCCGGCCGCGGCGAAGGATTCGATCCATCGATCGGGCTCCTCGACCATGAGGTGGGCCTCGAATGGGAGCTCCGTGTAGGGACGACAGGCCGCCACGACGTCGGCACCGAACGTCAGGTTAGGGACGAAGCGCCCATCCATCACGTCCCACTGGATGCGGTCGACCCCGGCGGCCTCGAGCTCGGCCACCTCCTCGCCGAGCCTCGCGTAATCCGCTCCGAGCACGGAGGCGACGATGGCCGCCTCTTTCATTCGCGCCACCAAGGTCTGCCCGCCACCCATACGTGCTACCTCCGCCGCCACCCGGGAGACGGGTGCACGGACCGCTGCAGGTCGGGGAGCTCGGCCAGCACCGCCGCCCTGAGCAACTCGTAGTCCGCGGCTGGGAGGGACAGCAGGCTCTCCGCCTCCGCCGGAAGCATCGCCTCGAAGGACCAACTCCCGACCAGGAGGCCGGTCAGGCCCCCGAGCTCGAACTCGGCGGGATCGGTCCCGCGGAGGACGAGGAGGTATCGCTGGAGGCGTCGGCGTTCCCTGACGGTGAAGGCCAACGGGTCACGCAGCACGGCCCAGTTCCCGCGCGTGAGCTCCACCCGCTGTCCCGCCAGGAGTACGTCCCGGACGGACAAGACGCCGAGCACCTGCCCGTTGTTGCACACGACAAGGTGGCGGATGTGTTCGGCCGCCATCTCGGCCGTCGCCTCGTAGACCTCCCAGTCCGGGCCGATCGTCTTGACGTCCCGGGACATGAGCCGCTCGACCCTCGTCCCGTCGAGGTCGGTCCCCGCGGCCACGGCATGCAGGAGGTCCCGCTCGGTCAGGATCCCGACCAGCGCTCCCCCATCGAGGACCACCGTCGAGCCGGTCCGGTGCTCCGCCATCACGCGCGCGGCTTGGCGCAAGGAGCGATCCGGGCGAACCGAGACGATCGGAGCGGTGGCGAGTTCTCCCACCTTCACGCTGACCGTTCCTCCCTCGCGGGCATCGACCGGGCGCCCGTCCGCACGGACGCGAACGTCCAGTCCGGACGCTTCAGCCGATACCGGTCGTCGTAGACGAATCGTCCGGTCGCCTGGTCGAAGTCCACGAGCTTGGGGAGGGGAAGGTGGCGCGGCCTAGGGCAGGGCCGGCCGAGGTGCTCCCGGAACTCGCCTTCGAACGCGCGGCCGGCGCTCTGGACCAGACGCACCTCACCGGTGGGAAGCGCGCACCGCTGGCCGCCGGTCACCGTAAGGGACCGTGCGAGTGCCGTTTCGACGTCGGCCTCCGAGCCCTCGCCCCGCTCGATCGCCTCCAGGCATTCGGTGATCTCCTGGGAGCCACGCTTGCAGGCGGGGCACTGCGCGCACGACTCGACGTACAGGAACCGAGAGAAGGCGAGGGTTGCCCTCACGATGCACGCGGACTCGTCGTACGCCACGAATCCCCCCGATCCCAGCCCGGATCCTGCCGCCCTCATCGAGTCGAAGTCCATGGGCGTGTCGAACTGCTCGGGTGAGAGAACGGCGTTCGATGCACCGGGGAAGACGGCCTTGAGCGCCCTCCCCTCGGGCGGGCCTCCACCGATGTCGTACAGGAGGGTCCGCAGGGGCAGGCCGAGGGGGAGCTCGTAGACGCCGGGCCGGAGCACGTCACCGCACAGGGTGAACACCATGGTCCCCGGCGAGGTCTTCGTCCCGAACGAGCGGAACCATTCCGGGCCCCGGCTGAGGACGTGGGGCACGTTGGCCAGGGTCTCGACGTTGTTGACCACCGTGGGGTTGGCGGATCCTTGTCTCGCGAACAGCCCGACCTGGTAGGGAGGGAGGATTCGCGGCAGGGGCTCGTTCCCCTCGATCACCTCGAGGAGGGCCTTCTCCTCTCCGAACAGGTACTCGTCGGGCCCCGGGACGATCTCGATCGGGATCGACCCGAGCATGTCGCTCCCCCGCATCTCGGCGATGGCCCGCCGAAGCAGGCGGATCTCCTGCTCGAACGCCCGCTTGATCGCAATGAAGGCGCGCTCGGCCTCGATGACGCTGGCGGCGATCGCGAGGCCTTCGATGACCTGGTAGGGGTTGTGGCGAACGAGCCAGCGATCCTTGAACGTGCCGGGCTCTCCTTCGCCCGCGTTGCAGATCACGAACTTGGTGGCGCACGGGTGGGACCGGACGGCCTGCCATTTGGCTCCGGTGGGGAACCCCGCCCCTCCTCTGCCCCGGAGGCCCGAGCGCTTCACCTCGTCGATCACCGCCTGGGTCGAGCCTTCGAGTGCCGAAGCGAGCGCCCGTCCGCCGCCCCCCGCGATGTAGTCGTCGAGGCTCGACATCCCCCCGCCAGCGGAGAGGATCGACGCGGATGGGACCGTCACCGACCGGTCGCCCGCCCTTCGTTCATCGGTTCCCCCCTGCCGCCGCGTTCAGGAGGTGGTAGGTGATGAACAGCTGAGCGATGGCGAGGGAGTCCGAGTGGCGCCGGCGGTTGCCCTCGACGAACGTGCCGATGTCCTCGCGCTCGAGGTGATGAGCGAAGTGCATGCGTTCCCACAGCAGCGATTCGATCTGCTCCGTCTCCTCGGCGGAGATGTCCGCAGACACGTGGAGAAGGTCGACCGGGTGGCCCTCGTCGCGCGCGAGCTCCAGCCTGATCGACCCGCATCCGTCCGAGGAGGCCTTCTCGGCGAGCTCGGTCAGATCGCGATGAGAGATCGTCGGCCGCAGCACCATGCACATCGATAGGCGCGCGCTGTCGACGAGGCCGTCCGGAGGCTCGAACCGCACCACGATGTCGGCCTTCTCACGCTGCGGCCTGATGAAGGCCGCCGAGTCGGGCTCCCGCCGCTCGAGCTCCGCCGTGACCTGCTCGGGCGTGTATCCCCGCTTCGCGCAGTCGCGCTGGATCTTCCACCTGCTCCGCAGGTCCTCGGGCGGATCCAGGTAGACCTTCACCGCGTAGCTGTCACGCATGAGCTTGGTGCTCAGGCCGAGCAGTCCTTCGATCACCATGAACTGGCGAGCGACCACGTACTCGGGAGGCGCGAAACTGCCGTGGTTGTGGTCATAGACAGGTTTCAAGATCGGCTCTCCGGCGGCGAGCAACCGAAGATGCTGAGCCATGATGTCCATGTAGTTGCCATCTGGGTCGAGCGGGGTGATGTCCAGCTCACGGCGCTGGGCGCGGTCGTACCGGTGGTAGTCGTCGGTGCACACCGTGGCGACGCGCTCCTCCCCGAGCAGCCCAACGACCCCGTCGGTGAAGGTCGTCTTGCCCGCCGCGCTGTCGCCGACGATCGCCAGCATGACCGGTCTCACCGGCATCTCGCCCCTTTCGACCGAGCTCGACCCTTGCGACCGTTACCGTAAGCGGGGTCCGGATGCGCGTTATCACCCGGAGTGAAGAGAGGAAGAGGGAGATCGATCTCTCACCACGGGGGGAGGCGCGCCGGAAGTCTCAGACCGGGCGGCGGACGACGAAGCTCGCGACCTTGCTCCCGCGCTTGGGGTCGTAGCCGCTCAGCCGGACGTACACCTCCGGGTTGGCGCGCACGCAGCCCTCCACTTCGGCGACCACGGCCTCCGGCGTTCGGGCGTCGAACAGCGGCAGCCTCCACAGGCTCCAGTAGGTGTTCCGCGGTCCGGGGTCGGGCGTGTGCTCGATCGCGGGGATCAGTCCGCGCTCCAGGATCGACCGGGTCTGGGCCGCGATCTGCCCATCGGAAAGAGGCGGGAGATAGGAGAAGGTCTCCAGACGACGAGCGTTTGTGGTCACAGCATCACTCCGCTCGGTCCAGGGCATCGGTGGGCTCGAACTCGAAGGCGACGTCCTGCCACGTCTCGAGGGCGGCGCCAAGCTCCGGCGAATGCGTGGCCGCCTTCCGCAGGATGTCCGCGCCCTCCGCGGCGACGTCCCGGCCCTCGTTGCGGGCCTGGATCACGGCCTCGAGCGAGACCCGGTTCGCGGTCGCTCCCGCTGCATTGCCCCAGGGGTGGCCGAGCGTCCCGCCGCCGAACTGGAACACGGCGTCGTCGCCGAAGATGGCCACGAGGTCCGGCATGTGCCCGACGTGGATCCCTCCCGACGCCACGGGGAACAGGCCCGGGAGCGAGGCCCACGGCTGGTCGAAATAGATCCCCCGCGAGGGGTCTCGAGCGACGAAGTCTTCCCGCAGCAGGTCGTTGATGGCCATCGTTGCGCCCCGGTCACCTTCCAGCTTCCCGACGACGGTCCCGTTGTGGAGGTGATCTCCACCGATCATCCGGCACCACTTCGCGAGTACCCGCCAGTGGATGCCGTGGTTGCGCTGGCGGTCGATGACGGCGTGCATCGCCCGGTGGCAATGCAACAGCACGCCGTTGCGCCGGCACCACCGCGACAGCGACGTGAACGCGGTGAACCCGACCGTAAGGTAGTCGACCATGATGATGGGCGCCCCGAGCTCCTTCGCGACCTCGGCCCGCTCGATCATCTCTTCGAACCCTGGCGCGGTGACGTTCAGGTAGTGGCCCTTGCGCTCCCCCGTCTCCTCCTCGGCCTTGCCGACCGCCTCCATAACGAACTCGTACCGGTCCCGCCAGCGCATGAACGGCTGCGAGTTGATGTTCTCGTCGTCCTTGGTGAAGTCGAGGCCTCCTCGCAGGCACTCGTACACCGCGAGCCCGTAGGTGCGAGCCGACAGCCCGAGCTTCGGCTTGATCGTGCAGCCGAGCAAGGGCCGGCCGTACTTGTTGAGCTTGTCCCGCTCCACCCGGATCCCGTGAGGCGGTCCCTGGAACGTCTTCAGGTACGCGATCGGCACTCGAAGGTCCTCCAAGCGAAGCGCGCGGAGCGCCTTGAACCCGAACACGTTGCCGACGATCGATGAGGCCATGTTCGCGACCGATCCCTCCTCGAACAGGTCGAGGTCGTAGGCGACGTACGCGATGTACTGGTTCTCTTCGCCGGGGACCGGATCGATCTGATAGCAGCGGCCCCGATACCGCTCCAAGTCGGTGAGGCGGTCCGTCCAGACGGAGGTCCAGGTGCCCGTCGAGGACTCGGCCGCGACGGCCGCGGCGGCCTCCTCGGGTGGGACATCCTCTTGAGGCGTGACCCGGAACGCCCCGAGGACATCGGTCTCCTTCGGCGCGTAGCCGGGCTCGAAGTAGCCCATGTCCTTGTAGGGCTTCACGCCCGCGTCGAACATCTTCGTGGCTGGGCTGGCGGCCATCTGACTTCTCCTCCTGCGGATCGTCTCCACCCTAGGACCATGACAGATCAAAGACAATTGAGTCTTTCGCGCACTCATATAAGCTTTGTTTATGACCTTCGCTCAATTGCGCGCGTTCCTCGCGGTAGTGCGCCACCGCTCGGTCACCGGCGCCGCGGCCGAGCTGTACGTGACCCAGCCGGCGGTCTCGGCGAGCCTGGCCGCGCTCGAACGGGACGTCGGCGTCCGGCTGCTCGTGCGCGACAAGCGAGGCGTGCGTCCCACGCCCTCGGGCGAAGCGCTGGCCGGCTTCGCCGCGCAGTGTCTGGGGTTGGCGGAGCAAGGTCGGGACTCGGCCGTTTCCGCCGCCCACCCGGGCCGGGGCCGTCTGCGGCTGGTGGCCGTCACGACCGCCGGTGAGTACGTGGTCCCCCGGATCCTCAAGACCTTCCAGGAGCGGTACCCGGAGGTGGATCCGGTCCTGGAGGTGGGGAACCGCGCCCTGGTCCTGGAGCGCCTGCTGGCCCGGGAGGCCGACCTGGGCGTCAGCGGACGCCCACCGGTGGAGGGGGCCGTCAAGGGGCGCGGGTTCCTCGCGAACGACCTCGTCATCGTAGCGGCACCCGACCATCCGCTGGCCGGCCGCTCGGGGATCGATCCTCGACGGCTCGACGATACGTGGCTCCTCCGCGAGCCTGGCTCGGGGACACGCTCGACCACCGAGGAGTTCCTCGCCCGCAACGAGGTCGAACCTCGGCGCGTGCTGAACCTCGGCAGCAACGGAGCGGTGAAGCAGGCCGCCGCCGTCGGACTCGGCGTGACCCTGATCTCTGCTCGGGCGGTGGCCTTGGAGCTCGCTGCAGGGACCCTTGCACGCTTGCGTGTTCGGGGGACCCCGCTCCGGCGCCGGTGGTTCCTGCAGTACCTGGAGGAGGGATTCCTGCCGGGTCCGGCACAGGCGTTCCTTCGCTTCGCCTCGGGCACGGCCGCGAGGCGCGCGGTGCTGGCAGCACGGCCCGCGGTGGTCCGGCGGTAGCGTCGGTCCGCCCGGCGACCCATCCCTTGGATTGCCCGCTCAGCGAACCAATCCCTGGCGGAGGGCGATCGAGGCGGCCTGGGTCCGGTCCTTGGCGCCGAGCTTCCGCAAGATGGCCTTCACGTGGGACTTCACGGTTCCCTCGCTGATGTACAAGGCCTGGCCGATGGACCGGTTGTCCATCCCCTTCGCGAGGTGGCCGAGGACCTCACCCTCACGATGGGTGAGGCCGAGGTGAGCGCCCGGCCACCCGCTGCCCTCGCGGAGGGCCGCGGCTCGCAAGGCGATCTGCCCCCCGAGCGCCGGATCGATGACGATGTCGCCTGCCTGCACCGATTGAAGGACTCGAACGATGTCCTCGGGGAGCGCCTTCTTCAACATGTACCCGCGGCCTCCGGCGCGGAGGGCCTCGAAGACGTACTGCTCGTCCTCGTAGACGGTGAGGAAGACGACGTTCACCTCTGGGTGGCGTTCCCGGATCGTTCGGCACGCGTCGAGGCCGCTCGACCGCTGGAGCCGAACGTCGAGGAGAATCACGTCGGGCCGGCCGCTCTCGATCGCGACGAGCGCGCCCGCGACGTCCTCCGCCTCTCCCACGATCTCAACCTCCGAGACATCCTCCAGCATGGCCTTCAAACCCTCGCGCACGACCCGGTGGTCATCCACCAACACCACGCGCATCGGCTCGTTCACGCACTGACCTCTGCCTGTTTCGGGACCCGAACGGTGACGACCGTACCGCGGCCGGGGGTGCTTCGGACGGAGAGCTTGCCCCCGATCAACGACGCCCGCTCGGCCATGCCGGTGAGGCCGAACGACGTCGGTGGACGCTGAGACTGCGGGGGCTGGCTCGCGAACCCACGACCGTCGTCCTCGATCTCGAGCTGGACATGGCCGTCGGCTTCGCCGAGGGTAAGCCTCACTCGGGAGGCTTGCGCGTGTTTGCGGACGTTGGTCAACGCCTCCTGCGCGATCCGGTACAGGGCCACCTCGAGGTGGGGCGGGAGCGGGGCCACATCGTCGATCTGTAGGTCGAGGTCCACCTCTCCTTCGAGCTGCCCTAGAGCGAGAGCACGCAAGCTGGGCGAGAGTCCCAGGTCGTCGAGGAGTGACGGACGCAGGTCGTAGATCGCGGATCGCGCCTCCTCGAGCGCACCGTCCACCAGGTCCCGGGCGACCGCCAGCTCGCGTTCGGCGCGGCCCGGGTCCGCCCGCAGCGCCCTCCCGCTCGCCTGGAGCCGGTACCAGATCGAAACGAGCTGTTGAGTGACGCCATCGTGGATTTCGGCGGCCACGCGGCGACGCTCTTCCTCTTGGGCCTCGATGGTGGTTCGGACGAGGGCCTCGAGCGCCGACTCCTTGTCGGCGAGGGCTCCGAACAGGGCGGCGTGCTCGATGGCCTCGGCCACCAGGGACGCGGTCAGCCGGAGGAAGCGGATGTCTCGCTCGCTGAAGTCCCGGCGGGCGAGCGTGTGCACGTTGAAGACCCCGAGGAGGGCGTCCGTCTTCGAGATCACCGGGACCGACAGCATCGAGGTGAACCGCTCACCCTCGAGCTCCCGGTTGTACTTATAGCGGGGGTCGGACCATTTGTCCTCAGGGATCGCAACGACCTCCCGGTTCTCGGCGACCCAGCCCGAAACACCCTCGCCCAGACGCAAGCGGACCGAACCCACGGCTCCCTCGAATGCGGGGGAAGCGGCACGCAGCACGAGTTGCTCCTCGTGGGGCTCCCACAGGAGCAGGAAACAAGCGTCGCCCCGCGTCGCCTCGGTCACCAGGTCGATCAGCGAGGCGAGCAAGGTGTCGAGGTCGAGGTACGAGGTGATCGTCTCGATCACGCGGCGGAGCAACCGGTTCTCCGCTTCGACGGCTCGCAGCCCCTCGTCCGCGCACATGGGTCTCGGATTCTATGTGTTCGCACCACCACCCTGTGCCGAGGGCCCCGGTCATACTTCTCGACGAGCTTGCCTTCCGTTCAGTGGATGAGCTGCGGTGTCGGCCAGGCGATCTTCAACATCCCGAACGACTTCGAGATCGGGGCCATCGAACGGGCGCCGAGAAGCGCTGCCGGCTCTGGTCGAGCGTTAGCGCCAAGGCGTCATCGAAGCGATCGGGCATCGACGTGCTCGCCGGGTTCGAGTCGATGCCCCATCGCGCGCATGCACTCGGTTCGTCCCGCATTCGTCCCGCGCACGACCGGGAGACGTCAAGAAATGACGGGAACGGGCGAGTAGCGAAATGCACAGGTCAGGGAGGAGATTCGCGCATCGCCGCAGGTGGCGAACGTGGGCCCTCGGACACTCTCAAGGTGGAGACACAGGTTCAAATCCCGTTGGGACTACGAGCAAGGGCGGAGCGAAGGAGGCCGGCTGAGTGTCTTTGGCCGTCTCTTTGGCCGTCTTCGGCGGAGGTGTCGCGCTTCGGCATCCTCGCGGGAGGTGCGGCGTCGATCGGCGGCGGCCGTCACGTCGCCCGGCGGCGAGATCGGTAACCCAACCTCGGCCATACCCGCCCCTGGGTCCAGGCCCGATCGGTTACGGCCCGGGGGTTGGGCCGGTGTTCTTCGGTCCCGCCGCTCGGGTCGTTGATCCTGGCCGGTTCGGGCAAGGGCGCGCTCGCGAGCCTGCTCGGGGCCGTCGCGGTCTTCGCGTCGATGACCAACGTCGTGAGCGGTTTCCTGATCACGGATCGGATGTTGAAGATGTTCCATCGGCGCGACGCCCAGACGAGGCAGCGGGTGAGGCGGCCGCAGGAGACAGCGCCGTGACCGACTTCGTGCTCGACCTCTGCTATCTGGTGAGCGCGGTGTGCTTCATTCTCGCCCTCAAGTGGTTGTCCGACCCGACGACCGCTCGTCGGGGTGTCAAGGCCGGCGAGATCGGCATGGTCCTCGCCATCATCGCGACGCTTCTCAACCAGGAGATCGTCGAATACCAGTGGATCCTCATCGCACTCGTCCTCGGCTCCACGGCTGGGATCCCACTTGGCCTCCTGGTCCCCATGACGGCGGTCCCTCAGCGCACGGCCCTCTCTCATGCGTTCGGTGCGCTCGCCGTCGGCTTGGTCGGCACCGCCGAGTTCTACCTCCACGAGCCGGATATCGGGAAGGTCACCATGGTGGCCCTCGGCCTCGAGGTCCTGCTCGGGTACCTAACCTTCACCGGATCGCTGGTCGCCTTCGGGAAGCTGCAAGGGATCGCCCGCGATCGTCCCTGGATCTACAAGGGCCAGAACGTGTTCAACCTGTCGATCTTGGCAGCCGGCCTGGTGATCGTCGGATTCCTGGTCGGCAACCCCGGCCGGTCGACGCTCTTCCCGATCCTGATCGTGGTGGCGCTCGGGTTCGGTGTCATGCTGGTGATCCGGATCGGCGGTGCCGACATGCCGACCGTGATCTCCCTGCTCAACGGCTACGCAGGTCTATCGGCGGCGATGATGGGCTTCGTACTCGACAACAAACTGCTGATCATCGAGGGCGCCCTCGACGGGTCGAGCGGTCTCTTGCTGTCGATCATCATGTGCCGGGCTATGAACCGCAGCTGGAGATCGGTTTTCCTTCTCATCAGGTCCCAGCGCTCGGTTCAGGAACGCCGGTCACCCGCGCCTCCCATCGTTCACACCGTCTCGGGACATCGTTGCACCTATGGGGTCAAGAACTCTTCCTACCAGCGCCGAGGCAGCATGGCGTCTGACCTGGCTTTTTGCGTCTCTTGATACCCTCTCACTTCCCCTCGTTTCCCCGCCAGTCACGGACCTAATACGGACCCATTTCGCCGTCTCGAAGTGGTTCGATCACCTCGTTCTGTGGTACGGCGCAGGTTCGGTTAACGCCGAGGCACCTCAGAAGTGCTGCTCCATCGGGTCGTACCCGACGACGTCCTAGCCTTGCTGGGCGCCGGCTATGGACGGATCGTACGGTTCGCCGAGGCCGTCGCGCGATCGATGGCACTCGGTCATGCTTGGGATCGGTTCGACAATCCGACAGGTCCGGAGGGACTCGTGGTGGACCTGGAGTTGCAGGACCTCGAGCGGCCCGGTTCACCGGTCCGTGAGCCGGGGTGCCTGGGAGCCCCCGTCGGCGGGGGGACGGCGTGAGGCGATGACGTCGCGGTCGGGGCTCTGGCTCCACGTCGACTGGCGCCGATTCCTTGTCAGCTGGTTCGCCCTGCCGGCGGCCGCGCTCGCCGCGCTCCTGATCGGGGCGGGGATGCTGCTCGTGCTCGGCGCCAACCCATTGACCGGGTATCGAGCCTTGCTCGAAGGAGCGTTCGGCAGCTTCGACAGCCTGGTCAATACCGCGATCAAGGCAGTGCCGCTCGTCCTCGTCGGCGTCGGCATCTGCATCGCGTTCCGCGCGAACGTGCTCAATATCGGCGGCGAGGGTCAGCTCGTGATTGGTGGCCTCGCCTCCACGGCGACGGCCCTGGCGCTCCCCGACGTGCCGCGGCCGCTCCTCGTCCCCTTGGTGCTCCTCGCCGGCGCGGTCGGCGGCGCGATCTGGGGCGCGATCCCGGGGTCCTTGAAGGCCTACTTCAATGTCAACGAGATCCTGTCCACGATCATGCTGAACATCGTCGCGGTTCAGATCATGAACTACCTGCTCAGCGGGCCGCTGGTCGACAAGTCGTTCTCTGGGTTCTCGCTCATCCCGCAGACCAAGCGCCTGTCGCCGAACACGGATCTTCCGGTTCTCGTCGGCGGCACGCACCTCCACGCGGGGGTCATCGTGGCCGTGCTCGCGGCTGTCGCTGCCTACGTGCTGCTGTGGCGTACGGGATTCGGGTTCCGTCTGCGCGCGGTGGGGCTGTCGCGAGAGGCGTCGGGCTACGCCGGCATGCCGGTCAAGCGGACGATCACGCTCGCGCTTACGCTGAGCGGCGCGATGGCGGGTCTCGCCGGCGCCGTGCTCGTCTTCGGCAGCGCGTCGCACCGGATGGTCACGGACGGAACGGCGACGGGGTTCACTGGCTCCGCCGGGTTCAACGGCATCGTCGCGGCGCTCTTCGGCGGTCTCAACCCGCTATGGACGATGGTGTCGGGGTTCGTCTTCGCCGGGCTGCTCGTCGGAGGCAACGCGATGCAGATCGCCGTCCAGGTCCCAACAGCGCTGATCGTGGCCCTGAACGGCCTGCTTGTCGTGTTCGTGGTCTCGATCGAGTACGTGCGACGCCGCTCCCGGCTCCATCAAGAGTCCCCTCGAGAGGCGGCGGGCGCCGGCTCCGAGGCCGAGCGTGTCGGCGCCGGCCCGTCGCCCTCGACTGAGAGGATCGAGGAATGAGGCAGTTCTTCACGCTCGCGGTTCTGACGGCGACGGTCGCCTCGGGGATCCGCCTGGCAACTCCGTTCCTCCTCGCAAGCCTCGGGGAGACGATCGGACAGCGGAGCGGGGTCCTCAACCTCGGCGTTGACGGCATCATGCTGCTCGGCGCGTTCGGCGCCTACTACACGGCGCTGCATGCGCAGAACCTGTGGCTTGCCGTCCTCCTCGGCGCGCTCGTCGGCGCGCTCATGGGCCTGATCACGGCGGTCGTGAGCGTGACGATGAAGGCCGAGCAAGGCATCAGCGGGATCGGGGTGTTCCTGTTCGGTCTCGGGCTGTCCGATCTGCTTTTCCAGAAGTTCGTCGGCACGCCGCTCCCGATCGACACGCTCCCGACCGCGAGGGTTCCGCTCCTTGCAAGCATCCCGACGATCGGCAAGATGCTCTTCCAGGCGAACCTCATGGTGTACGTGGCGTTCCTGCTCGTGCCGGCCGTCGCGTTCGTCTTGAACCGGACCACGTACGGGACCAACATCAAGGCGGTCGGCGAGAATCCGGCCGCCGCCGACAGCGTCGGGGTGAACGTCGCCAGGGTTCGCTACTCGACGATCATCATCGGGAGCTCGCTCGCGGGCCTGGCCGGCGCGACCCTCGCGATCCAGCTTGGCATCTTCCAGCAGAACCTCACGCAGGGCCAGGGGTTCATCGCGGTCGCGCTCGTGTACTTCGGCGCATGGCGACCCTCAGGCGTCATGGCCGGCTCGCTCTTGTACGGGATGGTGGCGGCGATCGTCCTCACGTGGAAGACGCTTGGGATCATTCCGCAGAGCGCCTCGGACCTCGCGGCGATGGCGCCGGCCGTGCTGACGGTCGTCGCGCTCGTCGTGGTCGCCCGGCGATTCCGCCAACCGGCTGCCCTGGCCAAGCCCTACGAACGAGGAGGTTGACGAACCGGACATTGACGCTTGGGCGCAACGGGAACGAACCAGGAAGGGAGGCATCATGGGTACGAAGTTGCTCCGAAGGAGCGCGCTGCTGGCCCTGGTCGCCGCGATGGCGATCATCGCCGCGGCCTGCGGCAATAACGGCACCACCTCGGGTGGAGGCGGGGGCAGCCCGAGCGCTCCGCTGAAGGTGGCCCTCGTTGCTCCGAGCGCCACGAACGACCTCGCGTTCACGCAGTCGATGTCCGACGCGTTGAACGCGCTGAAGGAGACGGAGAACCTCGATATTGCGGTCTCCGACAACCTGTTCGTGGTCGACGACGCGGCGAGCGCCATTCGCACCTACGCCTCGCAGGGATACGACCTCGTCATCGCGCACGGGTCCCAGTTCGGCGGTTCGGTCGAGCAGATCGCCCCGGATTTCCCTGATGTCTCATTCGCGTGGGGAACCGCCGGTGACACGTTCGGCCTGACGAACGTCTACGCGTACCAGGCCGCTTCCGATCAAGGCGGGTACGTTCAGGGCGTGCTCGCGGCGGGGCTCACGAAGAGCAAGGTGATCGGCGTGGTCGGGCCGATCGAGGTCGGCGACGCGAAGCTGTACGTGGACGGGTTCAAGGCCGGCGTCGAGGCGACGGATCCCTCGATAAGCGTGAAGGTGAACTACACGGGCTCGTTCAGCGACGTCGGCCTCGCCGCCGAGGCCGCGAGGAGCTTCGTCGCGGCCAAGGCGGACGTCATGACCGGGAGCGCCCAGATGGTCGTGGGAGCGGTCGGGGTCGCCAAGACCAACGACGTCGCGTGGTTCGGCACGCAGGCGAACCAGACCTCGCTTGCGCCGAGCGTGGTCGTGGCTTCGCAGGTGTATCACTGGGAGGTCGTGCTCAAGCAGGTCATCGACGGGATCAACGCCGGATCGCTCGGTGGTCAGACGTACACGATCGATCTCGAGAACGGCGGCGAGGTCATCGAGTACAACTCGGACCATGGCCTGCCCGCGGACGTGAAGGCGGCCGGGGATGCCGCGATCGAGGGCATCAAGAGCGGGAGCATCCAGACCGGGGTCAAGGAGTAGCCTCGGAGAGGGACGAAGGAGAGCGACGTTGGAGGTGACCGCTCCGGGACGCGCCTCGGCGGGTGCCGCGCCGATGGTGGAGATGCTCGGCATCACGAAGCGCTTCCCCGGAGTGGTCGCCAACGACCGGATCGACTTCGACGTGCGCGCCGGCGAGGTGCACACGCTGCTCGGCGAGAACGGCGCAGGCAAGAGCACGCTCATGCGCGTCCTCTATGGCCTGTACCGAGCCGACGAGGGCGAGATCCTCATGCACGGCGCTCGGGTGGACATTGCGTCGCCCGCCGACGCGATCCGCCACGGGATCGGGATGATCCATCAGCACTTCATGCTCGTGCCCACGCTCACGGTCGCGGACAATGTGGCGCTCGGGTTACGGTCCTCCCGCTGGCCGCTCACGGACCCGGACCACGTCTCCGGACGTATCCGAGAGCTCTCGAGCGGCTACGGGCTCAAGGTCGACCCGGATGCGTACGTGTGGCAGCTCTCGGTGGGCGAGCGCCAGCGTGTCGAGATCATCAAGGCCCTGTACCGCAACGCCTCTCTGCTCGTTCTCGACGAGCCCACGGCCGTGCTCACGCCGCAGGAGGTGGACGACTTCTTCGTCATCCTTCGGCAGATGGTCCACGACGGACGCGGTCTCGTGTTCATCTCGCACAAGATCCGTGAGGTCCTCGCGCTGTCCGACCGCATCACCGTCCTCCGCGACGGACGGACGGTGGGCACCGTGGTCCCGGACCACGTAACGCGCCGCGACCTTGCCCAGATGATGGTGGGCCACGAGCTCGCCCAGGTCCAGCAAGCCGCCCAGGCGCGGCCGGCCGAGGGCCGGCTCATCGTGCGCGATCTCCGCGTCCGTGGAGACCGCGGCACTGAGGCGGTCCGAGGTGTCGGCTTCGACGTCCGGTCGGGGGAGATCGTGGGCATCGCTGGGGTGTCGGGCAACGGGCAGAGAGAGCTCGCCGAGGCGATCGCGGGCCTTCGCGTCCCTACAGCCGGCTCGATGTCGCTGGACGGGAGAGAACTCGCCGGGCGGGGTGCGGGGGAGGTTCGAGAGGCGGGGCTCGGCTACGTCCCGGAGGAGCGGATGCGGGACGGAGTGATCCCCGACTTCACGGTTGCCGACAACCTGATGCTCGTCGAGAGCCGCAGCGTCGCGTACACGAGATGGGGGTTCCTCCGCTCGGGCGTCATCCGCCGCCACTGTGCCGAGCTCGTTTCGGCGTTCAACGTCAAGACGCCGGGACTCGAGACGCCGACGCGCCACCTGTCCGGCGGCAACATCCAGAAGTTGATCCTCGCCCGCGAACTGTCGGGACGCCCTCGTGTCCTCCTGGTCGCCCAACCCACGCGCGGCATCGACGTCGGCGCGGCCGAGTACATCCATCGACGGTTGATCGAGCAACGGGAACGAGGTACCGCGATCCTGATCGTGTCGGAAGACCTCGACGAGATCGGGTCGCTCTGCGACCGGATCCTCGTCATGTACGAAGGGTCGATTGTCGGCGAGGTCGACGCGAAGACCACCTCGCGCGAGACGTTGGGATTGATGATGGCCGGGCTGCGCCCAGACGACCGGCAGGTCGTCTCGGCGGCCGCGATGGAAACGAGCGGAGGGACGTCCGCGGGGTCCGAGATCACTGGAGGACCCTCCGCCGCCGGATGACAGCGCACCGGGCTCGGGCTCTCCCAACGAGAGCTACCACGAATGGAGGAGTGCGCGACATGTTGCTGGTCCGAGCGGCACCGCCGTGAAGGCGACGCCGACCTTCGGGTCGGAACCGATTCTTGACGAACGACCTATAACCGCTGGCATACCGTGCAAGTGGCAGTGGTGCATCGTGTCTTCCTAAGACCGCGTGTCGCAGGTTCGATTCCTGCCGGGGGCACGAACCTGCGCAACGCGCTCGTCTGGTCAGCGATCGCCCCGTCGCCTGAGCACGATTCTCGGTCCCTCGATGAGCACATCGCGGTTCGGATTCTGTACCGCTGGGCCTACGAACGAGAAAGCGCAGGTCAGAGGCCCTGCTCTGCCGGTCAATCGCGTGAAGGCGATTCCGCTGGCGGTGCCCGATCCCGCAAGTATCCCGCACGAGATCGACTTCAGCGGGCCCCGGTCTCCGTCGCGACAACCTTTCGTTGGCCGACGACTCTGCGCCCCTACGCGAGCCTGGTCGATGGCTCGGCGGCGGTCACGACCATGGGACAGCGGTGTGGGTGAGGGTCCGCTAACAGGCGGGTGTTAGGAAGCCAGGAGGGCTCGCGTCAAGCCAGCTCCTATGGCGAGACGACAATGACAAGTTCCGCTCCGTCTGACTGGGCCATGTCCGTGAGGACGCGAAGAGCTCATGTAATGACTATGCGGCTGGCGGGATCGGAACTTCGTTGAGTTGGCTGCGAAGCAACTCGTACTGTTGCCCAGGGCTCGCCGCTGGGGCGAGGTCGCGCCGACGGTGAGGATACCGATGTAGATCGAGGAGGAGACGACCTCGTGGACGTGGGCTCTGCTCGTTTCTCCAGCCAGACTCGCAAGCCTGCTTCTGAAAGGGCCTTCGAAGCAACCCTCCTCTGCGTGGAAGGGGTCGACTAACTCGACCTGAGGAGCAGGATCTACCTTGCAAGTCGCCCCTGTGACGCGGACTTTCACACCGGCACGCGGCACGGCTCGGCACCCGCCTCGCGCGCGCTGATTCGCAGGCACGGCCCGCGCATCTCGAGACCTGAGCCAAAGCTTGCCCTGATTAGGCCGCGTGGCACAATCGGACGTGATGGGCAGACTCGCCTCAACGGAGCATCTACGTGATCTCGCGCGTCTGCGCCGTGTCCGCGATCGGATTGACCGGGAGTACGCCTGTCCGCTGGACGTTGAGGCGCTGGCTCGTGGCGCGCACATGTCCGCCGGCCACTTCAGCCGCGAGTTCCGGGCCGCCTACGGCGAGTCACCCTACAGCTATCTAATGACACGGCGGATCGAGCGCGCGATGGCGCTGTTGCGACGCGGCGATCTGAGCGTCACCGAGGTTTGTTTCGCCGTCGGCTGCTCGTCGCTGGGCACCTTCAGCACCCGCTTCACCGAGCTGGTCGGCGTCCCG
>WNGB01004122.1_pt1 | contig 22433 bp, 3 predicted proteins | sample 5400681 | NCBI WGS metagenome assembly WNGB01 (sample SAMN13153367, study PRJNA577476) | soil metagenome | isolation source: 115 cm soil or saprolite under grassland replicate 2 | place: USA:California | collected 2016-06-15
TGGGCGGCCGACCTGGCGCAGCGGACGGACGGCCTGCCCCTGGCGCTGGAACAGGCGGCGGCCTACATCATCCGCCACCGGATGCGGTTCGCGGACTACCTCCGCGCCTGGGAACAGGAGCACGACAAGCTCCTGCAGTGGTACGACCCGCGGGTGATGCAGTACCCCGCTTCCGTGGCCGTCACCTGGAAGCAGACCTTCGACCGCCTCTCCCCCACCCCCGCCGCCCTCCTCCGCCTGACCGCCTTCCTGGCGCCCGATCCGATCCCTTTCGAGATGCTGGAACAAGGGGCCGAGAACGTGAAGATTGCGGCCGAACGGTTGTTTTGCGAGGAGACCGCGACCGCGGCGGACGGAAAGACGGTCCGGGAGGCGGCGGCCGATCTGGCGGACTACTCGCTGATCACCCGGCAGGATGGCGGAATGGTAGTGGTTCACCGGATGGTGCAGGAAGCTCTGAGGAGCCAGATTCCCGAGGAGCGGCGGAGGGATTGGATCGAAGGAGCCCTGTGGATCGTGAATGGCGCGGCGGTCGAAAGGTCCAGCGATGTCCGCACGTGGCCGGTCTGGGACCGGCTGAGACCCCATGTGGCCGAGATCGTGGCCCGAGCCGACGAGGTGGAGACCGTCGACCCGACCAGCCGGTTGATGAATGACCTCGGGCAGTTGCTGCAAGCGAAGGCCCTCTATTCCGAGGCCGAGCCGTTGATGCGACGCGCCCTCGCCATCGACGAGGAGTCCTTCGGAAACGACCACCCAAACGTCGCCACAGACCTCAACAACCTGGCCCGGTTGCTCCAGGACACGAACCGTCTGGGGGAGGCCGAGCCATTGATGCGACGTGCCCTCGCCATCGCCGAGGCCTCCTTCGGAGGCGATCGCCCAGAGGTCGCCACACACCTCAACAACCTGGCCCAGTTGCTCCAGGCCACGAATCGTCTGGAGGAGGCCGAGCCGTTGATGAGACGCGCCCTCGCTATCCTTGAGACCTCCCAACATCCAAATCTAGCCATCGCCCTCAACAACCTGGCCTGGTTGCTCAAGGAGACGAACCGTCTGGAGGAGGCCGAGCCGTTGATGCGACGCGCCCTCGCTATCGACGAGGCCTCCTTCGGAAACGACCACCCAAGCGTCGCCAGAGACCTCAACAACCTGGCTCGGCTGCTCCAGGACACGAACCGTCTGAGGGAGGCCGAGCCGTTGATGCGACGCGCGGTCGAGATCTTCGAAGCGAGTCTGGGGGCCGAGCACCCGAGACTCCAGGCAGCGCGGAGGAACTTGGAGATCCTTCTGGCCGAGATTGCCGCGGCGGCTTCCGGCGAGGCCGACGACCCTGTGGTTCCGGAAGCTCCGTAAGGCGGGAGGGTTATGATCCGGTAGGTCTCGTTGCCCGGGAAGCGCAGGAACGTCGAATGTGGCAGCGCGCTGTCACCCGCGGGCCGGCAAGGATGCCGGCGCTCCCAGCGACAGCTAACCGAACAGCATTGGGCCTAACCCACGATCTCGGCGATCTCGGCTTCGCGGCCGGCGAGCAAGGCCTCGACATCCTCAAAACCGAGGATCAGCAGTTCGTCACCGTACCTAGAGTGCTCTCCTATTTCCAGAGGTGCGCGACATCTCCGAAATGCTCGCGCACCCACTCATCGCTGTAGACGGTCTCCAGGTATCGCTCCCCGCGGTCGGGAAGGATGGCGACGCAGACAGCACCGTCGGGGATGCTGTCCTTCCTCCGCTCGATCGCAGACAGCACGCCGCCGGACGAGCCGCCGGCCAGGATGGCTTCGCGGGCTACCAGCCGCCGGCAGCCGACGACGCAGTCGAGATCGGTGACGTGGATGCACTCGTCGATCAGCGAGACGTCGCAGACGGGCGGCCGCAGGCCGGCCCCGAGCCCGGGCACCAGCCGCTTCGCCCGGACGTTGCTGAAGATCAGGCTCCCCACCGCGTCGACGGCGACCACCCGGGTCGCGAGCCCGTGGTCGCGCACGTAGTCGCCGCAGCCGCGGACCGTGCCGCAGGTGCTCGTCGCGACGAAGAGGTAATCCACCTGCCCGCCGAGCGCGGTCGCGACCTCGCGCATGGTGGTCTCGTAATGGGCGCCCGGGTTTTTCAGATGGGCGTATTGATTGGGCCAGAACGAGCCGGGATGGCGGGCGACGAGCTCCCGGACCCGGTTGAGCCGCGCCTGGAGAAACTCGCCGCTCTCGGGGTCGGGCTCCTCCACCAGCTCGATCTCCGCGCCGTAGGCGCGCAGGATCCGCAGATTGGCTCGCTCGGTCTTGGGATCGACCACGCAGATGAAGCGCAGGCCGTGGTAGCGGCAGGCCTGCGCCAAGCCGATCCCCATGTTCCCCGAGCTCGATTCGATGACGACGGTCCCGGGGCCGGCTGCTCCGGAGCCGAGGGCATCCTCCAGGATGGCCAGAGCCGGCCGGTCCTTGATGCTCCCTCCCGGGTTCAGGGCCTCCAGCTTGGCGTACAGCTCGAAACGCGCCGAGGGCAGGAGCTTCCGGAGACGGACGAGGGGAGTCCGGCCGATCGTCGCGAGCACCCCATCGCTGACGCCCTCCCTCCCCCTGGCGGTGGGAGCCTCGGGGATCCGGGGCAGGCCGGCGGCGATGCCGAAATCCGGCCAATCGGCGACGGCCGTGTCGAGCCCGGGTTCGAAATCACAGGAGACAACCTTGCTCATACTGATCTCTCCATGAGTGTTGTTATCGAAACGCCACGGGGCTCGCTGCGAGGACCTTCCAGGGCAGCTCTACCGGGCTGAACCGGCGCGAGATCTCGGCGCTGTCGAGCTCGGCGTCGATCTGTCCGGAGTCGAGCTTCACGAGGCGGTCCGCCATGTGGAAGTAGTGGTCGTCGTGGCTGATCACGATCACGGTCTTGCCCTGCGCCTTGAGCTCGGGCAGGAGCTCGAGATAGAAGATCTCCTTGAACAGCGGATCCTGATCCGCCGCCCATTCGTCGAAGACGTAGATCTGCCGGTCTTCCAGATAGGCGGTGAGGAGAGCCAGGCGCTTGCGCTGTCCCTGGGAGAGGTCGATCGTGGAGAGGCGTCCCTCCTCGACCTGGACCTTCTTGGCGAGATGGAGCTTTTCGAGATATCCGCGCGCCTCGGCGTCGAGCGCTTCGGGGCGGATTCCGAACAGCTCACGGAAGACGAAGAAGTCCGCGAACACGACGGAGAAGAGCTGGCGGTACCCCTCCAGGCGCTCCTCGGTGACCGGCCTGCCCCCGATGCGGATCTCTCCGGATTCCGGCGCATAGAGCCCGACGAGCAGCTTGGCCAGGGTGGTCTTCCCGCTGCCGTTGCCGCCGACCAGGAACACCAGCTCGCCCTGGCGCAGCGTGAGGTCGACCGGGCCGAGGAGGAACGGCTCGTCCTCGTTCTCGCGGCGGTAGGTGTGCGTCACGCCGGCGAGCTCGAGCCGCCCCCAGGACGGAGGGAGCGCCGCGGAGGCGACTTCCCCGGCCTTCTCCGACTCCAGGGAAAAGCCCAGCTTCTCGATCTTGTCGGCGGCGACGGCCGCTCGGGACAGAGCGGGCAGCGAGGTCATCAGCACCTCCAGCGGCACCATCATCTGGACGAGGACGACGATGTAGCCGATCAGGGTCGCTTTGGGGACGGCCTGGAAGTGCGGCACCACGAAGACGAGGAGCCCGACCACGAGGAAGAAGAGGGTCTGCCCCCAAGCGGAGCCGGCGATGAAGACGAGCTGGCCGGACCGGCTCTCCTTCTGCAGCGCCTCGGTGCTCGCCTCGAAGGCGCCGAGGAAGCTCTCGCGGCGCGGCTGGTGCATCTTGAGCTCCTTGGTGCCCTCGACCATGGAGCGGATGTGCTGGGTCACCTCGTCCAGGCGCTCCCGCGAGCGGAGGAAGAACCGGAAGGCGTGCCGCAGCGCCGCCTGGTAGGAGAGGATGCCGACGACGATGAACCCCAGGGTCTGGAGGAGGAGCGGCCCCGACAGCCAGCCGAGGTAGACGAGGCTGCTGACCACCACGGCGAGGTGCATGAAGAGCACGGGCATCGCGGTCAGCGAGTCGACGATCAGCTGGATGTCGTTGGTCAGGGTGGCGAGGAGGCGCCCGGCTCCCAGGGTCTCCAACTGGCGCAGTGGCGCGGCGAGGATCCGCCGGGACAGCTTCAAGCGCAGGGTGAGGAGGCTCTTCTGCGTGAGGTCGAAGAGCAGGAGCTGCGACAGGAACCGGAAGACCGGCAGCGCCAGGCAGAGGCCGAGGAAGACCCAGGGCCAGACCCTGGAAGAGACCTTGGCAGGCCCCAGGAGGGAGCTGACCAGGGCGATCATCCCGGTGGACGCGAGGCCGCTCACGACGCCGGCGATCGACACGAAGACGATCGTCGCCCGGGAGGAACGGATCTCCCGCGACAGCCGCAGGAGGAAGGAGAGGAGCCGTACGATAGAACCCATTGAATGAATCTCCGCTTCAGATCTGTCCGGCACCGACCGGTGCCTGCTGGAAAAGCTCCAGGAGATGCTGGAGCGACTCCTGGTTGAGGGTCCCCTCGATCCGGATCCGGCCGTCGGCGAGCGCCGCCAGAGGGGAGAGACGGCCGGCCATGAGCTCCCTCAGGTCGGCCGCCTCCATGTGGATCGTGCAGGGCGCAGGGAGCCGTCCGGCGAGGACCAGAGCCTCGCCCTCGTGCAGGTCGACGACCCAGAGCCCGCCACCCTCTCCGGTGATGACGACCTGGTAGGAGAAGCCGAGCGCGTCCGCCAACCGGGGCTGGTCCCGGAAGAGGGTTGGGAGGTGCTCGTCGAACAGCCATTCCACGGTCGGCCCGGCGGGCTCCGTCACCTGCGGCCACGCCGGGCTGGCCGGTACGCCACCCCGCTCGGGGAGCGGCGGATAGCCGAGCTCGGCAAGGAGCCGCCGCATCGCTTCGAGCGCCTTCTCCGGCACGCCGCTCAGCGACAGGTCGCGGCCCAGGCCGAGGCTGTCGCGGTGGATCGTCTTCACCTGGCGGACCTTGAAGTCCTCGACTCCGGCGTCGTGCCGGGCGGAGAAGATGGAATCGACCAGGCGCTCGTCCCAGTCGAGCCCGAGGAAGGAGAACAGAGCATCGAGGGTGGCGGACGGCGCGAGGACGAGATCCTCGTAGGAGAGGCGGTGGCAGCGCCCGGGACGTTCCGCCGCGAACCGCAGGAGCTGTCCGTTCCATTCCGTCCAATAGCGGAGGAGGGCGGTCACCATGTGGCCGCGGCTCGCGTAGAGGAACGGCAACAGAGCCGGGAAGCTCATCCCGGTGCCGGAGCGCGCGACGTCGAGACCGTGGCGATAGAGGCACAGGTACCTGGCGTTCGGGAACAGGGCGTCGATCAGCTCCAGGTACTCGATATTGTCAGGCGTCTTCTCGCACCACAGCCGCTTGCCGCGGCGCGCCGTCTGAAGCGCCAGCTGCCCGGCCAGGATCTGCCGCGTCTGCTCCAGGATCTCGCGGCAGCGGGGGGTGCCCAGGTCTTCTTTCTTGAAGACCTGCCCGTTCAGGCCCGAGAGGAAGGTAGCCAGTTGGAACGCGGCCGTGCCGAGGAAGAGCTCCGGTGGAGAGTAGATCGCCGGGTGCGTGTCCAAAGCGAAACGCAGCAGCGTCGAGCCGGAGCGGTGGCACGACAGGATGAACAGCGGATCGGTACAAGAATCCATGCGGGTCTCCAGGATCGTTGTTACGCCGGAACCGGACTCGCCGCCGCCTGCGCGAGGGCTCGCACCAGGCAGACGGCCAGGTGCCGGACGTTCGGCTCGAGGCACATCGTGGCGTGGCGTCCCGGCACCCGGAGGATCTCGATCCCTCCGAGCGCCAAGGCGCTCCAGAAACGGACGGGGAGCTCGGCGCTTCCCTGGCGGCCGCCGGGCACGGCGACCTCCTCCGGACGGACCAGAAGCACGGAGCCCCGATAGGGGCGTGCGCGGTAGAGCTCCTGGGCCTGCTGGCGGGCCATCAGCCCCTCCCAGCGGCGGCGCAGGCTGGCGAGATCGACCTCCGGACCGACCAGACCGGCGTCCGCGAGGACGGCGAGCGCGCGGCCCAGCTGGTCGTCGAGAGAGAGCCCCTCGAGCTCCGCCGCAGCGAGGAGCGGCTCTCCCGTCCCGGCCCGGAGCTGGCTTGCCACCAGCTCGGCGATGAGCTCGGCGGGCTTGGAGACCGGCGCTCCTCCGTTCCTGCCCGGCATCGTGGCATCGAGCAGAGCGAGCAGCGCGACCTCCTCGCCGGCTTTCACCAGCTGCTGCGCCATCTCGAAGGCGACCAGGCCGCCGAACGACCAGCCGCCGAGGTGGTAGGGACCGTGCGGCTGCACCCGGCGCACGGCCTCCAGATAGTTGGCGGCCATCTCCTCGATCGAGGCCTGCGGTGCGAAGCTCGGGTCCTCGATCTCGGGCGCCTGCAACGCGAGGAACGGTTGCCGCGTCCCCATGTGGGACGCGAGGGGGAGGTAGCACTGCACGCCGCCCCCGGCCGGATGGACGCAGAAGAACGGCGGCTCCTCGCCCTCGGGCTGCAGGGGGACGAGGGCCTTCTCCCGGATTCCTTCGCTCTCTTCGAACCAGCCTTCGAGCCAGCTGGCGACGCGCTCGATCGTCGGTTCTTCGAACAGCACCTCGAGGGGCAGGCTGCGGCCGAAGCGCACCTTGATCTCCGCCTGCAGCCGCACGGACAGGAGGGAATGGCCGCCGAGCTCGAAGAAGCTGGTGCGGACCCCGATCGGACGCACGTCGAGGATCTCTTCCCAGATCTTGACCAGCTCGCGCTCCGCATCGGTCCGCGGCGCCACATCGTCGCGCTCGGCGACGCTCTGCCCGTCCTCGGGCCGGGGAAGGGCCTGCCTGTCGACCTTGCCGTGGGCGGTCAGCGGCAGCTCGGCGATGCGCACGAACGCCGCCGGGACCATATACTCGGGCAGGCGCTGCCGCGCCGTCTGCCGCAGGCGCTCCGCGAGGTCCGCCGGCGCGTCCAGCTCCCGTGTCCGCACGTAGGCGACCAGCCGCGGCTGCCCGGGCTGGTCCTCGCGCACCATCGCCACCACGTCCAGCACGTCGGGGTGCGCCGCCAGCACGGACTCGATCTCCCCCAGCTCGATGCGCAGCCCGCGGAGCTTGACCTGCCCGTCGGCGCGCCCGAGGAACTCCAGCGTTCCGTCCTCCAGCCAGCGCGCCCGGTCGCCGGTCCGGAAAAAGCGCCCGCCATCCCGCTCCACGAAGCGCTCGGCGGTCAGCTCCGGCTGGTTCAGGTAGCCCCGGCTCACCGCCGGACCTCCGAGCCAGATCTCCCCGGGCACCCCGGCGGGCACCTCCCGCCCGGCCGCATCGCACACGAGCAGCTCGGCATTGCCCAGCGGGCGCCCCAGGAGCGGCCGGGCCGGGCGGCCGTCCCGCGGCACCCGGTGGCTGGTGCAAATGATCGTCCCCTCGGTGGGGCCATAGAGCACCCGCACCTCGGCCCGCGGGAACACCTCCAGCAGATCGGCCAGGAGCGCCTCCGGCACCGCGTCGCCGCCCACGAAGACGGTGCGCAACCGCCGGTACGCCTGCGGGGCGAGGCCTCGCGCGCGGACCCGCTCGACGATCTCGCGCATCAGCGCGGGCACGGCGTGCAGCCGGGTCGTCCGCGGCAGACCGTCGACCAGGGCGTCGAGGTCGAGAGCCGGGCGCAGCGGCACCAGCTCCACGGTGCCGCCGGCCAGCAGCGGCCCGAGCAGCTCGAACAGGAAGATGTCGAACGAGAACGGGGCCAGGCAGGGCATGCGGTCGGCGGCGCTCCAGCCGAATTCCCGTTGCGCCGCGGCCAGTGTGGAGAGCAGGCTGCCGTGCTCCACCACGACCGCCTTCGGCCGGCCCGTGGTTCCCGACGTGTAGATCAGGTACGCGGGATCCTCCTGGCGCGCCCGCACCGGCGGCTCGCTCGCGTCCGGACCGCCGTCCGCCGCGCCGAGCGGGACCAGGCGCGCTCCGCCCAGCCACTCCGGCGAAGCGTCCAGAAGCCGCTCTTCGGCCAGGACCACGGCGGTCCCCGAATCCTCGACCATGTGCGCCAGCCGGGATTCCGGATAGCTCGGCTCGAGCGGGACGAACACCCCGCCGGCCGCCAGGATGCCCAGGAGGCCGGCGATCATCTCCGCCGACCGCCCGGCGTACAGGCCGACCGCGGTCCCCGCCTCGACGCCCGCCTCGCGAAGCTGACGCGCGATCTGCGAGGACCGCCGAGCGAGGTCCCTGTAGGTCGTTTCCACGCCGGCGCAGACCAGGGCCACCGCGTCCGGGCGGCGCCGCGCCTGTCCGAGAAGCTGCTCGATCAGGCTCTCCGGTCCCAGCGCCGGCCGCGGCGCCCTCCCCCACTCCAGCAGCTGGCTGCGCTCCGCCGGCGCGAGGAGCGGCACGCCGGAGAGATCCCCTCCCCCGCTGGCGAGCCGCTCGACGAGGCCGTTGACGAGGTTGGAGAGGTGCCCCAGCATCCGCTCGATCTCGACTCCGGAGAACCGCGAGCGGTCGTAGCCGACGCGCAGCAGCAGCTGGCGGCCGGGCGCGGCGAGGACGGAGAGCGGATAGTTGCTCTGCTCGATGGCATGCGACTCGCCGACCTCCAGCTGCGGCGCGCCGTCGCCGAGCGCCGCCTCGCGCGGGAAGCTCTCGAACACGAAGATGCTCTCGAACAGGTTGCGGCCCCGCGGCACCTCGCTCCACTCCTGCACCCGGACGAGCGGGGTGTGCTCGTGCTGCCGCAGCTCCGCCTGCCGGAGCTGCGCGTCTCGCAGCCACTCCGCCGGAGCGCTCCCGGCGGCGATGCGCATCCGCACCGGCAGGGTGTTGATGAACAGGCCCACCATCGACTCCACGCCGGGCAGGGAAGCCGGGCGCCCCGCGACGGTCACGCCGAAGACCACCTCGGGCTGGCCGCTGTAGCGGTGCAGCAGGAGGCCCCAGGCGGCCTGGACGACCGTGTTGACGGTCAGCTGATGGGCGCGCGCCTGCTCCTGCAGGGCGAGCGTCGCGGCCGGCTCCCAGACGGTCTCGCGGCTCTCCGGACCCGGCGCGCCGCGCTCCACCCCCGGGCCGAGCTCCAGCACGGTCGGCTCCGTCCAGCCCGCCAGCTCGCGCCGCCAGTAGGCCTCGGTCTCCGCCAGGTCCTGGCGCTCCAGCCAGGCGATGTAGTCGCGATAGGGCCGGCGCGCCACGCTCCGCGGCTCCCGGCCGGCGCGCGCGGCCTCGTAGCCCGCCATCAGCTCGGAGGCCACGGCGTTGTAGGACCAGCCGTCGAGCAGGATGTGATGGTGCGTCCAGACCAGCCAGCTCTCCCGCGACCCGGTGCGGATCACGGTCCAGCGCATGAGCGGCGCGCGGGAGAGAGCGAAGCCCCGCTCGCGGTCCGCGGCGAGCCAGGCCTCCAGGCGCTCCGCCCGCTGCTCCGCCGGAGCCTCCCGCCAGTCGACGGTCTCCAGGACCGCGGGCACGCGGGCGTGGACGGCCTGCAGCGGCCGCCGCAAGCCCTTCCAGTGGAAGGAGCTGCGCAGGATCGGGTGGGACGCGAGCAGGCTCCGGCACGCCTCCTCCAGCGCCGCGAGATCGAGATCGCCGCGGAGCCTGCAGACCTGCTGCTCGACGTAGACCCCCGAGCGCGGAGCGTAGAGGCTGTGGAACAGCATGCCTTCCTGCAGGGGCGACAGCGGGTAGAGATCCTCAATCCCTGCCTGCCCGCCGACCACCCCAGAGAGCGCCTCGGCGCCCAGGCGGGACAGCGGGAAGTCCGAGGGCGTATAGCCCACGGTGCCCTCCTCCAGCCGCGACCTGCCGTCGGCGACGAGCTCCCGCAGCTGCTGCAGGCAGGCCTCGGCCCAGGCCTCGATCGACGAGCGCCGGTGCAGCGCCTCGCTGTACAGCCAGTCGAGCCGCAGGCGGCCGCCGGTCACCAGGGCCACGATCTCCAGCGCGTGGCTGCGGCGGGCGCCCGGGCCGATCTGGGGTCCGGCGCTCTCCGCGGCTCCCGCGAACAGGGAACCGCCCGCCGCCGTACCGTCGAGCTGGCCGAGGTAGTTGAAGCTCACCGCGGCCGGCGCCGCGCTCCCCAGCCGTCCGGCACCCTCCTCCTCTTCGCGCAGGTAGCGCAGCAGCCCATAGCCGATCCCCTTCCGCGGGACCGCCCGCAGGTGCTCCTTGATCCGCTGCAGCGTCCGGCCCGTGCTCTCGCCCGGCTCGACCACCAGCCGCACCGGGAAGAGCGTGGTAAGCCAGCCCACGGTGCGCGACAGGTCCAATCCCGGCACGATGTCTTCGCGGCCGTGCCCTTCGAGGTCCACCCGCAGCGCGCCATGCGGGGCGAGCGTCCGCGCCAGCGCGGTCAGCAGCGCGTCATTGATCTGCGTCCGATAGGCGGCGGGGAGGTCCTGCAGCAGGCCGCGCGTCTCTTCGGTGTCCAGGGTCACCATCACCCGCCGCATCGACGCTTCCGAATTCACCCCCTGCGGGTGGTCCAGGGGGAGCGCCTCGGCCTCCCCGTCCAGCTCGCCCCGCCACCAGGACAGCTCGGGCTCCAGCGGCAGGCTCCGCGCGTGCTCGGCCAGGCGCTGCGCCCACGTCCGGAACGGGGTCGTCCCCGGCGCCAGGCCCGCGGTCTCGCCGTGCAGCAGCTGCCGGCAGAGGCTCTCCAGCTCGTCGAGGAGCACCCGCCAGGAGACCGCGTCGACCGCCAGGTGGTGCACCACCAGGAGGAGGCGCTCCTCGTCCGGCGGCAGCGCGACGGCGATCGCGCGGACCAGCGGGCCCGCGGCCAGATCCAGGCTCGCCTGGGCCTGCGCCGCGACGCTCTCCAGCTCCGCCCCGGCGGCGGCCCCCAGCGCTCCCAGGTCGATCCGCGTCCACCCTGCCGCCTCAGGCCCCGCGGCGAGGCTCCACTGGCGCCAGCCGCCGGCGGCCGCGGGGTCCGGAGCGAAGCGGAGGCGCAGCGCGTCGTGGCGCTCCACCAGGAGCTGGAACGCCCGCGCGAGCAGCACCGGCGGCACCGCCTCCCGCAGGCGCAGCATCACGGACATGTTGAAGTGGTGCGGATCGGCCGGCGCGCTCGCGAAGAACCAGCGCTGGATCGGCGTCAGCGGCACCTCTCCCGCGGTGGCCTCCTGCGGCGCCTCGACCGGCTCGGCGGTCCCGGCCACCGCCGCCAGCTCCGCGACGGTCTGGTGCGAGAAGAGCTGCCGCGGCGAGATCTGGCAACCCGCCCGCGCGGCGAGCGACACGACCTGGAGGCTGAGGATCGAATCTCCGCCCAGCTCGAAGAAGTTGTCGTGGATCCCCACTCGCTCGACGCCGAGCACCTGCTGCCACACCGCGACCAGCAGCTCTTCCACCGCATTGCGCGGCGGCGCGCAGCCGTCCCGCTCGGCGCCGCGCGCCGGCGCCGGCAGGGCGGCCCGGTCGAGCTTGCCGTTGGCGGTCAGCGGCAGCGCCGCGAGCCCCACCCAGGCCGCCGGGATCATGTAGTGCGGCAGGCGCTCCTGGAGCCAGGGGCGCAGCCCGGAGACCGCCCAGCCTTCACTGTGCGGCGCGACGTAGGCCACCAGGCGGCGGTCTCCCGGCGCGTCTTCGCGCACGACGACCGCCACCTCGCGCACCTCGGGATGGGACGACAGCGCCGACTCGATCTCTCCGGGCTCCACGCGGAAGCCCCGCACCTTGACCTGCGCGTCCACCCGGCCCAGGAACTCCAGCTGGCCGTCCGTCCGCCAGCGCGCCAGGTCGCCCGTCCGGTAGAGGCGTCCCCCGGGGACCGCGGCGCAAGCGTCCGGGATGAACCGGTCGGCGGTCAGCTCGGGCCGGTGCAGGTAGCCGCGCGCCACCCCCTCGCCGCCGATGCAGAGCTCGCCGGCAGCGCCCATCGGCAGCACCGTGAGATTCCGGTCGAGCAGATGGACGCGCGCATCCGGAATGGGGCGGCCGAGAGGGATCTCGGCGAGAGCGCCGGCCGGGTCCCGGTCGATCCGGAACAGGGTGGCCACCACCGTCCCCTCGGTCGGCCCATAGCTGTTGAGCAGCCGGACGGCCGGGCTCACCGCCCGGTTCCAGGCGACCACCCGCCCGGGCATCAATTTCTCTCCGCCCATGCAGACCAGGCGGAGGGAGGGAGGGACCGACTCGGGGCGCAGGGACAGCTCGAGGGTCAGCTCGTGCCAGAACGCGGTCGCCATGAACAGCGCCGAGATCTCGAGTTCGCGGCAGCGGCCGAGGAAGCGCGCCGGCACCAGCATGTCCTCGGTCCCCAGCACCAGCGTCGCGCCGCGGCTCAGGCAGGGGAAGATCTCTTCGACGCTGATGTCGAAGCTGACCGTCGCGAACTGCAGCACGCGGTCGGCCGCCGTGAGGCCGTAGTTGAGCGCCGCGGTGTGGGCGTACCAGGCGGCGGAGCGGTGCGCCACCTGCACCCCCTTGGGACGGCCGGTCGATCCCGAGGTGTACATGAGGTAGGCCAGGCTCTCCGGCAGGGCCGCCCGCGACGGTCTCTCTGCGCTCTGCCGCGCGATCTCCTCCGCACCGATCCGGCAGACCGTGCGCTCCGGGCCGGCGGGGAGCCGCGCGAGCGAAGCCGCGTCCGCAAGCAGCACGCGCACTCCTGAGTCCTCCAGCATGAAGGACAGGCGGTCCGCCGGATAGCCCGGGTCGAGCGGCAGATACGCGGCCCCCGCCTTGAGGATGCCGAGCAGCCCGGCGATCAGGTCCGCCGAGCGCTCCATGCAGATCCCCACCGGGGTGTCGGGTCCGGCCCCCAGGCGGCGCAGCTCGTGGGCCACCCGGTTGGCACGGCGGTCGAGCTGGCGGTAGGTCAGCTCCGCCGAGTCGGAGAGGAGAGCCGGCGCGTCCGGCGTGCGGTCGACCTGCTCCTCGAACAGCTCGTGCAGGCACCGTCCGTGCGGCGGCGCTCCCGCGGTGTCGTTCCAGGCCAGCGACACCTGGTGGCGCTCGGCCGCGGACAGGAGCGGCAGCTCGCCGAGGCGCCGGCCCGGCTGCTCCACGGCCGCGGCGAGGAGGGTCTCGACGTGGCCGGCCCAGCGCGCCACGGTCGGCGCGTCGAACAGGGCCGGGTCGAACTCCCAGACCCCGGCGAGCCCGCCGGCGTCTTCCTCGTAGGTCACGGTGAGGTCGAACTTGGCATTGCCCTGCCAGCCGCTGTCGAACAGCTCGATCGAGAGGCCCGGCAGGCTGAGCTGCGCCGCCGCCGGCACGTTCTGCAGCTCGAACATCACCTGGAACAGCGGCGAGTAGCCGAGGCTCCGCTCCGGCTGCAGCGCGTCGACCAGCAGGTCGAACGGCAGGTCCTGGTGCGCGTAGGCCGCGAGGGAGGTCTCGCGCGTCCGCGCCAGGAGGTCCGCGAAGCCCGGGTTCGCGGCCAGATCGGCGCGCAGAGCCACGGTATTGACGAAGAGCCCGATCAGCCCCTCCGTCTCCAGCCGGTTGCGGTTGGCCACGGGCGAGCCCACGACCAGGTCCTCCTGGCCGGTGATGCGGCCGAGCCAGGCGGTGAAGGCGGCGAGGAGCGTCATGAAGGTCGTCGCACCGTGCGACCGGCCGAGCGCCGCGGCGGCAGCCGCCAGCTCCCGCGGCAGGCGGACCTGGAGGCGCGCGCCGCCGAACCGCTGCACCGCGGGACGCGGCCGGTCGAGCGGCAGCTGCAGGAGAGCCGGAGCGCCCGCCATGCGCCGGCGCCAGGCGCCGAGGTGCTCCTCCAGCACCTCGCCGTCGAGCCAGGCGCGCTGCCAGACCGCGAAGTCCGGGTACTGCAACGCGAGCGGCGCCAGGGCCGGCCGCTCATCCGTGCCGAGGGAGGCGTAGAGGGCGGTGACCTCGCGCACCAAGAGGCCCATGGACCACGCGTCCGACACGATGTGGTGCATGGTGAAGAGACCGGCGTGGTCTCCCGCGGCCAGGCGCAGCACGGCCGCGCGCAGCAGCGGTCCCCGCTGCAGATCGAAGGGGCGGACCGACTCCTCCCCGGCGAGCCCGGCCGCCACCGCCTCGCGCCGGACGGCGGGCAGCCCGCTCAGATCGACGACCGGGATGTCGAGCCGCCCCGCCGGGGCGACGACCTGGACCGGGCTGCCGTCCACCGCCGCGAAGGTGGTCCGCAGCGCCTCGTGGCGCGCCACCACGGCGCTCAGGCCGGCGGCGAGCCGCGGCAGGTCCAGCGCTCCGCGCATCCTCAGAGCCAGAGGAATGTTGTAGAGAGGGGTATCCGGCATCAGGCGATCGAGGAACCACAGGCGCTCCTGGGCGAACGACAGCGGGACGGCCGCGGTGCGCGGCGCAGCGACCAGGGGAGGCGCCACCCGCCCCTGCTCCGCGGCCAGGCTCCGCTCGACCCGCGCCGCCAGGCGCTCCACCGTCGGCTCATCGAACAGGACGCGCAGCGGCAGCTCGATCCCGAACGCGCTGCGCAGGCGCGAGACCACCTGGGTCGCAAGGAGGGAGTGCCCGCCGAGGTCGAAGAAGCTGTCCTTGACGCCGGCCATCCCGCGCCCGAGGACCTCCGCGAAGATCCCCGCCACCAGCTCTTCGGCCGGCGTCCGCGGGGCCGCTCCGGCGGCCGACGGCACGGCCTCCAGGCGGAGGCGTCCCAGGGCCTTGCGGTCCGCCTTGCCGTTGGACGACAGCGGCAGGGCGTCGACGAAGACCAGCCGGGCCGGCACCATGGCCTCCGGCAGCTGGCGGCGAAGCCCCTCGCGCAGGCCGCTCTCGGCCGGCGCGTCGCCCGCGGCCGGAACGATGAAGGCCACGAGCCCGAGCCCGCCGGGCAGGTCCTCCCGCGGCACCACCACCGCGTCCCGGACTCCCGGAGTGGCGAGGAGGGCCGCCTCGATCTCGCCGAGCTCGATGCGGACGCCGCGGATCTTCACCTGGAAGTCGAGGCGCCCGAGGAACTCGATCGAGCCGTCGGGCAGCATCCGGGCGAGGTCGCCGGTGCGGTAGAGGCGCTCGCCCGTCCCCGCGCCGAACGGGTTGGGGATGAACCGCTCGGCCGTGAGCTCCGGCCGGCCGAGATAGCCCGCGCCGAGGCCCGCTCCGCCGATCAGCAGCTCGCCGGCCACGCCGATCGGGAGGAGACGCAGGTCGCGGTCCGTCACGTGGAGCCGGAGGTTGGAGATCGGGCGTCCGATCGGCACGAGGCCGCGCCCGTCGCCCGGCACGCAAGTGTGGACGCTGACGTCGACCGCGGCTTCCGTGGGCCCGTAGAGGTTGTCGAGCCCGGCGTGGCCCAGCTTCGCGAAGAAGCGCTCCTGGAGCTCGAACGGCAGGGCCTCGCCGCTGCAGATCACCTGCCGCAGGGACGCGCACCGCTCGACGCCCGCCTGCTCGAGGAAGATCCGCAGCATGGAGGGGACGAAGTGCAGGGTCGTGATCCCCTCCGCGGCGATCGTGTCCACCAGGTAGGCGCCGTCCTTGTGACCGCCGGGAACCGCCACGACCAGGCGGGCGCCGGCGAGGAGCGGCCAGAAGAATTCCCAGACCGACACGTCGAAGCCGAACGGGGTCTTCTGCAGCACGCGGTCCGCCGCGCCGAGGCCGTAGCGCTCCTGCATCCACAGCAGGCGGTTGACGATCGCCCGGTGGGAGACGAGAGCGCCCTTCGGCCGGCCGGTGGAGCCGGACGTGTAGATCGCGTAGGCCGGAGCCATCGCGCCGGCGGTGCGGGCGAGCAGTCCCGCCTCGTCCAGATCATCCAGGCCGTCCAGATCGGTCAGGACGAGGGGCGAACCCAGGTCCGCCACCACGGAGGCGAGGCGCTCCTCCGGCCAGCCCGGCTCAAGCGGCACGTAGGCCGCTCCCGCCTCGAGGATGCCGAGGAGCGCCACGACCATTTCGAGCGAGCGTTCCATGCGCACCCCGACCAGGTCGCCGGCCGCGACGCCGCGGCGCCCGAGGTGGCCGGCGAGCCGGCGGGCGCGGGCGGTGAGCCCCGCATAGCTCAGCTCGGCGCCCTCGAAGGAGACGGCCACGGCGTCCGGCGTCCGCTCCGCCTGGCGCGCGATGAGATCGTGCAGGCAGACGTCCTCGGGGAACGTCCAGGCGGTGTCGTTCCAGCCCGTCAGGAGCTGGTGGCGCTCCGCGGCCGGGAGCGTCGACAGGTCGTCGAGGCGCCCGCCGCCGGCCGCGAGCCGCTCGACCATCTCCGCGAGGAGGTGCCCGAGGTGTTCCAGCATCCGCACAACGGTGACGTCATCGAAGCGCGAGCGCTCGCAGTGGATGCGGAGGGTCAGCTCGCCGCCGGGAATCGCCATCACGGTCAGCGGCACGTTGCTCTGCTCGAGCGCCAGCACGTCGCCGATCGCGAGCTGCCGCTCGCCGCCCCGGCCGAGCGCCTGGTCGTGCGGATAGTTCTCGAAGACGAAGATGCTGTCGAAAAGCGACCGGCCGCGCGCCACTCCGCTCCACTCCTGGACCTTCACCAGCGGAGCATGCTCGTGCTGGCGCAGCTCCGCCTGGGCGAGCTGCAGCTCCTTGAGCCAGGCCAGCAGATCGTCCCCGCCGCTCAGGCGGAGCCGCACCGGCAGGGTGTTGATGAACAGGCCCACCATAGACTCCACATCCGGCAGATCGGCCGGCCGGCCCGACACGGTCACGCCGAAAACGACGTCCTCGCGGCCGCTGTAGCGGTGCAGCAGCAGGCCCCAGGCGGCCTGGACCAGGGTGTTGGGCGTGAGCTGGTGGCGGCGCGCCTGCTCCTGCAGGGCGGCCGTCCGGCCCCAGCGGACCTCGCGCACGGCGACGCCGGTTTCGCCGGCCGGCACGTCCCGGCCAATGCCGAGCGGCGTCGGCTCGCTCCAGCCCGCCAGCGTGCGCCGCCAGTACTCCTCGGTGCGTGCGAGATCCTGCCGCTCCAGCCAGGCGATGTAGTCGCGGTAGGGACGGCGGCGCGACGCGCGCGGCTCTTCTCCCCGGCGCAGAGCGGCGTAGAAGGCCAGGAGCTCGCCGGCCACCGCGGCGAACGACCAGCCGTCGAGCAGGATGTGGTGCTGGGTCCAGAGGAGGCGGTGCTCGGCTTCTCCCGAACGGATCACGGTCCAGCGCATCAGCGGCGCCTGCGACAGGTCGAAGCCGCGGACACGGTCCGCCGCCAGGAGATCCCGCAGCCGGTCGCGCTGCAGCTCCTCGGGCAGGCCGCTCCAGTCCTCTACCTCAAGCGGCGGCGTCACCCGTTCGTGCACCGCCTGGAGGGGCCTCGCCAGACCCTGCCAGTGGAAGGAGCTGCGCAGCACCGGATGGCTCTCCAGCAGCAGGCGGCAGGCCCCTTCGAAGGCCGGGATGTCCAGAGGGCCCTGGAGACGGCAGGCCAGCTGCTCGACATAGACGCCCGATCCGGGCGCGTACAGGCCGTGGAACAGCATGCCTTCCTGGAGCGGCGACAGGGGGTAGAGATCTTCCACACCCGCCGTGCCGGCCAGCAGCCGGTCCAGCTCGACCTGGGAGAAGCCGGCGAGCGGGAAGTCGGACGGCGTGAAGCCCGCGAGCCCCTGCTCCAGGCGCGAGCGGCAATGCGCGATCAGCTCGCGCAGGCTCTCCGCGTAGCCCTCGGCCCAGCGCTCCACCCGGGAGCGCTCGTGCAGGTCCGCGCTGTAGAGCCAGTCGATCAGGAGGCGGCCGCCGGCCACCCGGGCGACGATCTCGAGCGTATGGCCGCGCCGCGCCCGCGGGCTCACCGGGGCGCCGGCCGGCTCGGCGGCCGGCGCGAACAGCGACGCGCCCGGCAGGATCTGGTCGAGCTGGCCCAGGTAGTTGAAGCCGATCCCGGCGCGCGGCGCCTGGCGCAGCGGCTCCGCCGCCCTGTCGTCGCGCAGGTGACGGAGCAGGCCGTAGCCGATCCCGCGCTGCGGCAGGGCGCGCAGGTGCTCCTTGATCCTCTGCAGCGAGGCGCCCGGGTCCTCGCCCGGAGCCACCTCCAGGCGCACCGGGAACATCGCGGTGAGCCAGCCCACCGTACGGGACAGGTCCACCCCGGGGACGGTCTCCTCGCGTCCATGGCTCTCCAGGTCGACCCGCAGCGCTCCGGCGGAGCCGGCGAGGGTTCGCGCCAGCGCGGTCAGCAGCGCGTCGTTGATCTGCGTCCGGTAGGCCGCCGGCACCTCCTGCAGGAGGCGGCGCGTCTCCTCTGTGCTCAGCGCGACCGAGACCTGCCGCACCGACCCTTCCGTGTTGCCCCCCTGCGGACGGTCCAGAGGGAGAGAGGCGGCCGGCGCGGTCGCCTCCCGCAGCCACCACGACAGCTCGGGCTCGACCGGCAGGGTGCGCGCGTGCTCCTCCAGCCGGCGCGACCAGGCCTGGAACGACGTGGTCTTGTGCGGCAGGCGCACGGTTTCTCCGCGCGCCGCCTGGCGGCACGCGGTCTCCAGGTCCTCCAGCAGGATCCGCCAGGAGACGCCGTCGACGGCCAGGTGGTGGATGACCAGCAGGAGCCGCGCCTCGCCCTGGGGCAGGTCCAGCCAGACGCCCCGCAGGAGCGGCCCCGCCTGCAGGTCCAGGCTCGCCTGGGCCTGGGCCGCGCAGGCCTCCAGCGCGCCGCGCGCCGCCGCCTCCAGACCCCGCAGGTCGACCCGCGTCCAGATCTCCCCCGCCTCCTCCGGACCGGCGTTCCACTGCCGCCAGCCGCCCTCGGCCGGCGCGCAACGGAGGCGGAGCGCATCGTGATGCTCGGCCAGGTGGCGCAGAGCCGCCGCGGCCGCCTCCGGCGCCAGGGGCTCCCGCAGGCGCAGCAGCACCGACTGGTTGAAGTGGTGCGGCTCGACCGGCGCGCTCTCGAAATACCAGCGCTGGATCGGGGTCAGCGGCACCTCGCCGCGCACCGCCTCCTGCGTCGCCTCGACCTCCTCGGCGGTCCCGGCCGCCGCGGCCAGCTCGGCCACGGTCTGGTGCCCAAAGAGCTGCCGCGGCGTGATCCGGCACCCCGCGCGGGCCGCCCGCGCCACCACCTGAATGCTCTGGATGGAGTCGCCGCCCAGCTCGAAAAAGTTGTCGTGGATGCCCACCCGCTCCACACCCAGCACCTCCGCCCACACGCGGGCCAGCAGCTCCTCCATCTCCGTGCGCGGCGGCGCGTACGAGCCTTCCCGCGCCGGCCGCTCCGGCGCCGGCAGGGCCCGGCGGTCCAGCTTGCCGTTGACGGTCAGCGGCAGCTCCGGCAGGGCGACGAACGCGGCGGGCACCATGTAGGGGGGCAGGCGCTCCTGCAGCCAGTCGCGCAGCTGCCCGTCCGCCAGCTCCCGGCCGGCCGGCACCACGTAGGCCACCAGCCGGCGGTCTCCCGGCGCGTCCTCCCGCACCATCACGACCGCCTCCCGGATCGCCGGGTGGGCCGCCAGCGCGCTCTCGATCTCTCCCGGCTCGATGCGGAATCCCCGCACCTTGACCTGAGCGTCCCCGCGGCCCGCGAACTCGAGCTCGCCCTCGGCACGCCAGCGCGCCAGGTCGCCTGTTCGGTAGTAGCGCCGCCCGGCGCGCACCACGAACTTCTCCGCGGTGAGCTCCTCGCGCGAGAGGTAGCCCCGCGCCACGCCGGGACCCCCGATCCAGATCTCGCCCGAGACCCCGAGGGGCGCGGGTCCACCGAAGCGGTCGCAGACGAGCAGCTCGACGCCGGGGATCGGCCGGCCGATCCGCGAGCGGGCCGGCGCCACGCCCGGGGGCACGGCCCAGCTCGACGCGATGATCGTCCCCTCCGTCGGACCGTAGAGGACGCGCAGCTCGGCCGCCGGGAAGACCTCGCGCATCTCCGCCAGCAGGTCGGCCGGGACCACGTCGCCGCCGACGAAGAGGGTGGCGAGGTCCGGACAGGCCAGGCTGCGGTCGCGTGCCCCCTGGACGATCTGGCGCATCAGGGCGGGGACGGCGTGCAGGCGGGTGAGCCGCGGCAGGAGCGCGAGCAGCTCCGCCAGGTCCGGCGCCGGCGCGAGCGGGATCAGGTGGCAGCGCCCGCCCACCAGCAGCGGGTTGAGCAGCTCGAACAGGAAGATGTCGAAGGAGAACGGCGCCACGACCGGCATGGCGTCGCCGGCTCGCCAGCCGTGCTCGCGGCGGCTGGCCGCCAGCGTGTGCGCCAGGCTGCGGTGCTCGACCACGACGCCCTTGGGCCGCCCGGTCGAGCCGGAGGTATAGATCACATAGGCGGGGTCGGCCGGCCCGGCGCCGCTGCCGGGCGCCTCCGGGCTCTCCCGCGCGAGAGCCTCGGCCGCTGTGTCGAGAAGGATGCGCGGGATTCCGGCATCCGGCAGGGCACCCGCCACGGCGGAGCTGGAGATCAGGGCCGCCAGGTCCGCGTCCTCTGCCATGAAGGCCAGGCGCTCCCGCGGATAGCCCGGATCGAGCGGCACGTAGGCTCCGCCCGCCTTGAGGATGGCGAGGAGGGACACCACCAGGCCGGCGGACCGCTCCAGGCAGAGCCCCACCAGGGACCCGGGGCCGACGCCCAGGCGCCGCAGGTGGTGCGCCAGCTGGTTGGCGCGCCGGTCGAGCTCGCGATAGGTGAGATCGCGCCCGCCGCAGACCACGGCCACAGCCGCCGGCGTGCGCCGCGCCTGCCCGGCGAACAGCGCGTGCACGCACGTCCCCTCCGGCGGGGCCTGCGTGTCGTTCCACTCGCGGACGATCTGGTGCCGCTGCGCCTCGCTCAGGAGCGGCAGCTCCGACAGGCGCGCCTCCGGCCGGGCCACGATCCCGGCGAGCAGGGCCGCGAAGCCGCCGGCCATGCGCGCGACCGTCGCGGCGTCGAACAGGGCGGGGTCGTACTCCCAGGTGCCGGACAGCCCGTGGGGCGACTCGTCGAGCGAAACGCTCAGATCGAACTTGGCTGCTCCGCCGGCGCCGCCTTCGTCGACGATCTCGAGCCGCAGGCCCGGCAGCTCCAGCGCCCCCGTCCGCCCGGCCGCCGCGTTCTGCAAGGCGAACATGACCTGGACGAGCGGCGCATGCGACAGGCTGCGCTCCGGCTGCAGCTCGTCGACCAGCCGCTCGAACGGCAGGTCCTGATGAGCCAGGGCGGCGACGGCCGACTCCCGCGTCCGCGCCAGCAGCTCGTCGAAGCCCGGATTGCCGGACAGGTCGGCCCGCACCGGCAGGGTGTTGACGAAGAACCCGATCAGGCCCTCGATCTCCGTGCGGTTGCGGTTGGCCACGGGGGATCCCACCACCAGGTCCTCCTGTCCGGAGAGCCGGGAGAGGAGCGCCGAGAAGGCGGCCAGGAGGGTCACGAACGGCGTCGTCCCCCGCGCCTGGCCCAGGGCGGCCACGGCCCGCGCGAGCCCGGCCGGGAGGCGCACCGGGAGGAGCGCACCGCGCTGGCTCGGCACAGCCGGCCGCGGCCGGTCGAGGGGCAGCTCGAGGACCGCGGGAGCCCCGGCCAGCCGGTCGCGCCAGAAGCCCAGGAGCTCGTCGAGCATCACGCCGGAGAGGCGCTCGCGCTGCCACAGGGCGAAGTCCGCGTACTGCAGCGGGAGAGCGGGCAGGGAGGGACGGACGCCGCGCGCCAGGTCGGAGTAGAGGGCCGCCGTCTCCCCTACCACGGTGGCCATCGACCAGCCGTCGCAGACGATGTGATGGAGCGCCAGGAGCAGGACGTGCTCCTCGCGGCCCTGGGTGATGAGGAGGGCGCGCAACACCGGGCCGTGCTCCAGGTCGAACGGCTGCGCCGCGCCGGCGCGAACAAGCCGCCGCCTTTCCACAGCGCGCCGCGCCTCCGGCAGGCCGGCGAGGTCGACGCAGGGGAGCGCCACCGCGGCGGCCGGAGCCACCACCTGGGCCGGCTCGCCGTCGCAGGCCGGAAAGGTCGTGCGCAGCACCTCGTGGCGCGCGGCCAGGGCATCGAGGGACGCCGCCAGCGCGGCGCGGTCGAGCCGGCCGCGGAGGCGCACCGGCAAGGCCATGTTGTAGGTCGAGGTGCCCGGCGCGAGCTGCTCCAGGAACCAGAGCCGCTGCTGGGCGAAGGACAGCGGGAGGCGCTCTCCGGGCCAGCGCGCGGCGGGAGCGATCCGCGCCCAGACCGGCTCGGCAGCCTCCCGCAGCTCGTAGCCGAGGGACTGCGCGAGCTCGCGCGTGATCTCGCCGAGCGCACCCTCCGGGCTCTCCGTCCGGTCCATGCCCTCGGGACCGGTGGGGACGGGACCCGGCTCGAGGCCCAGGAAGCGGCAGATCCCTTCGACCGTCTCCCGAGGCGACGAGGCCAGATCCTCGAAGCGCACGGCGAGCCAACGGCCGGCCGGGATGCGCTCCTGGAGCTCGCGGATGCTCTGGTGGCCGATCGTCCAGATCATCTCCGCCAGGTCGCGGCGCGGGATGTCGTGGTCGAAGTCGAACAGCACCTGCTCCAGATCGGCGTTTTCGAACGCCGCAATCGTTGCGGCGGGGTGGCGCAGGAGATGGATGTAGAGCGGCTCCTCGAAGTCCTCCTC
>WNGB01012418.1_pt1 | contig 22430 bp, 21 predicted proteins | sample 5400681 | NCBI WGS metagenome assembly WNGB01 (sample SAMN13153367, study PRJNA577476) | soil metagenome | isolation source: 115 cm soil or saprolite under grassland replicate 2 | place: USA:California | collected 2016-06-15
GCCACCTGTCGTCGCGTGTGGGGACCTTCCCGTACGTGATCGCGTCGTTCGTCTCGGCCCGCAGCCGCTCGGGCAGCGGAAAATCTCCCCGCCCGCGCTTGATCCGCTCTGCGATGCCTTCGGCACGAGCGCGCTCGAATCCGAGCTCGATCGTGTGCGACCGCTCGGCGAGGACCCGCAGGACCCACTCGAAGTTCCGGACGTAACCCCCGTGACGCATCACGAAGAGGATGCGCACGCCGCCCTGTCCTAGCCGAGGGCGGCGCGAACCCGGGCAGGAAGCTCCGCTTCGCGCCCGTCGAGGTCGACAGCGAAGCGGCGGCTCTCCTGCGCCTCGCATGAGACGTACGACCAGAGCGCCATGGCCCGCGGCTTCGCGCTGGCGAACCCGCCGCGGTGGAAGCCGCTCGTGTCGCAGAAGATCATCGTCCCTGCCGACCCCGTCATCGTGACGCGCTCCGCCGCCGGCACGATCGCCGCGAGGTCGTCGTCCGACGGGTTCTTCACCTTCCCGCCGAACGGGAACACGTGCCCGTACCGGTTGCCGGGCGCGCTCCCTTTCACGTACTCGAACGGGCCGGCGTCCTCGTCGACGTCCCTGAGGTAGAGGAAGGTCTTGACGACGTGCTCCTCCTCGGGATCGCGGTGCCACCGCTGCGACGCGATCCGCTGGTCGGCCGCTGCATAGGGAGGCGTGAACCAGTTGTCGACGTAGAAGAGCCTCGTCGCAAGGCCGCGGTACGCGTTGACGATCCCGAGGACGGCGTCGGAGAGGCCGAGCCGCAGCCATGGGCTGTCGAGTGGGAATCGCGGGCGCGCACCGGCACGGTGCTCGAACCGCCGCACGATCACCTCGTCCTTGTGCTGCGGCTTCTCGTCGAGCGTCTCGAGGTGCGCGGTCTGTTCCGCGACGAAGGGCTCGACATCCGCCTGGAGCTCCACCCACGTCTGCTCGTCGAAGAGGTCCCAGAACTTGATCACGGAGATGCCATCCGCGCGCAGGCCGTCGACGATGCGCTGCTGCACGTCGCTCAGCTCCGGTTGCCGGAAGATCTGCGGCTCGCCGAGATCGCGTTCGTCGCTGGCGACGCCCATGCACTCGATCATAGCCTCAGAATCGGCAGCTTCGACCGCACAACGACCAACACAAGCTGACGTCGGCACTGCCACGCTCGACTACGTCGACTCCGCAATGGGGTATCGTGTTGCCGGATGGCGGTGGAGGCGGAAGGCAGGATCCCGGCGTCTAAGGGCACACTCGAGAACGGGATCTTCGTGTGGCTCCCCCGCGCGCAGCAGACCCTGACGGGGCCGCGTCATTCCACGGGGTCCGTCCTCGCAAACCGGCTCGGTCTCCAGCTCGCCCGGATCGCGGCCGTGAACGGCGCCTTCCGGCTGCGGCGACGGACAATCGACGGAGACATCCGCCCCTACGTCGAGGCGTACGAGCGCGACGGCATCGTCGTGATCGAGGACTTCCTTCCCGCGGACGTCTTCGCGCAGATCCAGGAGGAATGCCGGGAAGCGCACGAGGCGGGACGGTTCAAGTCCGAGTGCGTGGAGGACAACTCGATCCTCGAGGAGACGCTCGTCCTGAAGAAGCCCAAGCTGATGCCGACGACATGGGCAACGCTCGCGCACCACGAGTGGCTCATGCGCCTCGTCTCGACGATCACGCGTCTTCCGGCCCCCGAGCACATCGACCTCGAGGTCAGCTACATGACAAAGACGCCAGACGCGCCGCAGCCGAAGCGCCTCGTCGGCACGAACTACCTCCACGCGGACACGCACTACCCGTCGGCGAAGGCGTGGCTGTTCCTGGAGGACATCGACGAGGAGAACGGGGCGTTCGTCTACGCGAAGGGCACGCAGAAGATGACCCTCGCCAAGCTGCGCTACGAGTACGCGGCAAGCGTGCGTGTCGCCAAGGCCGAGCGCGACGGGACCATGTCCGTGACAGTGCCTGCGACGATCGTTCGCGCGCCGACGCCGAGACAGCGGCGCGCAATGAAGGTCCTCGAGGCCCCGTTCGGTGGGAAGGCGAACACGCTCGTCGTCGTCAACGTCGGCGGGTTCCACAAGCGTGGCGAGTTCCTCGAGAGGCACGAGCGGAAACAGATCCAGATGAAGTTCGCCGACCGGCCGGGCGCCCGCGAGAAGCCCCGCGCGAAAGCCGACTCGTAGCGAGCCCTGTCTTCGCGGCACGTCCTCGTCGCGGCCTGCGCCGGCTGTCGAAAGACCTAGCGCTCGCCGAGATCGAGTTCGCTGCTCACGACGCCACCTGCTCGATCAGGGCCTCAAACTCGGGTCGGCAACCTCGACCGCACCTGATCTCGGATTCCCTCGGCGTCTAGCCCGTGCGCGCGGAGGACCTCGTCGTTGCCGCCGCTCTTCGGCACCTCCGTCACGCCGATCTTCAGCACTCGCGCGGCGGCCTCCGGCGCCTCGGCAGCCACCGCGGACAGCACTGCGTCGCCCTGGCCACCCGTGACGTAGTGGTTATCGAGTGTGACGATCTGCGCACCGCCGGCGACCTCCGCGAGCCAGGCGCCGTCGACGTCGCGCAGCCAGGGCAGCGCGACGAGCCCCGCCTCGACGTCGTCGGCAAGCAGGTCGGCTGCGTGCCAGCCGGCGGCGACCATCACCGGCCCGGCGGCGACGAAGAGCACGTCGCCCGCCGGCCGCAGCACCGTCCCCCGGCCCGGCACGAGCTCGTCGATCGTCGGCGGCTCGAAGCCGAGCGCCCACGGCACGCTGACAAGCCGCAGGTAGACCGAGCCCGGGGCCTGGTGGACCGCCCAGTCCAGCGCCACCCGAACCTCGTGCTCGGAGAAGGGCTCGATCAGGGCCATCCCCGGCAACGCCCCGAGCGCGGAGATGTCGCGCACCGACTGGTGCGAGTGGCCCGGCCCGCCGGGGACGAGACCGGCGAGCGAGCCGACGTAGATCACCTTCGAGCGCTCGGTCGCGTTGTTGTAGATCTGCTCGTTCGGCCGCGTCGAGAGGAAGCACGCGAACGAGTGGCAGACGGGGAGCAGGCCGGCAAGGGCCATCGCGCCCGCCTGCGAGACCATGTCCTGCTCGGCGATCCCGCACTCGAAGAAGCGGTCCGGATACTGCTCGCGGAAGCCGACGAGCCCGGTGTCGAGGCGCAGGTCGGCGTCGAGGGCGACGAGCCGCGGCTCACGCGCAGCCGCGTCGATCAGCGCTTCGCCATAGGTCGGCACGAGTCGCTGGCGGTCTTTCGGTGCAGAGCGATGCTCGGGGGGCTCGGCCTCGACCAGCTCGACCGACGCGGCGCCGAGCCGTTCGAGCCGCGCGTCGAGCCGCGACCTGATCTCCTCGACCGCGCGCTCGTACTCGTCGGGCGTGGGCGCGCCGGAGTGAAAGCCATAGAGCGCGGTGTCGGTGACCGGCAGGTCGTGCGGCTCCATGAACGAGACGCCGCCCCCCTTGCGGGTCTCGGCGATCACGACCTTCGGGCGCTCCTCGTCCCGAAGGGCGTCCAGGGTCTCGGCCAGCGACCCGAAATCGTGGCCGTCGCAGCGGGCGACCGCCCAGCCGAACGTCCGAAACTTCGCCTCGAGGTCACCGAGGTCACTCACCTGCGAGACCCAGGTGTCGGACTGCACCTGGTTCCGGTCGACGATGACGGTGATCTCGTGCAGCCGCCGGTTCGCCGTCGGCTGCAGCGACTCCCAGAACTGGCCCTCCTGCAGCTCGCCGTCACCGGTGAGGACGTACACGCGGCCCGAGCGGCCGAGCACCCGGTCGGCGAGCACGAAGCCGCGCGCCTTCGAGATCCCCATCCCGAGCGACCCGGTGCTCGCGACGACCTCGGGCGTCGCCGCGACGTCCGGGTGGCCGGGCAGGCCGTCGAGGCGCCGGAGCTGGTGGATCAGGTTAAATTCAAGGCGGCCGAGAGCCGTGAGCACCGCGTAGAGCCCCGGCACGTCGTGGCCCTTCGAGGAGAAGTAGCGGTCTCCCTCGCCGAGCACCTCGAGGTGGAGCCAGACGACGATGTCGATCGAGCTGAACGTGGTCCCGGGGTGCCCCGAGCCCGCCCGCTCGATCATGTAGAGCGCGTTCAGCCGGCAGGCGTCGGCGAAGGCTGCGGCGCGCTCGGCAGAGTCGGCATCGAGCGCACGCAGGCGCTCGAACTCGTGGGCGGGGACGTAGACCAGCACCGGGCGCTAAGCCTAGAGGTTTGATGTGAAATTCGGCAGCAGTCCATCCGGCCCGGCCGACTTTCAGATCAAGCCTCCAATTCAGCCGGGGGCGCGAGCCAGAGTCTGCTCCTGGAGATCCGACGCGACCGCGTACAGCTCCAGGTCGAGCGCGTCGTGCTCCTCCAGCGCGCGGAGTGCCTCCCGGGACATGCTCGCCCGCTCCGGCCGCAGGTCGCCGACGCGTTTGCGTGGGGGAACGCGCGGCGCCCAGCCGAAGGCCCTCGCCAGCAGGGCCGCGAACTCGTCGAAGCGCTCGGTCACGCCGACGAACGTGAACCGCGACCTCAGGTGCTCCTTCGCCTGCTCGAGGGCATCGCCGGGCAGCTGCTCGAACGGCGAGCGCCGGCAGACGATCATCCGGGTTTGGAGGTTGTCCGGCAGGTAGCGCGGGTCCTCGAGAGCCTCTTCGAGCGAGAGCTCCGGGCGGTACGGAGTGTCGCGGGCAAGCAAGCCGTGCTGCCGCTCCTTCGGATCGCGCGGCGCGACGAGGTAGCCGTAGTGCGAGAGCGTCCGCTCGACCGGCTCGCGCAGCACCGTCACGTAACGGGTGTCGGAGGGGAGGAGGTCGCGCAGGCCGAAGACGATGTGGCCCGCGATCGCGAGCGGCCGAGTGTCGTTCTCACCGATGACGCGGGCGCGCAACCGCTCCTCGGCCACCTGCGGGTGGGTGAAGGTGTTCGGCGCCTTCCGGAAGCGGTCTCCGTATTCCTTGCTCAACACCCTGCGAAGCGCCGACCCGGCCGTCTTGGGAATGTGAATCTGGACGAGCAGAGGCTGCCTCTCGCGATCCACCACGCGACGTCGAGCCTAGCGGAACCCCTATCATCCACCCCTGTGGAGGGCGCCCTCGCCGTCGACCTGACACCCGCGCAGCAACGTGCTCTCGATGCGCTGAGCACGGCGGGGATCGCGATCATGCCGTTCGACGAGCTGATCGATGACGAGGCACTCTGGCAGGAGCTGCGCGCGGAGATGGACGCTTTCGTCGCCTCCGCCCGGGCGACGTTCGCCGAAAGCGGCAAGGGCGGCAAGAAGAAGTTCCTGATCCGGCGCTACGAGCGCGGGAAGTCGAAGCTGCCGCTCGAGCCGGCGGTGCTTCCCTCGGACGGCCCCTGGCTCCGTTACGCCGCCGGCGACACGCTCCTCGACATCGTCAACTCGTTCCGAGGCACCATGACCAAGCTCGTCGACTTCGACCAGTGGTACACGCTGCCGGTCGGCGAGGACGGGGACCGGGTCGCCTCACAGCAGTGGCACCGCGACCCCGAGGACCAGCACGTCGTCAAGGTCTTCCTCTACTTCTCCGATGTCGACGAGGACGCCGGTCCCTTCGAGTACATTCCCGAGAGCGCCGAGGGGGCGAAGTACGGCCACCTCTGGGCGTGGGGGAAGGAGTCGCCCCGCTACCCGCCCACCGAAGAGCTCGAGCAGGCGATCCCAGCCTCGGAGCGGGTTGCCGCGATGGGGCCCACCGGCACGCTGGTCATCTGCGACACGAGCGGCTTCCATCGCGGCGGTTACGCCCGCAGCACGCCCCGTATCCTCGCAACGCACACGTATGTCGACCGGAAGATCACGCCCGACAGACCGGAGCGGCGCAAGTTCCATGTGGACTGGAGAGACAACGAGCTCTCGGAGCAGTCCCGTTTCGCGCTGACCTAGCCGGCAGCGCGACCGACACAGCAAAGCCCGGACGCCCCAGACCTGGGCTAGCCGCCCGGCGCCGTCCGCCATTTCGTCTGCGACTTCCTCTGCAGCAGCCTGTACAGATCGCCCGCCCGCGCCTCGATGTAGGCGACGTCGTCCGGGTCGAGCTCTCTGCGCGCACGCTCGAGCGGCCTCGTCGAGACCTCGGTCGCAATGTCGGCGAAGCTCGTGTTCGCCCGGATCGGCAGCCCGTTGAAGGTCGGGACGAGGAGGTCAGGGCGAAACTCGAGCTCGAGCCATTCGGCCAGCTTTCGGACCGTCTCCTCGGTCTTGGTGAGGAGATCCTCGAACGAGAGCACACGCACGCCTGCCCCGGTGCTTTGCCTTCTCCATTTGAGTGTGCCCTTGGCCACGCTGCACCAGTGGTCCAGCGCGCGCTCGCGGTCGCTCCAGCGCCCCTCCCAGCGCCGTGCCGACGCGTACCAGCTCCAGGGGTCGCGGACGATCGACACGACTTTGCCGTCCGGATAGAGGTGGCGGACGGCCGCCCGCCTGCGCATGCTTCTCGCGATTCCCGGCTCGAACCCGATGACCCAGCGCTTCGGCCCCGAGCGCAGGTTGCGGTAGTCGAGCCAGGCGTTGAAGTAGGACGTGAAGTAGCAGTCGAGGAAGTAACGGGGACCCGGATTCCCGGTCCGGCCAGCGCACGCCTCATAGATCTCCCGCTGAAGCTTGGGCTGCAGCTGGAACGGGAAGACCTCCTCATCGTCGAGGACGTCGTGTTTGCGTTGGCGGTGACCGCGCTGAAAGCGCTCGGTGAGCTTCGGATCGTAGAGAGCCTCCCACGCCTCGACGGCGTCGCTCGGGCGGCGCTTGGCGACCTCGTCGATGCTCCGGAGCTGGAACGGAGCCACGTGGCATTCCGGGTGCCCGTCCAGCAACCGCAGGAGCAGCGTCCCCCCCGAGCGCTGCGCCTGGGAGATGAGGAACAGCGGTTGGTCGACGGGTACGAGGCGGCTCAACCGCTCGTTCACCGCACCGTCGCCGGCACGGCCGGCAGCGTCGCCTCGCCCGCCGCAAGCATGCGCTCGGCCCGCTCGATGTCGTCCGGGTAGTCGATCGAGAAGCCCTCGGCGCCCCCGGTGAAGAAGGGCGCGACCCGACTGCCCGAGATCGTCGGCACGGGGTCGTCGAGGACCCGCGACCAGGCCAGCTCGAGGCTGGAGTTCTGTGCGTAGACCTTCGGGAGCGCCTGGTACTGGCGCGAGTGGAGCGGCGTCTCTCCTGCCGGCTGGAGGAGCAGAGGCTCGCTCTCCGGCCAGCGTCCACATCTTCCCCGGATGCTGGCGGGCCGGCTCCACCGCGCGGATCGAGTCGGCGCGGTCGCCGAGCTCGACGAGCCGCTCGAACGCGCGCCGGATCGTCTGCGCGGTGCGAAAAGGGCTCGTCGGCCGCAGGATCGCGAAGACCTCTTCGTCGCGCTCGCGCATCACGTGCAGCACCCACTCGATGTCGTATGACGTGGACGTGCTCATCTCCGCCGGGCGCAGGCCCGGCACCTCGGCGCCGTACCGACGGGCGACCTCGGCGATCTCCTCCGTGTCGGTGGAGACCACGACCGCGCCGAAGACGCCGCTCTCCTGCGCAGCAGCGATCGAGTAGGCGATCAGCGGGTGCCCGCCGAGCGGCATCACGTTCTTGCCGGGGACGCGCTCCGAGCCGGAGCGCGCGGGCACGAGCCCGACCGCTGTCGGCATGGGCACGTGCCCCGTCAGGTGACGCTCCCCCGTCTCCGGCAAGCGAAAAGCAAGCCAAGCAAGGACGCAGGGAGCGCCCGTACTGAACAAGTACGGGCGCGACTGAGGACGCCGCATGGCGCCGCTTTGCAGCCGCCGGAGATGATGGCGGGCGTTGCCTGACGGGGCACGCAATTAGACCGAGGCGGGGTCGTGGGTCACGTAGACGGTCTTCCAGTCCGAGTAGACGTCGAGCGCCTCCGTGCCGGGCTCCCTCCAGCCCGTGCCGGAGTCGCGCTGGCCGCCGAACGGGACGTGAGGCTCGAACCCGTAGGTCGGCCCGTTGACCTGCACCCCGCCCGCGACGATTCGCCGGACGAACTCCTGCGCCCGATGCACGCTGCCGGTCCAGATCGCCGCCGTCAGCCCGTACGGGCTCCCGTTCGCGACCGCGAGCGCCTCCTCGAAGCCGCCCACGCGGTGCAGCGTGGTGATCGGCCCGAAGAGCTCGGTCGAGGAAATCTCGGAATCGGGGGCGGCACCCTCGACGATCGTGGGTGCGATGAAGAAGCCCTGCATCGGCAGCCGCTCGCCGCCGGTGAGCACGGTCGCGCCGGATTGCGCGGCCCGATCGACCGCCGCGAGCATCAACTCGAGCTGGCGCTCGTTGATCACGGGGCCGAAGTCGTGCTCGTCACCAGGCCCGACCTTCTGCGCACGCGTTCGCTCGAGCAGCAGCTCGCGAAAGCGGTCGTAGACGCTGTCGAACACGATCAGGCGGGAGCCCGCCGCGCAGCGCTGGCCTGCGTTCGAGAACGCCGAGAGCGCGGCGGCCTCGGCGGCCTTCTCGAGGTTCGCGTCGTCACAGACGACGAGCGGGTTCTTGCCGCCGAGCTCCAGACAGACCTTGGCCAGCCGCTCCCCGGCCACCCGCGCGATCATCCGGCCGACCGCGGTCGAACCGGTGAACGAGACGACCGCGACCCGGGGATCCTCCACGAGCGGCTGCCCGGCCTCCGGGCCGTAGCCCTGGACGACGTTCAGAACGCCCGCCGGCACCCCGGCCTCCGCCGTGCGCCGGGCGAAGGCGAGTGCCGTGCCCGGAGCGTCCTCGGACGCTTTCAGCACCGCCGCGTTCCCGCACAAAAGCGCGGGAAACACCTTCCAGGCGACGTTCGCGATCGGCGTGTTCGCGGCGATGATCAGCCCTGCCACCCCGAGCGGCTGCCGGACGGTCATCGCCTGCCGGTTGGGGACGGCGCTGGGCATAGTGCGCCCGTAGAAGCGGCGGCCCTCACCGGCCATGAAGTAGCCGAGCTCGATCGCCCCGTCCACCTCGCCGCATGCGTCCTTGGGCGACTTGCCGGTCTCGGCCGAGACGATCCGCGCGATCTCCTCGCGGTCTCGCTCGAGCAGCTGCGCGACCTTGCGCAGAATCCGGCCGCGCTCCTCGACCGTCCTCGCCGCCCAGGTCGGCTGGGCCTCGGCGGCCGCGGCGATCGCCGCGTCCATGTCGGCGGCGTCGGACCGCGCCACCACGCTCAGCGGCTCACCGGTTGCAGGCGCCAGCTTCTCGAAGGTGCCGCCGCTCGCCGCCGGCCGCTCCTCGCCGGCGATCACGTTGCCGACGGTCTCGAGCTCGATCGCGACGCTCACGCCGGCCATCCTAGCCTTGCGGAATCAGCCGACGGCGCCCGACAAGGTGGCGGTAGCTCCCCTCCGGGCGCGGGACCGGCCCCATCGTCGGGTCGGGCTTTCGGCCGTGCCCCTCGCCGCCGACCCAGACGTCCCGGAGCCAGTACCAGCGTCCGAGCGCGTCCCGCAGTGCGGGCGACTCGCGCTCGACGACGTAGAGCACGGGGACGCCGCGGTCGTACAGGCGGCGGGCAAGCTCGTCGGGATGCTCGGCGAAGACGTCGACGCCGACGGTGGCGTCTGGAGCCCCGACCTCGGCCAGCACGGCGGGGTCGAGCTCCGGCCGTGCCTCCAACCGCGCCGGCTCCACAACCGGCGCCGGCCGCCTGAGCAGCGCGCGCAGGCGCTGCCGGAGCTCGCGCCGCTTCCACCGGCGCCGCCGCCGGCCCCGCTTGCGAGCGCGCTCGTACGCGTGCAGGACGGACTCCTTGAGCACGACGCGGCCACGCTGGCCCGCGCCAAACGAGGCGGCGTGGCTCAGCGACCACGGCAGGTACGAGCGCAGCGGCGCTCCCTCGGGGAACGAGGTGCGCCGTTGCCGCGCGTTCGTCATCACCACGCCCGCGGGGTACCGGCGAGACCACGCCCGCTGCGGCACATGCCTGAACTCGCCTTCGAGCGTGAGCCGCAGCAACTGCAGCCGGTCCGGGAGCACGACCCGCGGGAAGGGACCGGAGCGCTCGAGCGCCTCTCGCCGGAACAGGCCGTAGACCATGTCGCCGACGCCCGTCATCCGGCGGGCCGCCAGCCGGAGCCGCTCCTCGGGGTCGGCCACGCCTGCCGTCTCGAAGCCGTTGCCGCGAGCCGGGTACTCGGCTCCGGCGTCGTCGATCCGCACGGAGGCCGGATACGCAAGCACCGCCTCGGGATGCGCCTCGAGCTCCGCCGCCAGCAGTTCGTGCCAGCGCGGATGCCAGACGTCGTGGTCGCTGCCCCACGCGAAGTACGGCGCGGCGGGGTGATGCTCGCCGGCGAGGTCGAAGGCGCGCCGCCAGTTGTCGGCCAGTCCGATCGTGCGCTCGTTTCGGGCGTAGGCGATCGGAGCGACGCCGAGTTCGGCGTACGTGGCCGCGATCTCCGCGGTCGCGTCGGTCGACGCGTTGTCGACGACGACCACGGCGAGGCCGCCGCGCGTCTGCGTGAGCAGCGACTCGAGCGCCTCGGCGAGGTGGCGCTCCCCGTTCAGAACCGGGAGGCCGATGACGGCCGTTGGCTCGCTCATCCGAACGCCTTCCGGTAGTACGCGGCCAGCTCGTCCCACGCGCCCGCCTCGTCCCGGCCGAGCGACCCGGCGTCCAGCGGGTCGGTGTTCACCCGCACCAACGGCTCGGCGAACTCGGTCTGCTCCGCGAGGTCGAGCCGGCACGGGACGCCGAGCCGCGGCTCGAGCTCGCGGGCCATCCGCTGGGCGAACTCGCCCTGCGTCGAGACGTATCCGCTCGGATTCAGCTTCCGGAACGCGTCGCCGCCGGCCGCGACCTCCTCGGCAAACCTGACGTAGCCGAGGGCGAGCAGGGAGACGTGAACGTTGTCCCGCACGTAGGCCGGCGTCCGCACCACCGCCGCTTCGCCCCCGAGCCAGGTGCGCGCGAGGTAGGTGGTGAACCGGGGCTCCTCCCACGGGCCGAACGGGTTCGGGATCACGAACTTCCCCAGCCCCACGCCGGTCTCGCGGCAGCGGCGCTCGAAGATCTCCGCGGTCAGCGACTTGGACAGGCCGTACGGCGAGAACGCGCGGAGCGGCTCGTCTCCCTTGCCTTCGTCGCGTTCGAACACTGTCCCGGTCAGCACGACCGGCGTACCGGTCTCCGCGAGCAACCCGAGCACCGAGACGAGCTCGTGAGTGTTCGCTGCCACCGCCGCCTCGACATCGAAGTCGGCGCTCAGGTAATCAGTGACCTCCGCGGCGTGGTGACAGAGCACGTCGAAGCGCTGCCCGCGCAGAAGATCGAGAAACCGCGGGCTGCCGAACGACACCTCCGTGACGGGCTCGGCGGCCACAGCGGCGTCGGCGACGCGCCGCGCCCGCACGCCCTCGTATGCCGTGAGCGGAGACCGGAACGTCGCCACGACGTCGTGGCCGGCGGCGGCCAGCGTCCGCACGAACCACGAGCCCGTGAACGAGCTGGCCCCCGTGAAGAGGATCCTCATGACCCTGTCGGCAGGTGCCAGCCGGGATCGAAGTCCCTCTGGTTGCGGTCCCTGTCCGAGAGGACGCGCGGCTCGAACGGCCACTCGATCCCGAACTCGGGGTCGTTCCAGCGCACGCCCCGCTCGTGCTCGGGGCTGTACGGGGCGGTGACGAGGTAGATCGTCTCCGTGTCGGGCTCGAGGGTCAGGAATCCGTGCGCGCAGCCCTCGGGGACGTACATCATCACGCGGTTCTCCGCCGAGAGCTCCGCCGCGAACGAGGCCTTGAAGGTGGGTGACTCCGGCCGCAGGTCGAGCACCACGTCGAGGAGCGAGCCGCGCACGCAGCGCATGAGCTTGACCTCGGCGGCGGGAGGGAGCTGGTAGTGCATCCCGCGCAGGGTGCCGCGCTCGACCGTCAGCGAGTTGTTCACCTGGACGAAGCTCGACGCGAGGCCGTACTCGGCGAACTCCTCGGCGCAGAAGAGCCGGGCGAAGAAGCCACGCTCGTCGCCACGCCGCTCGAGACCCACGAGCCAGGCCCCGGGGATCGGAGTCTCGTCGAAGGTCATCTCATGCGACGCGCGCCCGCGCCGTCAGGCGCTCGAGCCGGTCGCGCAGCGTCCGCATACGGACGAACCGGGCGCCTTCCCAGTCGGCGAGCGAGAACCTGTGCTGCCGAAGCTTTGCGAGCAGCTCCTCCAGCCCGGCCGTCAGCGAGTGCTCGAGCCTGAACTCGGGGGCGATCTCGCCGAGCAGGTCGAAGCTCACCCGGTAACTGCGCGGGTCCTCCCCCACCTCGCCCGTGTAGACGATCTCCGCCTCCGGGACGAGCTGCTGCACGGCGTCGGCGATCTCGCGCACCCGGTAGTTCTCGTCGTTGCCGCCGACGTTAATCGCGCGCCCTGAGACGAGCTCTGGGGGGGACTCCGCCAGCGCCAGGAACGCGCGCGCGATGTCCCGGCAGTGGACAAGCGGCCGCGACGGCGAGCCGTCGCTCATGATCCTGATCGAGCCGACGGCGTACGCGCAGGCGAGCAGGTTGTTGGCCACCAGGTCGATACGGAGCATGGGCGAGTGCCCGAAGGCGGTCGCGCTGCGGAGCAGGACCGGGACGAAGCCGTCACCGGCGAGCTCCGCCAGCCGGGACTCGGCCTCGATCTTCGAGCGCGCGTACATGCTGAGCGGCGCCACCGGATCGCTCTCGGTCATCGCCGGCCTGGCCGAATTGCCGTAGACCGAGCAGCTCCCGGCGAACAGGAAGCGCTCGACGCCGGCCTCCTTCGCGAGCCTGGCGACGTGCAACGAGCCGTCCCGGTTCGTGCTCAGGGTTAGCTCCGGGTCGAGCTCCCCCATCGGGTCGTTGGAGATCGCGGCGAGATGCATCACGCAGTCGTAACCCTCGAGCTCGCGGGCCGTGAGTACCCGGACGTCGGAGATCAGCTCCCTGTCGGGCCGGGTGACCGGCTCCCACTCGCAGCCGGCGAAGAGATCGAGGTCGCAGCCGGTCACCTGGTGCCCGGCCTCCTTCAGGACGTCCACGAGCTGGGCGCCGATGTAGCCGCGGTGCCCGGTGACGAAGACCTTCATCGCCGCCACGGCACCTCGCCCGACGCCCAGATCGCCTCGAGCTCCTCGCGGTCACGCTGGGTGTCCATCGCGAACCAGAAGCCGCTGTGCCGGAAGACGCTCAGCTCGGCGTCGGCAGCGAGCCGCACCAGCGGGTCGCTCTCCAGGACGCACGAGTCGTCCGGGGAGAGGTAGCTCGTGAAGTCCCGCCTGAAGAACAGGTATCCGCCGTTGATCCAGTCGTCGCGGAACTCCGGCTTCTCCGAAAAGGTCAGCACCCGGTCGCCGTCCAGGATGAGCTGGCCGAAGCGCGACGGCGGGTTGACCCCGAGGATCGTGCCGATCCTCCCCTTGCCGGCGTGGAACGCGAGCTCGGCCGTGAGGTCGGCGTCCGTCAGACCGTCGCCGTAGGTGACACCGAAGTGCTCTGCGCTACCGAGGTGCCGCTCTGCGGCTCGAGCGACGCGCGCGCCCGTCATCGCCGCCTCCCCGGTGTCGGCGAGCGTGACCTCCCAGTCGTCACTCGCCGCCGAGGAGTCGCTGAAGTACTCCTCGATCACGTCGCCGAGGTAGCCGAGGCAGAGCACGAAGCGCCTGAAGCCGTGCGCCGAGTAGCTGCGCATGATGTGCCACAAGATCGGGCGGTCGCCGACCGGGACCATCGGCTTCGGCCGGAACTCGGTCTCCTCCTTGAGACGCGTTCCGAGCCCCCCGCAGAGAATGAAGATCGGCGTGTCAGCAGGCTCGGCAGCCACTGAGCCCTGAGGTTACCGTCGCGGCCGTGAAGGGTGGCTAGGCTTGTCGCGGTGTTGATCCCCCGCATCTTCCACCAGATCTGGGTCGGTCCCGACCCGTTCCCGGAGGCGTACGCCCGCTACCAGCAGACCTGGCTCGACCGGCACCCGGGCTGGGAGCTGCGCTTCTGGACGGAGGAGAACCTGCCCGACGGGCTGCGGCGGCCGGAAGCGGCCGACAAGCTGCGGGCGCCCGCCGAGCGCGCCAACATCCTCCGCCTCGAGTTGCTCTGGCGCTTCGGAGGCGTGTACACGGACGCCGACTTCGAGTGCCTGCGCTCGATCGAGCCGCTGATCCAGGACGCCGAGCTCTTCATCTCGCTGGCCAAGCCGGAACGCGTGAACAACGCTCTAATGGGCTCCGTCCCCGGCCATCCGCTCCTCGACGAGGCGCTCGACGCGATCCGCCCACGCGAGTTCTTCGGGCACGACAAGGCGGCGACCGGGACGAGGTTCCTCGACGGCCTGCTCCTCGACCGTCCCGGCGTGACGCTGCTCGATTCCGAGCTCTTCTACCCGCAGACGCCGGAGGCGAGGCGAGAGGCCTACGCGGTACACGACATGGCGCGGAGCTGGAAGGACCCCGAGCTGCTGCGGCTGGACGTGGACCGGGCCGAGCGGAAGCTGCAGCGGGCGGAGAACGAGGCCAGGAAATGGCGCGCCCGCCACGCGGAGGCCGAGGCCGAGCTCGCGCGGTTGCGGAAGATCTCCCCTGCCCGGGTGTTCCGGGCAGCACGCCGCCTGGTCCGGAGACCGCGGCGGACCACCTAGTATCGCGCAGTGCTGATCCCGCGCATCTTCCACCAGATCTGGGTCGGGCCCGACCCGTTCCCCGAGGAGTACCGCAGCTACCAGGAGAGCTGGGTTCGCCTCAACCAGGACTGGGAGCTGTGCTTCTGGACCGACGAGAACCTCCCCGAGGGACTGCACAGGCCCGAGGTCTACGACCGGTCGCGGACGCCGTGGGAGCGGGCCGACATCCTCCGGCTGGAGGTCGTCCTGCGCGAGGGCGGCGTGCACGTTGACGCCGACTTCGAGTGCCTGCGCCCGATCGACTCGCTGCTCGAGGACGTCGAGTTCTTCATCGGCTACCGGAAGCCCGGGCGCGTGAACGGGGCGCTGTTCGGGGCGACCGCCGGGCATCCCATCCTCGAGGAGGGGTTGGCCCGGATCCCGCTGCTCGCCGACCGCGGGTACGACAAGGACGCGACCGGCCCCAAGTTCCTGGACGAGCTGCTCGCCGACCGGCCGGGCGTGACCTACTTCGAGCCGCCGGTCTTCTACCCGCGGACGCCCGACGAGCTGGACGCCGCGTACGCCGTCCACCACAAGGCCCGCGGCTGGAAGGAGGGCGACGGGTTGCGGCGGTCACTCGCCAAGGCCGAGAAGCGGCTGCTCGAGGCCCAGGAGGAAGCGCGCGACTGGCGGCGCAAGTACGAGCAGGCCGAGGCGGAGCTCAACCGGCTGAGGCCTCGCTAGCCTGGCCGCCCAGCCGGCGACGCCGTCTCAACAACAGCGGATAGACCGTCGGGTCGTCCTCGGCGCCAGTCTCTCCGTGGTCTCAGCGGCGGAGGGCGCGGGCGCGGAGCGTCCCAAGGACGTAGCGAATGCGCTGGCGCGGGATGCGCCTGACCAGAAACCGGCGTGTCCGCAGCACGAGGGCGCGTGTGCCGGCGGACCGCCGGAGGGCGTCGGCCTCCTCGAGCGCGAGACGGTACCGCCTCTCGAGCAGCGCGAGCTCGTCCTGGACGAGCGCCAGCCGCTGCTCGGCGCGGACGGCGTCCAGCACGAGGTCGGCCGGGTCCTTCCAGCTGCGGGCGGTGTGGTGGACGGCGTACGCGCCCTCGGCCGCCGCGGGCGTCCGCGGGTAGAAGAGCGCCTCGTCGAAGATCGTCACGTCGGGGAACTCGGCGACGAGCCGGTTCAGGAAGAGCGGGCCCGTGCCCTCCTTGTCGACCGGGCCGTAGGTCATGCGGGGCCGCAGCTCGCGGATCGCCCGCTCGACGAGCGGATGGCCGGGGACCGAGCCGATCACGGCGTTGTTGACCCGGCCGGGGTCGTTGTACGCGCAGAAGAACGTCACCCCCTCGAGCAGGAGCTCGATCGAGCGCAGGCACTCGAAGTCGGCGTCGAGGTACACGCCTCCGTGCCGCCGGAGCAGCTCGAAGCGGAGCATGTCCGAGCGCTCGGCGGGCCGCCGCAGGAGCTCGTAGATCTCCGTGCGCTCGAGATCGCCTGGCAGGTCCTGCTCCGTCCAGACCCGGAGCTCCCAGCCCGGGTGTTGGTGTTGCCAGGACCGCTGGTAGCGCACGTACTCCCGCGGGAGCGGGTCCGGGCCCAGCCAGATCTGGTGGAAGACGTGCGGGATCACGCCCGCCCGCCCCGAGGGCCGAGTGCAACGAGGCGCTCGGCGGCCCGCCCGCTCAGGCGACCTCCTTGCTGAAACTCCAGTAGACGTCCGGACGCTCATGCGGGCGCGGATAGCGACGGCTGGGCACGCGCGGGTACCGATGGCCGGCCCCAAAGCCGTGGTCCCCGAGCAGCTTCATGACAGCGTGGTTCCGCTCGGTCTCGTCGGAATCGAGCTCAACCAGGATCGAGCGCAACTCCGCGCCGGCAAGAGTCCTCTCGGCACCGCGGAGGACCTCGATCTCGGCGCCGTCGACGTCGATCTTTGCGTGCGTCGGCAGGGGCAGCTCGAAGCGTTCGATGAAATCGTCGAGCCGCACCCCGAGGATTGCCTGCGTGAGCGATGCCTGCGAGGCGGGCGCACGGTTGACGCGATGCCTCGCCGCACCGGGATCCAGCGACCGGAATGTGAAGTCGAGCAGCCCGGTCTCCGACCAGAGCGCGAGTGGTACTGGCACGACACTCCCGCCGCAGCCGTTGAGCAGCACATTCCGGCACAGGTCGTTGAAGGTCGGAGGCGAGGGCTCGAAGGCGAAGACACGGACGCCCTGGCTGGTCGCCTTCGCCGCGATCAGGGAATAGGCCCCGACGTTCGCGCCGATGTCGTAGAAGACGTCACCCGGCTTGAGCGACTGTTCGATCCACTCCACCGTGAATGGCTCCTTCTCGGCCGAGTCAAGCCGCACCGCGATCGAGGGAGAGCTGAGGACGAGCTTGATGCGGTGCCGAGCGTAGTCCAGCTCACGCACCGGCATGAAGCGCTCGCCGAACTCGCCGGCAACCTTGCGGTGCATCTGGTCGACGAGCTTGGCGAGTAGCTCGGGGCTGCGTCCAGCCGGGCGATTGAGGCGCGACGCGAACTCCCTGAGCAGGACGTCGTCGCTGATCGCTCCGAGAGCACGCGCCCGCACCGCACGCCTGACCCTCTGCCGACATCGCGCGACCAGCTCGAACATCCGCCGGGTCATTTCCCCGGCCTCACGTCGTGAACCCCCCGTCGACGCGGAGATCCTGCCCGGTCACGTACGCGGAGGCGTCGGAGGCGAGGAACAGCAGCGGCCCAACGAGATCCGCCGGCTCGGCCATCCGCCCGAGGGCGACTCGTTCCGTGTACTTGCGCGTGAACTCGGGGTCCTGGTCGCCGCGAACCCCGCCCGGCGAGAGCGCGTTCACCCGCACGCCGTACGGGCCCCAGAGCCGCGCGAAGTACCGGGTCAGGTTGACAACCGCCGCCTTCGAAGCGCCGTACGCGGCCGGCTTCGTGAACGGCGGGTCGAAATGGTCGTAGAAGGACGGGATCGGCGCGACCGAGGCATACAGCGAGCCGACGTTGACGATCGAGCCGCGCCCCGCGTCACACATCGCCTGCCCGAAGACCTGCGTCGCGTTGAAGACCCCCGCTACGTTGACGTCGAGCGTTTCGCGGAACGACGCGTCCTCGGTCTGGCCCGGCGGGACGTCGATCCCCGCGTTGTTGACCAGCACGGAGGGCGCCCCGTACTGCTCCACGACGGCCGCGAGCACCCGCTCGAGCGAGGCGCGGTCGGTGACGTCACCCTGGAGGACGCCGTCGCCCTCGCGCACGTCCAGCCCGACGACGGTTGCGCCGGCCCCGGCCAGCGCCTCGGTCCACACGGGGCCGAGAATTCCGAGCGCTCCGGTGACGATGGCGACGCGGCCCGCGAGAGCCTCTGACGGAGTGATCACGCGCTGCCGGGGTGCGATGGACGAGTGCGAGGCAAGGACGCAGGTCGCGCCAATAGCAGCGCTATTGGCGCGACCGAGGACGCCGCATCGCGCCGACCAGCGCGGCCCGGCGGCCCGTGCGTCACTGCGTCAGGGGCTCCCTTCCTCAGGCCGCCGTCAGCGCTCATCGTCGGCGGAGAGCGGCGCGCCCGCCGGCTCGAGCCTCCCCGGAAGCAGCTCTTCCAGGTGCTCGAAGGTGAGAGCCGCGTCCTCGCCGAGCGGGTGGCGCAGGGTGCGACCGAGCACGTTGTCGAGCTCGTAGGGCGGCAGCCCGTCTCCCGGCGACTTGAGCGCAAGGTCCTCGCTGCGGAGGACGTGGCCGGCCGGCAGCGTCGCCGCCGCGACGATCTTCTTGCCCATCTTCGTGATCGGGTCGGCCTCGCTCGGATGCGGAGTCTTGTTTCCGTCGCCCAGCGCGACGCGCGTGCGCCGGAGGTCACGGACGAGCTTTCGCAGGCCGACGGGCTCGAGGGAAAAGCGGTGGTCGGTGCCCTTCAGCGCGCGGTTGAGCGTGAAGTGCTTCTCGACGATCCGGCCCCCGAGTACGTAGGCGGCGATCGGCATCGCGATGCCGCTGTCGTGGCCCGAGTAGCCCACGACCGCCTCCGGGAAGAGCTGGCGGTACGTGTCGATCACGCGCAGGTCGAGCTCCGCCCACTCGGCCGGGTAGCCCGCCGTGCACTGGAGCAGGGCGATCTGCTGGTTCGTCTCCGCGAGCGTGTCGTAGGCCCGGCGGACGTCGTCCAGCGTGCCGCCGCCGGTGGAGACGATCATCGGCTTTCCGCTTGTGGTCGAAGGCCGTGGCGAAGAAGGTGATGCCGAGCTCGGCGGCGTAGGCCTTCAGCTCCTGGTACTCCGAGCGGCCGAACTCGAGCGCCTCGCGATGCAGGCCGTAGGTCGGCCCGTAGCTGTTCTCGTTCTCGTAGGAGCGGTTGTAGGCCTCACGCGTGTAGAGCGAGGAGTTGTCTCGCTTCTGCAGCTTCACCGAGTTCGCGCCACAGCGGGCGGCCTCCTCGAAGAGCTGCTTCGCGTGCTCGACCGCCCCCTGGTGGTTGTGGCCGATCTCGGCGATCACGTAGCAGTCGGTGTCGTCCCCGACGCGGACGCCATCGATCGTCAGCTCGCGCGGCCTCACGAGCGTAAGCGTAGCCGAGCGGTCGGCAGGGCGTCCTCGTAGGCGTGCACCGTCAGCGAGACGGCGCGGTCCCACGTGAATGCCTCCCGGACCCGCTCGCGTGCGGCCGCTCCCAGCCGCCGCCGCAGGTCCCGGTCGCCGAGCAGGCGCTCGAGCGCGGCGCGCAGGGCGGGGACGTCCCCTGGAGCCACGAGCAGGCCCGTCTCGCCGTCGACGACGAGGTCACGCAAGCCCCCCACCGCGGCGGCAACGACCGGCCGGCCGTGCGCCATTGCCTCGGCGCAGACGACCCCGAAGCCCTCCCGGCGCGACGGGCAGACGACCACCGCGGCCCGCTCGTAGAGGCGGAGCAGCTGATCGTGCGGCACGAAGCCGAGCGCCCCCGGCACTCGGTCGCGCAGCGGCCCATCCCCGGCGACGACGAGCGGCAGGCCCCGCGCCGCCTCGACGAGCTCGAGCAGCCCCTTCTCCTCGGACAGACGCCCGGCGTAGAGGACGTGCGGCGGATCATCCGGCTCGCCCACCGTGTTCGGCAGATCGACGCCGCTCGGGATCACGCGCACCGTCCCGGCTCCCAGCTCGCGGGCCGCGCCCGCCAGCTCCTGGGACGCGCAGATCGCAAGCCGCGCCCGGCGCAAGACCCGCCGGGCGAGCCACGGTGCCCGCCGGGCGAGCTCGACGTCCGTGCCCCAGAGCTGGACCACGAACGGACGGCCGGCGGCAGCCGCGACGATCCCGGCGGGCAGCCAGTGCGCGTGCACGAGGTCGGCCGAGCCACGGCCGCCGGCGCAGGTTGCCCACCACCCCGTGGCCGTAGGCGATTCCGAAGTGGCGGAACGAGAGCGGCGAGACCACGTCGACCTCGACGCCGCCGAGCCGCAGGCGCTCGACCGCGTCGGCGACGAAGCGCCCGGCCATGTCCTCGGGCGAGCGCGGGTAGGACGTCGTCAGCACCACGACCTTCATCCGGCGGCTAGCGTAGTCCGGTTGGCCGATGCGAGCGATTACTCCCTGGACCGCATGGCCGAGGCCGACCACTACAACGCGTGGCTGCTCGACCGGGCCTAGCCCTATCTCGGCAGGCGCGTGCTCGAGGTGGGAGCCGGAATCGGCACGTTCACCGAGCGGCTGGCCGAGGGCCGCGAGGTCGTAGCGGTCGAGCCCGACGCCGCGCTCCTCTCGCACCTCCGAGAGAACGCACCCTCGGCGATGGTCGAGGGCGAGGTGGGGGCGGGTCCGCGCGGCCCCTTCGACTCGATCGTCTGCTTTCAACGTGCTCGAGCACATTGCCAACGACCGCGGAGCCCTGGACGCGCTTCGCGAGCGTCTGCGGCCGGGCGGCCACCTGCTCCTGCTCGTGCCCTCGCACCAGTTCCTGTACAGCCCGATCGACCGGGGGTTCGACCACGAGCGGCGCTATGCCAGGCACGCGCTGCGCGCGCTGCTCGAGGAAGCGGGCTTCGGCGTGCCGAGCTCCGCCGCGTCAACCCCGTCGGTGCGCTCGGCTGGCTCGTCGCAGGCCGCATCCTGCGTCGTTCCGAGATCCCCGGGAGCGCGCTGCACGTGTTCGACCGGCTCGTGCCGGTGCTACGCCTGCTCGACCGGTTGGAGTTGCCCCTAGGGTTGTCGCTCTGGGCAGTCGCTCGTCGGTGAGCGGAAGACGAGCAGGTCGGTGAAGCTGCGCGCGTAGCGCTTGGCGAGCACGTCGAGCTCGCCGAGCGGGCGAAGGTCCGGGTCGTCGCCAGGCGGAGATCGCAGGTCGAGCACGTGTGTGTAGTGCTCCGCGAGCGCCCCGCACAGAGCCGCCAACCGGCCGTCCTGGCGGAGCCTGCGTGGAACGAATTCCATCACGATCGGCACCGACCGTTCTACCAGCCGGCGTGCACCTTGCAGAACCTCCAGCTCGTGCCCCTCGACGTCGAGCCAGAGCAGGCTCGTCTGCACCGGATCGAGGCTTCCGTCCTCGGCGAGCGTGTCCAGCGTCGTCAGCGGAACGCCCACCGTGCTCGGTGGCTCGACCTCGCCCTCCACGACCAAGCGGTGCTTCGACCCGGACTCCGGACGCAGCTTCAGGTGGGCAGTCCCGACCCGGCTGGAGACGGCGACGTTGAAGGTCCGGACTCTCGCTTCGATATCGTTGGCGGCAAGGTTGACCCGCATGAGGCGGTAGTTGGCCCGCTCGGGCTCCAAGGCGACGGCCGACTCGAACCCGAATCTCGAGACGGCCGCGATCGCCGTCGTCCCGATGTGGGCTCCGACGTCGACGAACGTGGCTCTCGGAACCTCGACCCCGGCGTGCTCGAGAACGTCCAACGCGCGCTGGAGGTGTCGCGTCTCCTTCCACGCCCGCTTTGTGAAGCGATCGACTCCGGACTTCTGCCGGGTCGGGAGGAAGTACAGCGCCCCGTCGTTCTCCACCGCGACGTACGGAGTGATCCGGCTGGCGATCCCGATGAACCTGGCGCGCCACTCCGACTCCCGACGCTCCGCTCGGCGGGCCGCTCGCTCGGCGACCCGTGCTGCCTTGGCCGCCTCCAAGTCATGCTGCTCCGGGTCACGGAAGACAGCGAGCGCCGTGGTGAAACGCGCACGCGCGCGACGAAGTCGGCTCGCCAGCCCGCGCCCCATCTGCTGACAGCCTAAGCGATCGCCGGTCCGAGAGACCGGCGGCCGAAGACGAGCGGCACCGCAAGCACCAGGGCTGCGAGCACGTAGAAGTAGTAGAAGGTCATCGTCAGGTAGAAGAAGTTCGCGGCGAGCGTGCCCGCCAGCGCCGCCGTCAGCCCCCACGCTAGCGGCCGCACACGCGCCGCCGCCGCATCGCCCGCCGCCGACAGCCTCCGCCCAATCGCGCGCGCCGCGTGCAGGCGCCGGAACAGGTACCAGAGGAAGACGGCGAACACCGCGGTGCCGACGAGACCGGTCTCGACCAGCAGCGCAACGTAGAACGAGTGCGGGCCCCAGTTCGTCTTGCCGGTGACGAGCTGGTAGTAGACCGAGAAGTTGTTGAAGCCGAGCCCGAACAGCGGGTGCGACGAGAGCACCTGCGGGATGAAGTCGTAGACGCCGAAATGGGCCGAGGTTGAGCGCCCGCCCGTCTGGAACCGCGAGCGGATCACGGTCTCGAAGAAATTCAGGCGCGAGAGCACGACGATCCCGACGAGCGCGAGCGAGGCGCCGAGTGGGACGAGCAGCTCGCCCGAGAGCAGCCGGCGGCGGTACGGCAGCACAAGCACGAGCAGCCCGACGCCGAGCCCGAGCAGCCCGCTGCGCGAGAGCGTCGCGAGCTCGACCACGAACAGGAACGCGAGCACGACCGCCAGTTGGCTGCGGAGCCGGT
>WNGB01004389.1_pt2 | contig 22427 bp, 25 predicted proteins | sample 5400681 | NCBI WGS metagenome assembly WNGB01 (sample SAMN13153367, study PRJNA577476) | soil metagenome | isolation source: 115 cm soil or saprolite under grassland replicate 2 | place: USA:California | collected 2016-06-15
GTGGCCGACCCCGACACCATGTACGCCTGCTTCGCCGATCTCTGGTTCGGCATCAACTACGGCGGTGAATGGACCAACCTGAGCAAAGGCGCGCTCGGCCCGAACGAGGAATGCGTGCAGGTGGCGATCGCCGCGTCGGACCCGGAGACGATCTACGTGGCCAAGCAGGGAAGCTTTGCCGCCTGGAATCGGCCGGGCCAGGGAAATCTGCCGCCCTTCCTCGGCGGTGGCGGCGTGTTTCGATCGAACGACGGCGGCAAGACCTGGGAAACCGTGACCGGGCGGTTGCCGTTCGCCGAGGCTGCCATTACCAGCCTGGCGGTCAGCCCGACTGATCCCCGTCGCGCCTGGGTGACGTTCTCGGGCTATCGGGACGGCAACAAGGTGTTCGCCACCACCGACGGCGGCCGGACCTGGACCAACATCTCGGCCGGATTGCCCAATCTTCCGGCCAACGTGGTGGTAGCGCAAAACTCGCCGACCAATGCCGTCTACCTCGGCACCGACGTCGGCGTCTATTATCGCGACGATCGGCTCAACGCCTGGGTGCCGTTCACGGACGGCATGCCGAACGTGGTCGTCACCTCGCTGGTGATCGATGAGCCGAGACAACGGATCTTCGCGGGCACCTACGGCCGCGGCATCTGGCGGTCGGACCTCGCCTGCCAGCAGAACTGCGGCACGCCGCTGCGCTCCAGGCTTGGTCCGGCGCCTCCGATGCCGGGCCGTTACACCGGCCCGGTGGATGTATTCGAGTAACAGTCCGAGGCCCGCGATAACCGCGCGGCCTCGGCGCTTCCGGCTCAGATGAACTGATACTGGTTCCCGTTGATCAGCCAGTCAGCCGGCACAAGGCCGTAGTGAACCGTTGCGATCGCACGGCATCGAGGCCGAAGTCGTTCCAGCTGGCGCGATTTTGGCGGCTTAGTCCTTCGCGACCACCACGCCGCGCGCGCCCACCTGGCAATACTGGCCGATGCGCGAGCTGAGCATGCCTTGAGCGCGCGGCAGACCCAGGCGACGATCGCGGTGTTCTCGTTGTTGCGGAAGAGCGCGTTGTCGTACTCGGGTCCGCTCACCGTCGACGCGACGGCGAGGACCTTGGCGCGCTTGCGGTCCATGTCAGCGACCCGCGCGGCGATCGCGAAGAACGGCTCGATCCGGACCACGTCGTTGCGCGCGTCGGTGATCAGCTGCGCGTAGCCGGAGGCCTCCGAGCGCCGATACTCGTCGTTGAGCCGCACCCAATAGGCCGCGCGATCGATCTTCACCGGCTCGCGCGGCGCCGGCCGGCCAAGGCCATATTCCCGAAACACGCTGTCCCAGCGATTGCGGTCGTAGGGCGGCGCGATCATCGCATAGGCGAGATCGCGCAGCTGGCGCTCGTCGTCGGTCATGACGCGGAAGTCGGACGCCGGCAGGCCGATGCTGGCGACGGCGTCGCGCCCGACCCAGGCATGCATATTGTCGGTGACGAGCGAAGGCCGCGGCCGGTCGAAATCGCCGTTCAGCGCGCAGCCGGCCAAAAGCACCGCGCCGACAACGATCACGGCCCAAGGGAGGTGCCGCCCGCGCGAGCCGTCTGGCCATCTCTGACGCGGGCACATGGACGATGATCTATCCGATCAAGTGCGCAACATCCGGCGCCTGCGGCGGCGGCGCTGACTGCGGCTCGCGACCGGCATCGACGTCTCGTCGATGAAGCGTTCGATGCGGATCACTGGAAGAATGATGACAGTCGCCGACTCCGGATTACCTGACTTCTTGCGGCATGAGCGCCGCGCCGGTTCGGGAAAACTGATGACCGTGCCCATGTCTAATCCCCCACCCGGACCCTACTGGGTCCGCCCCGATCGACAATCGGTTCTCCGATTAGAGGCCATCCAAGGTTAACGGTCCGCTAACGGGACCCGCTTAGGTTTGTTTGAAATGACAATAGTTCGGCGTGACGGGGCGCCGCTCTTCATGATCAAACTGCCGCATCTTGCCGGCTTCGAAGGCCTGCTCGATCTCGACCGCCGTGGCGTCGACATCAGGCCGACCTTGCTGCGGGTCATCACCGACCAATACCTGCACAGTCCGACGCACACGCCCGACGAGGAGCGCCAATACACCGAGCTCGCGCTGCGGCTCATCGACGAGACCGACATCGCCACGCGCGCCGCGGTGTCGGCGCGGCTCGCTCCGCACGCCTGCGCGCCGCGACCGATCATCCTGCAGCTTGCGCGCGACGTGCTCGAAGTCGCCGACCCGGTGCTGCGCCTGTCGCCGCGGCTGACGCCGGCCGATCTCGAAGCGATCGTGACCGAGCGCGGGCCGTCCTACGCCGAGATCATCAGCCGGCGCGGCCTGCCGGAACCGGCACCCGCGCCGGTAGCGCCGCCCCCTACCCCACCCCCGCCACGACTTGCGGTCACGCCGCCGGCGGCGCCCAAAGTTGCGCCGGTGCGGCAGGACGCTTCGCCGCCTGCGGTCGTGGTCGCGCCAGCGCGGCAGCAGGCGCCTCGACCTGCGGCCGAAGCCGCTCCGCCTGCGAGTGCAAAGGTCGAAGAACCGCCTGCTGTCGTCGGCAAGCCCCCGGTCAGCGCGCCTGCCGTCGCGAAGAGCGCCGAGCCGAAGCCCGACCGGGAAGCGCAGGAACTCTGCGAGCTGTTCTTCGCTGCCGACGCACTTGAGCGCCGGCTGATCCTGACCAGTCTCGACTATCTCCCGAACACGCCGCCCAAGCTGCCGTCGACCCTGCAGCGGGCGGACGTGTGGCGGCTTGAATCGGCGGCACTCCAGCACAACACCGACGCGGTTGTGCGCGATCTCAAACGCATGCTCGGCCTCTCGCACAAGCAGGCGCGGCGGATCGTCAACGACGAGATGGGCGAGCCGATCGTGGTGGCCGCCAAGGCGCTCGAGCTGCCGGCCGACATGGTGCAGCGGATGCTGCTGTTCATGAACCCGCGGGTCGGGCAGTCGGTTGATCGCGTCTACGAGCTCGCCGCGCTCTACGGCGACTTCAGCGTCGAGGCGGCGCGCCATCTCATCGCGATCCTGCGCAATGCCGACCCGCCGGACGGGCCGGCGGCCAAGCACGAGGCGTTGTGGCGCGACGCGGTCGAAGACGCCCGGCAGGCGCTGTCCGACATCACGCGCCGGGCGCCCGCGCGCCGCGACACGCCGCCGGCGCGGCCGGCCGAGCGCGCGTCGGGCAATGACAAGCGCTGAGCGCGAATCGATTTCAGCAGCGGCGCTATCGCCGCAAGCGCCGCGCGGAAGCTACGCCACCACATTGTCGAGGAAATGCCGCCCGGCCCTGTCCTCGACTTCGATGATCCAGGTGTCGGGATCGAAGCGGATTTCGCGCGTGAGCCGCTCCTCGACCTTGGCCTCCGGCACTGGCGCCTCGCCGAGGCTGCGGCTGAAGGCGCGATCGCTCGGATGGGCCTCGTCGAACACCGCCTGCGGCGCCGGCGCGAACAGCTCGGCCGTGCCGTCGAGCCGGTTGAGCTTGATGAAGATCGCGCCCGCCTCCTCGGCGCCGCGCCGGCGCACTGCCGCAAAGGCGCCCTGGCCGTGGCAGCGGCGCACATAGGCCGCGACCCAGATTGCGGATTTGAGGCGCATTTTTTACCTGGCCTTCGCGCGACGCGCGCCGGGAACAGGCGCGCGGCGACCCCTCCTGCCACAGGAGGCGATCTGTTGTATAGTTGAGATCGAGGGACGGGGGACCGCCGCACGTCATCGCGTGCAACAATGGAGGTCCGCCATGAAAGTCAAAGATGCGATGCACAAGGGCGTCGAGTGGGTCGGCCCCGACACCCCTGTCACCGAACTCGCGAAATTGATGCGCAAGCACGACATCGGCGCCATTCCGATCGGCGAGAACGACCGCCTGATCGGAATGGTGACCGATCGCGACATCGTCTGTAAAGGGCTGGCAGAGGATGGCTTCGACGCTCAGCGCGCGACCGCGCGCGACGTGATGAGCGAAGGCATTCATTGCTGCCGGGAGGACGATGATCTCGCCAAGGCGGTGCGGCATCTGGAGATGTTGCAGGTCCGCAGGCTGCCGGTCATCAACAAGAGCAGGCGGATGGTCGGCATCCTCAGTCTCGGCGACGTCAGCCATCGAGCGCCCGGCGATCTGCTGACCGAGTGCGTCAAAAGCGTTTCGGCTCATCACTGACTGTCGCGGGAGACCTCGGCTGCCGCGCGGCCGAGGCCTTCCGTCTGAGTCCCAACAGCCCGTTCCGTCGGCCCTGTATCCTTAAGGCTGCAGGGACGCGAGATAGGCCGCCGCCGTCAACACATCCTGCGGGCCGAGCTTGGCGAGCACCGGCGCCATGAGCGGAGTCCAGGCGCCGTTCCGGTTGCCGTGCTGCATGTCGTAGAGCTGCCGCGCGACGTAGCTCGGCGAGCGCCCGGCCAGCGTCGGGACCGGGCCCAGCCCGCGCAGATCGACGCCGTGGCACGCCGTGCAGGCGGTGACCTTGCCGCCGCTGCTGGTGACACCGTTCATGATCAGGTCCTCGCCCTGCTTGAGGCTGCCGGGCGGCACATAGGCGATGAAGCCCGAGCGCGGGTTGCGCAGGAACTCGGTGTCGTGCGCTTTCTCGGGCGTTTCGATGATGCGGTCGCCGATCGGCTCGACGCCGGCCTCGGCGCCTTCGAGCGTTAGGAACATGCCGCCCTGGGGCTTTGTCTTCGGCACGGTCGCGCTCTCCACCACCTTGATCCAGGACGTGGCCGGGATCGAGGTGAAGTACTTGGCCGCGGCCTTGATCTCATCGTCGGTCATCATCTTCGCGAAACTGTGCATCAGGCCGGTGTTGGCCTTTCGCGGATCGGAGGTTTTGCGGGCACCGTTCCGGAAATCCGTCATCTGCTGCATGAAGTATTCGTAGGACAGGCCGGTGATGTTGGCGTTCTCCGGACGGCCCTTGCCGTTGGGATAGTGACACAGGCCGCAGGCATAGATGGTTGGCGGATCTGCCGACTGCCGGCCGCGGGCGACGATTTCGGGCATCGTCGGATGATCCTCGGGGAACCAGTCCGCCGGACCGTGGCGGTTGGCGATCTGCGCGCGGGTGAATGAGAACTTCGATCCCGGTATCGTGTGCAGCGTGACGTTGTCTTGCACCTGCGGGGGATTGGGCCCGGCTTGCGGCGTCCCGGGCGGTGGCGGCGCGGTGAAGCCGTAAGCCCAAGGCGGCGGCGCATCGTTGGCTTGAACGGCGGTGGCTGCCACCGAGGCGAACGTCAAAGCAGTTGCAGCGACGAGCAGCGTTTTCATGATCCTCCCCATCTTTCTTTCTGGACTTGCAAGAGACGCGTGCAGGCGCGCGCAGACGCACGTGACGTAACGATAAGATTGCTAGTGCCCGCCGACGGCGCGAGCGGCTCCTGCTGAGTTGACGTCGGCGCGCCCGTCGGATGACGGATCATACAAGGCATTTTGCGTGCTCGAAAAGAACAAAGGCACGCAACGCGCAAAATCGATCCATCAACGCGGGCAACGGAGTCATAATCGCGTTGCGGTGCAGCAATACGCCGCAACGCGAAAGGTAAGCGGATAGGTCGTTATTCCAGCGGGCGGCCGGTGATCGCCGCAAGCTCGCGGGTGACGCGCTCCGACACCTGGCCGGTGATCGGCAGCTTGCGCTCGCGCTCGAATTTCTCGACCGCGGCCTTGGTCTCGGCATCGAGGATGCCGGTCGGCTTGATCTGGCCGTAGCCGTATTCGGCGAGCGCGCGCTGCACCGCGAGCACGCGCTTCGAGGGCGCCAGCACCTCGTTGATTGGATCGGGACGTATCGGCTGCGGCGGACGCGGCGTCGCTCCTGTCGCGGCCCCTGTGGTTGCCGGTGCGCCCTTCCGAGCATGCGACCGCTTGATCGCGGCGAGCAGCGCCTCGTTCGGCTCGGCTGAGGACTTGAGGCCGGCGGCCTGCTCGAAGTCACGGATCGCGGCGTCGGTGCGCGGCCCGTAGCGGCCGTCGACCGCGCCGTCGTAGAAGCCGCGGCGCGCGAGCTCGCGCTGGATGTCGGTCACGGTCTCGGCAGTCGGACGTAACGGCGCCGGCGGCTCGGACTTTGTTTCGGCCTTTCGATCGGACTTGCCTTCCGTCTTGCTGTCGGACTTCGCGTCGGACTTGATGTCGGACTTGGCGGCGGTCTTAGCGGCCGGCGTCGCGGCGGGCGGCCTGTCCTTCGCCGTCGGAGCGCCCGCCATCAGGGAGCCCTTGAACATCGGCGCCGGATGCTGGCCGGTCTGGAACCATAAGCCGTTCACCAGGATCGCAATGGTGGCGACGGCCGCGACGCCGAAGGCGATGGCGTCCTTGTGGCTCCACCCCAATGCCTGCAGCACGAACCAGCGCCGGTCGTCATCCGGCCCGTCCGCGGGCTTTTTGCTACGGGCGCCCCTACGCACTGATCTTCACCCGCTCGTTCGGCGGTTGCCCGGCGGCCGGCGCGGCAGGCGAGGTGCCGGCCCGGCCAAGCGGCGAAATCTCGGCTCCCTTGCGCGCCCGTTCGCAATCGACCGGCAGGCGGATGGTGACGCTGGTCCCCTCCCCGATCCGGCTCTCGATGGCGATGTCGCCGCCATGCAGCGCCAGCAGCCCCTTCACGATCGAGAGGCCGAGCCCGGTGCCGTCGTGGCGGCGGTCGTAGGAGGAGCGCGCCTGGAAGAACGGGTCGCCGATGCGCGGCAGATCCTCGGTATCGATGCCGACGCCGGTGTCGGCGACGGTGACCGCGATGGTGCTGCCCTCGACACGCGCGCTCACCGTCACCTTGCCGCCGCGGTCGGTGAACTTGATGGCGTTGGATACCAGGTTGAGCATGATCTGGTTGAGCGAGCGCTTGTCGGCCACGATGTCCGGCATATTGTCCGGCAGCCGCGCGGCGAGCTCGATGTCGGCTTCCTCCGCCTTAAAGGTCAGCAGGTCGCAGCAATCCTCGATGACCTGCCGGGGCGAGAACGGCTCCGGCGTGATCTCGAAATTTCCGGTTTCGATCTTCGACATGTCGAGAATGCCGTTCACCACCGACAACAGATGGTGACCGGAATCGTTGATCAGCTGGGCATATTCATGGCGGCGCTGGGCGTCGATCATCAGCGCTCCCTCCTTGGAGAGCATCTCGGAGAAGCCGATGATGGCGTTGAGCGGCGTGCGCAGCTCGTGGCTCATGGTGGCAAGGAACCGGCTCTTGGCGGCGTTGGCACGCTCGGCCTCGGCGCGCGCGGCTTCGAGCGCATGCTCCTGTTCCTTGCGCTGCGTGATGTCGCGCATGACGGCAACCACCTCGTGGCCGCTGTCTCCGCTTTGGGTCTGATCGAGCGCGTGGCAGCGCATCTCGATCCAGAGGAATTCCACACCGTCGGCCGCGGCGGCCGCGTCGCGCCGGACCCGGAACTCGACCGAGCAGCTGCCGTCGAGCGCCGCCGCATCGGCGAGCGCGCTCAGATAGGCGGGCCGGTCGGCGATGTGCACGCGCTCGAACAGGCCCTGGCCGGCGAGATCCTTGACGTTGGCGCCGAACAGCTCTTCGGCCGCGGGCGAGGCGAATAGCACCGCGCCGTTCTTGCCGTGGCGCGTAATCACGTCGGTCATGTTGCGGGCGAGCAGGCGATAGCGGTCCTCTTCGGCATAGAGCAGCCAGAAGCTGGTGCGGGCGAGCGACTCGGCCCCGAGCGCGAGCCCGGTCGCGTAGAGCGCCGCCGAGATGATGCCGAGCGCGGCCAGCGCCGCCTGCTCGTGCTCGAGCGGCATCGCCGCCGGCAAGAAGCCGAACAGGCCCGCGATCAGCAGGAAGCCGGCCGCCACCAACGCAAAAGTGGAGGCCAGCGCCACGACCCGGCGCGACGCCGACAGCGCCGCCTCGAGCGGCACCACCACGAGCCAGATCGCGGCGAAGGAACCGATGCCGCCGGTCTTGATGGCGACCACGGTCACCAGGCCGGTGAGCGCGAGCGAGGAGAGCACATGGGCGCTCTCGTACTGGCCGGTGCGGGAAAGGAAGTAGGCGATCAGGACCGGCGTGACGAGCCACGCAAATACCAGCGCTTCGAGCACGCTCGGCACGCCGCGCAGCGCGACATACACCGGAAAGGCGGCGAGCGCGACCAAGCTGCCGAGGAGGCGGGGCGCGATGAAGGCGCGATGGCGCGAGGAGGTCAGCGCATCCTGCTGCGCCGTCGGGTGCACCAGCGTGTCAAAATAATCCCGGAGCGGTGCGAGCAGTCCCACGTCCCTGTGCACGCCCGACGTTGCAGACGCGCTCCCCTTTATTGATGCCGGGATCGTGTCAGAGGCCGCTTAAGCGAACGCTAAGGGATCAAGCCTTCCCGCGCCGGGCCGGCCGCAGGCAAGGGTCGCGCCGGTTTTTCCAGGCGCCATTCTTGCCGCATGGTGAACGGTCGGTTGCCGGACCATGGCCACCAGTGCCCCGAACCCCGAAGTTCGCGCGCCAGGGCCGCGAGTTCGATCGCGACCTAGGCGTGCGCGCCGGTGGCGGTTTGATGGCACGCCCGCACCACTTCCGCCCGTCGCCTGGTGCCCAGAACCCGACAGGCCGCATGGTTGTGGAACTTGTTCCAATGCTAATCGTTCAAATTTTCAGAAAAGTCGCGTCGCATTCGCTTTGAAACTGGACAAAAACCGCGCTTCACCGCGAACGGCGCTTTCAAGGCTGGCTGTTAGGTTCCGCGTCGAATGCGGCCACAACGAGCCGCGGGGAAAACAGGGCCGGGGTCATGCGATTCTTGTTGCGAATGGCGTTCTGGATCGGCGTCGTGCTGGTTCTGCTGCCGAGCGCCGGTTCCCAGCCGGTGCCGAAGTCGCAGGTGGGCGCAGCCGACGCGGTGTCGGCCGCCAAGGCCGCCGTCAGCGACCTGCGGAGCTTCTGCGAGCGCCAGGCGGAAGCCTGCACCGTCGGTTCGCAGGCCGCGGTCGCGATCGGCCACCGCGCACAGGCGGGCGCCAAGATGCTCTACGAATTCCTCAACGAACAGCTAGGCCCGAGCGAGACCGGCACCGTCCGCGCGGCCACGCCATCTCAGAACACGCTGACGCCGGCCGACCTTGAACCGGCTTGGCGCGGACCGCTGCCGCGGCGGGATCCGCGCGAGCGGCCGGCCTAAGTCATCTCCCCCTGCCCTGGCGGGCACACGTGCCCCCGATAGCCGGCCGCAAGGCCGGTTGTCGGGGGTTTTTTTGGCCGCCACGGGCTTCGCTTACTATATTATGTCTCGAATGCAATGGAGACCAAGCCGGCCAAGGCCATGACGATCGACGAGATCATCGAGAACTTTTCGCTGCTCGACGAATGGGACGACCGCTACCGCTACGTCATCGAGCTCGGCCGCGCGCTCGCGCCGCTCGATGAGCGCGACCGACGAGACGCGAACAAGGTGCAGGGCTGCGCCAGCCAAGTCTGGCTTGCGACCGCGGTCAAGCCGAACGGCCAGAGCGGCCCGGTGCTGTCGTTCGTGGGCGACAGCGACGCCCATATCGTGCGCGGGCTGATCGCCATCCTGTTCGCGATCTACTCGGGCAAGCGCGCGTGCGACATCCTGGCGACCGACGCAGCCGCAATTTTTGAAAAGCTCGGGTTGCGCGAGCACCTCACGCCGCAACGCTCGAACGGCTTCCGCTCCATGGTCGAGCGCATCAAGTCCGACGCCAAGATGGCGCTGGCGGCCGTGTCGTAACGCGGGTGACTAGTGCCCCAAACCCGAAGTTCGCGCGCCAGTGCCGTAAGTCCGATCGCGAACTTCGGGTTCAAAAGGGGCACTAGATCGTAGAGTTGCTAGTGTCCCTTGATTCCGAAGTTCGCATCAGAATATGCCGCGAGTGTCGGCGAACGTCGCAATCGGGACATTAGCGTCTACTTGCGGCGGCGGCGCTGCTGGCCGAGGCCCATCTGCTTGGCGAGCGCCGAGCGCGCCATGGCGTAGTTCGGCGCCACCATCGGATAGTCGGGCGGCAGGCTCCATTTGTCGCGATACTGCTCCGGCGTCATGTTGTACTGCGTGCGCAGATGACGCTTGAGCGACTTGAACTTCTTGCCGTCCTCCAGGCAGACGATGTGGTCCGCGGTGATCGACTTCTTCACCGACACCGCCGGCCGCAGCGGCTCGGCCACCGCCTCGCCCTGTCCGCTCGACACCCGCGTGAGCGCCGAATGGACCTGATTGATCAACGCCGACAAGTCCTGCGCCGGCACAGAATTGTTGCTGACATAAGCTGAGACGATTGACGCCGTCAGCTCGATGTACGTTCCGCCTGACGAATTGTCGCTCATGGCCTCTCGATCCTGTTGCCGCTTGGTCTTCATATCTGGCGACTGGGCTGCCGCACCCACAGGTATTCGCGTGTCCGGGCAGGCGGTCGCCGCGGGCGAGGATCGCCCCCATTCGACGGGAAGACCGAGTTGAGTCGTTCTATACTTGGTTGTTGGCGAAGGCAACAAGTGTTTCCAAGCTGCGGCGAAATAATCCTCAACACTTGCTATGATAAACCCGAAGTTACGGATCAAATCCCCGCGAGCACTCAGGCGTTCGGAGGTTCTTTGCTGCCGGCCAATGCGGCAGATCGCAGATGTCGCGGCCGTTTGCACAGATGTGAATTGAGTATTCGCACCGCTGTCCCAAATGATGGGTCGTGCCCACGCTGCGAGGTCGGCGATGAATTCTTCCGACAAGGCCCGACCGAAAGTCTTCAAAAGCGACGCCGAAGGGCAACAACAGCTCAGCCCCGCGCCGCATCACGTCACCCGCCAGCACGGCACCGAACGCGCCTTCACTGAGACCTACCATCTCGGTCACGTTTTGCCGGGCGGCCCGAAGCCCACCGGCACACGCAATTGCATGAACGGCACGGCGCTCAAGTTCGCGCCGGGCGCCAGAAGGCCACGTAGTTACGAGTTGTTCTCGATGTGGGCGCGCAGCTCGGCGATCGATCCGAAGCGCACCGTTCCGTGCGGGAGCTGCGCCTCGATCGAACCGTCGGCATAGAGGGTATAGGCCATGCCGTCGACCACACCCGACTTGAGGATCGCGACCGAGCGCGGCTCTTCCGCCGCGACCGGCGGGGCCGAGGTCCGGCGTTCTTCGGCCGGAGCCGGCGCCGGCGGCGCTGGCTGGCGCGCGACCTCGTCGGCCTTCGGCTGATCCGGCGCGCCGCGTCCACCGCGTTTCGGCCACATCGAATCGAAGGATTCCGCCTGCGGCTGCTTCGGCGCCCGCGAGCGGAACAGGAAATCAAGCCGTGGCTCCCGCGCCTCGACCGTTGCGCCCGGCCGCGGCTCAGGCTTGGGCTCGGGCAACGGCTCGGCCGGCGGAGGGCCGCCGCCGTTCGGGGACAGCGGAACCTCTTCGACCTGGGTGACGACCCGGTTCGGGCGGGGCATGGTCGAGCGCAAGCGTTCGATCGCCGAAGCCGACACGTCGATGGTGGCGGCCGGCGCCGGCTCCGCCGGGCGAGATTCGGCCGGACGAGGCTCGGCTGGACGCGGCTCGGCTGCACGGGGCTCGGCAACACGAGGCTCGGGCACGCGCGGCTCGGGCACGCGCGGCTCGGGGGCACGCGGCTCCGGGACCGGCGCCTCGACCTTTCGCCGCACGTCGGCCACCTGCTTGACTTCGGCCGGACGCGCCACTGCAGCGGCGGGCTTGGCCTTGAGGGCCGCCGCGATCAGGGTCAGCTGGGAGACGGCCGCCGCCAGACCAATCAGCACGGGCCCGCCCACCAGCCCGGTCGCGCCGGCGATGATCAGTGTCTGGCCCAGGGCTGACTCATTGATCGGAATGCCGAATCCGATCGTGACCACCCCCGCAACGGTGATCACAAGACCCACTACCAACAAGATCACAAACATAACGGGTACCCGCCCCGGCTATGCAGCCACGGCCGCTCCCCTACAGCTATGGTTACCAAAGAATTTTGATCCTGTTCCTCAATAATCGCAATAACGAATCTTGGGGGACGGGAGAGGAATCCAATCTTGATTAACGCCCAGCGGGATCCACCCGGGCCGCCAAAAGCCCTATTGAGGCCCGTTTCGCGCCATTAACGACCCCAGCGGAGCCGCCCGGGCTCGGCCCCCGGCTCCCCGTCCTCCGATGCGATCAGAGCCCGAGCCCCGCTACGTTCTTCTGCGCCACCATGCAATAGAGCATGGGAATCGAGAGCATGGTGTTGATGCGCGAGGTCATGCCCGCGAGGCGTGCGGCGGCCGCCTTCTCGTCGGCGGTGGCCTCCACGATGCCGAGCACCTTCTTCTGGTTCGGCCAGATGATGAACCAGACGTTGAACGCCATGATCAGCGCCAGCCAGATGCCGATCCCGATCGCGACCGTGCCGCGGCGGAACGTCAGCGCCTCGAGCAGGTAGCCGTTCTGGAGCGCCAGCGTGAGCCCGAAGACCACCGTGGCGAGCGCGGCGTAGCGGAACCAGAACAGCACGTTCGGCGCGATGAACTTGGTGATCGCGGCGCGGTGCTCGGCCGGCTCGATCTTCGGCACGGTCGGGGTCTGCACGAAGTTCAGGTACCAGAGCAGGCCCATCCACATGATGCCGGCCATGATGTGCAGCCAGCGCATGAAGAACTGCCAATACGCGTGGTCGAACTTGACGAACGGACCGCCGATCAGGCCGACCAGAACGACGATCACGATCAGCAGGACGACGCCTGCCGCCAGCGTTTTGTGGAGCGATTGAAAGAAAGCGACCATGGCTAAGTCCCCCCTAGCAAAATCCCTTAGTGCCCCGAACCCGAAGTTCGCATGCCGGTGCCGCGAGTCCAATTGCGAACTTCGGGTTCAAAGGGGCACTAGAATCATAGAGTTGCTAGTGTCCCTTTGATTCCGAAGTTCGCATGAGAATGTGCCGCCTGTGTTTGCGAACTTCGGAATCGGGACACTAGCCACGATAGCACAGGCGGTTCCCCACTCAACACCACCGGCGAGTGTTCCTGGGGACGACGTCCACGGCTAAACGGTGGCGGAACCGCAGCCGGGCGTGCTGAGTTGACCACAATGACCCCCAAATACGCACGTGAGGAGTTACCGATGGCGTTTTCGCTCCCCGAACTGCCCTATGGCTATGATGCGCTGGCGCCCTACATGTCGCGCGAAACGCTCGAATATCATCACGACAAGCACCATCTGGCCTACGTCAACACCGGCAACAAGCTGCTCAAGGGCAGCGAGTGGGATGGCAAGTCGCTCGAAGCGATCGTGAAGGGCTCCTTCGGCAAGAATGCCGCGCTGTTCAACAATGCCGGCCAGCATTTCAACCACACCCATTTCTGGCACTGGATGAAGCCGAACGGCGGCGGCGACAAGCTTCCGGGCAATCTCGAGAAGAAAATCAAGGCCGATCTCGGTTCGGTCGACAAGATGAAAGAGAGCTTCATCGAAGCCGGCGTCGGTCAGTTTGGCTCGGGCTGGTGCTGGCTTGCGGTCAAGGGCGGCAAGATCGAGGTGATGAAGACGCCCAACGGGGAGAGCCCGCTGGTGCACGGCGCCCAGCCGATCCTGGGCTGCGACGTCTGGGAGCACTCCTATTACATCGACTACCGCAACCGGCGCCCCGATTATCTCAAGGCCTTCGTCGACCATCTGGTGAATTGGGAATACGTCGCCAAGATGTACGATGCCGCGCTGCAGCGGATGTCCGACGCAGCGTAAGCCGGCGTCAGCGGGAGGCGCACGCACCAGTGGCCCGATTGCGAAGTTCGCCAGCACCCGCGGCACACTCTCAGGCGAACTTCGGAATCAAGGGCCACTAGCAAGTCTATGATTCTAGTGCCCCCGAACTCGAAGTTCGCATAAGAAGGTGCCGTAAGTATTGCGAACTCGGGACACTAGATGGCCGCCGCCGCAGTCGCTGCGTTCATTCATCACCTCGCCGCCTTCAGCCTGGTGGCGGCGCTGGTCGTCGAGGCCGTGCTGGTCACGAATGGGCTGACGCTGCGCACTGCCCGCGTCGTGCAACGCGCCGACATGGTGCTGGGCGCCGCGGCGGTCGTGCTGTTCGTGGTCGGGCTTGGGCGGGTCTTCCACTATGAGAAGGGCTGGGCCTACTACTCGAGCAGCCTGCCGTTCATCGCGAAATTCTCGCTCTTCATCCTGGTGGCGCTGCTGTCGATCTATCCAACCCTCGTATTCCTGTCCTGGCGCAGGCCCTTGCGGCTCGGGGAAGCCCTCACCGGAATGGATGACCGGCTGCGGCCGGTGCGCCTGCTGATCTACCTCGAGCTTGTCGGCGTCGTCGCCATCATCCTGTGCGCGGCGCTGATGGCGAAGGGCATCGGTTTCTGGCCCGCGAGCTGACGCGCGCGCGATCGTCGCGCGACGCCCGCGATGAATCGGGCCATAATCAGCGCATGAACCGCCAGCCGGGCGCCATCGCGCCCCTCACGACATTGGCTGCATCCGCGCCGCGCGACCCGGCGGGGCGCCTCTGCGATCGGATCGCGCTCGCGCTCATCGCGATCGCCGCGCTCGTCGCGCTCTTGACCTTCCGCGATTACGGGCTCGGCTGGGACGACTACACCCATTCCGAATATGGCGACCTCCTGGTCGCATTCTATGCTTCGGGCTTCGCGGACAAGCGGGCACTGTCCTTCGTCAATCTCTACATGTATGGCGGCGGCTTCGACCTGCTGGCCGCGCTCGTCGCCAAGGTTCTGCCGTTCACCGTATTCGAGACGCGCCGGCTCATGGGCGCCGCCGTCGGCCTGCTCGGACTGATCGTGGTCTGGCGCACCGGCCGCCGCGTCGGCGGTCCGCTTGCCGGCCTCATCGCGCTTGCGCTGCTGGCCACCTGCCCGCTCTATGTCGGACACCAGTTCATGAACGCCAAGGATGGCCCGTTCGCGGTCGCGATGGCGATCCTGCTGCTCGGCCTGGTGCGCTGCTTCGATGAGTACCCGCGGCCGACACCGGCGACGGTGGCGCTCACCGGCATCGGCTTCGGCCTTGCGATCGGCTCGCGCATCATGGGCGGCTTCGGGGTGATCAGTGCGCTGGGTGCGCTCGCGCTCGTGCTCGCGGCGACCACGCGCCGCGACGGCCTGCGGAAGGCATCCACGGCGTTCGGACGCTTTGTGCTCGCGCTGCTGCCGGCGGTCGTGCTCGGGCTTGCAGTGGTCGCCCTGATCTGGCCTTGGGTCGTCACCGACCCGCTCAATCTCTTTCGCGCGCTCGACTACTTCTCGCGCTTCTTCGAGCAACCGTGGCAGGAGCTTTTCGGCGGCAAGCTCATTCTGGTTCCCGACATGCCGCGCAGCTACCTGCCGACGCTGCTGGCGCTCAAGCTGCCGGAGATTTTCCTGGTGCTCGGCTTCGGCGGCGCCGCCGGCGCGCTGATCGCGGCGTTCCGGCGCGAGCTGACGCCCAACCGCCGCGCCGTGCTGCTCGCGGTCGTGCTGGCCGCCCTCACCCCGATCGCGGTTACCGTGCTGGCGCGGCCGGCGATGTACAACGGCATCCGGCATTTCGTCTTCGTGCTGCCGCCGCTCGCCGTGCTCGGCGGCCTCGCGGGCGGGTGGCTGTTCGATCAGGCGCGGCCGCGCGTGGCACTCGCAACACTGGGCGCGGCCGTGTTCGTTGCCGCCCTCGCCTCGCCGGTCATCGAGATGGCGCGGCTGCACCCGTACGAGTACACGCATTTCAACCGGATCGCCGGGGGCGTCGCGGCCGCGCGCGACCGCTATATGCTCGACTACTGGGCGCTCTCGTTCAAACAGGCCGCGCAGGGCCTCAAGGCCAAGCTCGCCGAGCTCAATCTCGCCAAGCCGCCGGAGCGGCGCTGGAAACTTGCGACCTGCGGCCCGCACCGCCCGCCGCAAACCGAGCTCGGCCTCGATTTCGAGACCACCTGGGATCCGAAGGGCGCCGACTTCGCCCTGATGCTCGGCGAGTTCTATTGCGTCAAGTTCGACGCCCCGGTGTGGGTCGAAGTCGTGCGCGCCGGCGCCGTTTATGCGCGCGTCTACGACATCCGCGGCCGCAACTACGAGACATTGCTCACGCAGCCCGGCCTGTGAATGTGAGCCGCTAGTGCCCCGAACCCGAAGTTCGCACGCCAGTGCCGCGAGTCCGATTGCGAACTTCGGGTTCAAAAGGGGCACTAGAATCATAGAGTTGCTGGTGTCCCTTTGATTCCGAAGTTCGCATGAGAATGTGTGCCGCGGCGTGTTTGCGAACTTCGGAATCGGGACACCAGTGCCTTTGACGGCACCGAGGCCGCAGGACTACGATCGAGCCATAACAATACTGTTGGGAGGGTAACCATGCGCTCATTCATTCCTGTCCTCTTGGCGATGGCGCTCATGCCCTTTGCCGCGACGCCCCCGGCCTATGCGCAAGGCGATGCGGCGATCTACATCGTGAGCTACATCGACGTCGCACCGGCCGCGAAGGGACAGACCACAACCCTGCTCCAGCAGCTAGCCACCGCGAGCCGCAAGGACGCGGGCGTGCTCGGGTTCGACGTCCTCCAGCGCACCGCGCCGTCCAACCAGTTCGTGATCCTGGAAGGCTGGAAGGACCAGCAGGCGCTCGACGCCCATGTCGGCGCCGCGCACACCAAGCTCTTTCGTGACAAGCTGACGCCGCACCTGATCTCCCCGGTCGACGAGCGGTCCAACATCGCGACCTTCATCGGGACCGCGCAGGCCACCCGCGGCGGCGGCGCCATCCACGTGGTCACCCATGTCGACGTGCCGGGCAACGTGCGGGACAAGGCCTTTGCGGCGCTCAAGGATCTCGCGGACGCCAGCCGCAAGGACCGCGGCAACCTGCGCTTCGACGTGGTGCACCAGAAGAACCGCACCAACCATTTCACGGTGATGGAGCTGTGGACCGACCAGAAGTCCGACGACGCCCATGAGCTGGCCGCGCATACCCGCGAATTCCGCAACGTGCTTACGCCGATCACCGGCGCGCTCTACGACCAGCGCTGGTACAAGGCGCTGTAAGACGACCGTACAAGAAGATCATGGGAGGAACGATGCGTACTCTGTTTCAGCTGATGCTGGGGGCGGCGCTGCTTGCTCCGATGCATGCCCTTGCGCAGGACTCGACCGTCCACGTGGTGAGCTACATCGAGGTCGTGCCCGCGCAGAAGAACCAGGCTGCGGGCCTGCTCCGGCAACTCGCTCTGGCAACCCGTGGCGACCAGGGTGGCATGCGTTTCGAGGTGCTCCAGCGCACCGCGCCTTCGCATCACTTCATTATCCTGGAGATCTGGAAGGACCAGCAGTCGCTCGACGCCCACACCGCCGCGGCGCACACCAAGGATTACCAAGCCAGGCTCAAGCCGCTGCTGATGGCCCCGGTCGATGACCGTTTCTGCATCACGACCTTCGTGGCCCCGCTGCCGCCCCCGCACGGCAAGGGCGTCACCTATGTGGTGAGCCACGTCGATGTCCCGCCGGCGAGCCGCGACAAGATCACCGACCCGTTGCGGACGCTCGCCGAGGCGAGCCGCAAGGACAACGGGAATCTGCGCTTCGACGTGGTGCATCAGAAGAATCGCGTCAACCACTTCAGCGTGATCGAAGTCTGGAAGGACCAGAAGGCCAGCGACGCCCACGAGCTCGCCGCGCACACCAAGGATTTCCGCGCCGTGCTGGTGCCGATGACCGGCGCGCTCTACGACCAGCGCTGGTACACGCCGCTGTGACGGCGGCTTCGCGGTCCTGACAAAAAGAGAGCCCCGCAGGCCGGAACGCCCGCGGGGCTTTCGCATCTCGCGAGTCACGCGGTCAGTGGGTCTTCCAGCGCGCCCTCGCCTCGGCGCCCGACTGCTTCAGGTGAACCTTCATCTCGACGTGGTCGACCCAGGCGAGTGGAATGAAATGGTGCTCGCCACCCGCGTCCGGATCGTCCTTGGTGAGCTTCACCATGTCCCGGCCTTCCAAATGATCCACGGTTCCCACGTGAACGCCGTCGGAACCGACGACTTCCATGTGTTCCTTGATCGCCACTGGTGCAACCATGCAAAACCTCCATTGATGTGCAAGGATAACTCGCTGCAATGGTTAGGGGTTCCGCGGCCTGCGGAGTTCGAAATCGGCGTTTCGGCAAGGCCAGCGAACGCGGAACATCGCCGTGAGCGGGCCGCGCGGCCCGTCGCAGTGGCCGCTTCAGCGCATACGGAAAGCGTCAGTGGAAGGCCCACCTCGCTTTGGCGACGTCGCCCGGCTGGTTGAGATGGACCTTCATCTCGACATGGATGACCCAGTCGAGCGGGATGTAGTGATGCCCGCCATCGGCGTCAGTGTCGTCTCTCGCGAGCCTGATCTCGTTGTTGGCTTCCAGATGATCGATGACCCCGACGTGCACACCGTCGGAGCCGAGCACTTCCATGTTTTGCCTGATTAATGCCGGTGCGATCATGCGTCCCTCCGTCGCTTCAAGGACCACGCGCATGATTCGATTTTACTCGGGCCGGCGAGTGACCACAACGTGATCCGGCCGAGAGTCGAATGCATGTAGGACAGCAGTTCTGTCGTATCGACGTTGGGCCGATTGCCTCAGGCCGGGCTTCGTCGAAGCAGGCCGGCCCGCTTCATCTCATCATGCAATGCAATCGCGTCGAGATCGAACCCGTTCGGCCACGTCAGGATGCCCTCGTCAATGAACGCGCGGGAGAACAAGGCCTGATCACGGCGGGGTTCGACCATCACCTTCCGCAATTATGTCGGCGAAGTCCCGCTCACCTTCTTGATCGTTCGAAATCGGACGGCCAACCGAAACGCACCACGCGGCTCGGCAGAGACGACCTTGACGATCGCGTAGGGAAACTCGGAATCAGTCATCGATGTCGGCTGCGGGCATCGCCGCCGCGTTACCCCGCCAGCGCCGCCAGAATCCGCGCCCAGCTGCGGGTGCCCTTGTGGAAGCTCGTGAGGTCGTATTTCTCGTTCGGAGAATGCACGCGGTCGTCGTCGAGCGCAAAGCCGACCATGATCGTGTCCATGCCCAGCACGCGCTTGAAGTCGGCGACGATCGGGATCGAGCCGCCCTCGCCCACGGTCACCGCCTTGCGGCCCCATTCGGCGCCCAGCGCCGCGCGCGTCTTGATGAGCGTCGGGTTGTCGAACGGCAGCTGGATCGGCGGCGCCAGACCGAAATTGGCGAACTCGACCTTGGCGTCGGCCGGCAGCCGCTCGCGCACGAACTTGCGGAAGCCGTCGCGCACCTTCTTGGGGTCCTGGGTGCCGACCAGCCGGAACGACACTTTTGCCGTCGCTTGGCCGGGGATCACGGTCTTGGCGCCCTCCCCGGTGTAGCCGCCGATCAGGCCGTTGATCTCGGCGGTCGGGCGGGTCGCGATCTGCTCGATCACCATGCGGCCCTTCTCGCCGGCCGGCACCTTGAGGCCGACTTCGCCGAGGAAGTCCTTGGGACTGAGCTTGAGCCGCGCCAGGTCGGCCTTGATGTCTTTGGGCAGCTCCTTCACGCCGTCATAGAAACCCGGGATGGTGACGCGGCCGTTCTTGTCGTGCAGCGCGCCGAGAATGCGCGCCAGCACGCGCAGCGGGTTCTGCGCCGCACCGCCGAACAGGCCCGAGTGCAGATCGCGATCCGCGCAGGTGACGCGCACCTCCTCGTAGACGAGGCCGCGCAGCGAGGTGGTGATCGCGGGCGTCCTGGCGTCCCACATGCTGGTATCGCAGATCAGCGCAAAATCCTGCTTGAGCTCGGCGGCGTTGTCCTTGACGAAGCCGAACAGATGCGCGGAGCCGCACTCCTCCTCGCCCTCGATCATGGCGGTGATCGGGATCGGCAGCGTGCCGGTGACCGCCTTGAAGGCGCGGCAGGCCTCGACGAAGGTCATCACCTGGCCTTTGTCGTCGCAGGCGCCGCGCGCGACGATGATCTTGCGGCCGTCGGGCGTTGTGGCAATGCGCGGCGCAAACGGCGGCGTCTCCCACAGGCTGAGCGGGTCGACCGGCTGCACGTCGTAATGGCCGTAGAACAGGACGCGCGGCGCCTTGCCGTTGCCGGCGCCGTTGTCCGCTTTGGCGACGACGATCGGGTGGCCCTGGGTCGGGCGCACGCTGGCGTCGAAGCCAATGCCGGCAAGATCCTTGGCGACGAAGTCGGCGGCGGCGCGGCACTGATCCTTGTAGGCCGGATCGGTCGAGATCGACTGGATCCTGAGGAACTCGAACAGCCGCTCGAGGCTGGCGTCGAGATCGGCGTCGATCTTGTCGAGCACGGCGGGAAGGGCGTCGCACGGTGAGGTCATGTCGAATCCATGATGAAAATGCGGTAGCCGGACAAGCCGAATTCCGGCGGATCCTCTTTCTTCGCGGTTACTCTAGAGGCGTGGAGTGCCGGCACAAGAGTCTTCGGGCCAGCCGCCGATTTCAGGGGGCGTCAAAATCGGCATCCCATGCGCACCTCGGCGGTGGCTGACTGCGCAGCCGGAACCGGGTGCCGGCAAATATCCGTTATTGCAGCTTGCCGCCGACCGGCGGTTCGAGCGCCAGCGGATGCAAGGCGTCGGCGGACGGAACCTCCGGCCGACCGCTTGCGGCGGCCGCGGCGGTACGCGCCTGACGCTGCGCCTGCTTTTGCAGCAGCGCTCCGATCCAGCGGTAGAGGAGCCGTGGCGCCACTTTGGCGGGGATGGCCGCAACGTAGCCGGACGTGCGCGCCGATTTTGTCACGTAGGGCGTGACCGCCTCCACCAGCAGCAACGAGGGCACGCCGGCCTTGCGGCCGGGCGCATCGGCCTCGACCGTCCAGCGCGGCACTTCGTCGGGAACGTGAGGCGGCAGCAAGGCCAGGCAGGCATCGACGCTGTCGATCGCACACAGCTGCCGCGCCTCATCCGGGGTCGCGACCAGACGGACGCCCGCGAGCCCCATGCGCGTCAGCGCATGTACCAGGAAACCACCGGAATGATCGCCAGCTACGACGACCACCCGCGCAAGGGAGAACGAGATCATGGCGCTCCGACCCAAAACCATTAGTCACAGCCGCGAACCGCGAGGTTCATAGTTCCCGACCGTGGGTCTCGTCGTCAGACGATTATGCCTGGGACAACGCCTGGCCTCGCCGACGAGACAACCGTATGCGCCGCATCTGATCTGATTATAGGCATGTTTCGACTCAAATGTCGGTACGCCCGTAATGATCGATTTCTGCAGTTAATCGGCAGCCGAGTGTTGCATCGTGGCATCGATCGCTTTCGCGCGCGCCCTGGCGGCGCCGCATGCGCACCCCCGCGACTTGGAAAACTGCAAGTCCGCATCAGCACTTGCACGTGTCGGAGCGACCAACATCGCAGCGCACATTACCTCCCCGCGGAGCATGCGTTGCTCCCGTCCCACAGTGATGCACGGATGCAACGCATCGGCACATTCGTGAACGCGCGCCAGCTCAAAGTGTTTTCTCAGTCCCTGCGCGCTCCTAAAGTAATGGTTAACACGCCGCATGCGGCGAGGGCTGTGAGGGGGCAGATGGACGAGCTGATCGGGCGTCTCGTCGCCAATGTCGGCGTCGACCGGACGGCCGCGGAGCACGCCGTCGGCATCATTCTGCAGTTCCTCGTCAAAGAAGGCCCTGCCGACAAGGTCCAAAACCTCATCGACAAATTGCCCGGAGCCGCCGCCGCGATGCAGGCGGCGCCTGCCGACGACGGCTCCGGCGGAATGTTCGGTGGCGGCGTGATGGCGGCCGGGACCCGCATGATGGCGGCCGGGCTGAACATGGGGCAGGTCCAGGCGGTCACCCGCGAAACCATTGGCTATGCACGTGAAAAAGTCGGGGAGGACGCAGTCGGCGAGATCGTCGGCGCGATCCCCGGCCTCGGCCAGTTCGTCTGACGCTGTAACAGCGACGGGCGGACGGCCGAGGAGCCGAGGAGAATTCGATGTCCTATCCTATTACCCACATCGACGGTCTCGATGTGGATGAGATCAAGACGCTGAAATCGCTCGGCATCCGCACCACCGAGCGGCTGTTGGAGGCGGCCAAGAGTCCGAAAGGGCGCCGCGTGCTCGCGGAACAAAGCGGCATTGACGAGAAGCGCCTGCTCAAGTTCGCCAACGTCTGCGACCACATGCGGATCAAGGGCATGGGCAAGGGCTATGTCGGGCTATTGCGCGAGGTCGGCGTCGATACGGTGCGGGAGCTGCGCTATCGCAAGCCGGAAAACCTCGCCCGCTCGATGGCGGAAGCCAATAAGAAGAAAAAACTCGTCCGATTCTTGCCCCCCGAAAAGCTGGTTGTGCGCTGGATCGAGCACGCCAAGAAGCTGCCGCTGAAGATCACCTACAAGGACTAAGCCAAACCCCAGGTCGGGCAGGCGCCGCGGGCCATCGTGGCGCCATTATGCTATTGAACGCACTGGGTTTGATGCGGGGTGGCGTGGAGGTCCCATGACGCGGCTCGTCCTGGTG
>WNGB01004825.1_pt1 | contig 22427 bp, 18 predicted proteins | sample 5400681 | NCBI WGS metagenome assembly WNGB01 (sample SAMN13153367, study PRJNA577476) | soil metagenome | isolation source: 115 cm soil or saprolite under grassland replicate 2 | place: USA:California | collected 2016-06-15
CGACGAACCTCACCAAATGCACATCGCAGCGCCGTGCCCACGCGGCCAGCATCGCAGCGAATCCTAGACTGAACGCGTGGGCACGGTGCTGCACTGTACGCGTGGCAACGTTCACGCGTTTGGACCGCACCTTTGCCCATCCTACGGAACTTCCGTCCGGGCTACTCACAGCCCGAACACGAACAGCATCGTCTGGTTGCGCTGTTCCTTGAGCTCCGGCGTGTGCGTATGCCGCCGGCGGCTGATCATGCTCAGGCCCGACAGCACCGCGACATATTGCTTGCCGTTGACCTCGAACGTCATCGGCGGCGCATTGAAGCCGATGCCGACATTGATCTTCCAGAGCGGGTCGAGCGTGGTGTCGTCATAGGCCACGAACGTCCCGTCGGTGAAGCCCGTGAACACCAACCCGCCAGCGGTCGTGAGCGCCCCGCTCGTGTTCGGATAGGGGATGTGCACCTTGCGCTTGATCTCGCCGGTCAGCGGATCGGCGACGATCATGTCGGACTCGTTGCGCTCGATGTTGCGGAACGTGGCGCCCTTCCAGTCGCCGGCCTTGTTGGACAGGCTCGGATCGAGCGTCACTTCGTTGCACGACGACATCGCCGGAATGTAGATGAGCTTGGTGCGCTGGCTGTAGGCGGCCGGCCAGTAGTTGTTGCCGCCCGACATCGACGGGCACAGCTTCTTCGTGCGCTCGGCCAGCGTCTGGTTCTGCAGACCCGAATAGACCTGCAGGTCGAGCTTGGGATCGTAGTCGACCGGCTTGCCGGTCTTCTGGTCGATGCCCTTGGTCCACAGGATGTTCTCGAGGTAGGGCTTCGCCAGCACGATCTGCCCGTTGTTGCGCTCCATCGTGTAGAGGAAGCCGTTGCGCCCGGAATGGGTGATCAGCTTGCGGGTGTCGCCGCCGATCTGGCCCTCGATCAGAATGTGCGAGTGGGCCTCGTCGTAGTCCCAAGGATCGCCCGGCGTGTACTGGAAGTACCAGTTCATCTTGCCGTCGTCGGGATTCCACGAGATCAGGCTGTTGGTGAACAGGTTGTCGCCCGGCCGATAGGTCGGATCGAACATCGGCACCGGATTGCCGGTGCCCCAGAGCACCTGATTGGTCGCCGGATCGTACGACCCGGTGATCCACATGGCGCCGCCGCCGGTCTGCCAGGCGTTGTTCTTGTCCTTCCAGGTTTCGCTGCCGGGCTCGCCCGGCGCCGGCACGGTGTATTTCTTCCAGGCGAGTTTGCCGGTCGCCGCGTCCAGACCCGCGATGAAATCGCGCACGCCGCGATCGCCGCCGGCGGCGCCGATGACGATCTTGTCCTTCACCGCGAGCGGCGCCGCCGTGAGCTGCAGGTCGAGCTGCTTGTCGTCGAGATTGGTTTCCCATTCGACCTTGCCGGTCTCCTTGTTGGTCGCGATGGCGCGCGGCGGATAGTTGGCCACGGAGATGACCAGGTTGCCCCACAGCGCGACGCCGCGATTGGACAGCGGCGCCTTCTCCTGCTTGGGGTCCATCCGCCAGACGATGCGGCCCTCCTCGCCGGAGCGGACGTCGATCTTGTAGACGATGCCCCAGACGTCGACGACGTACATGTACCCGTCTTCGACCAGTGGGGTCGCCTGCAGGTTCTCGTTGATGGCGGTGCCGCCGATCGGCACCGCATAGACGAGCTTCAGGCCCTTGACGGTATCCTTGTTGATGCGCGCGAGCGGCGAGAAGCGCTGCGCATCATAGCTGCGATGGTTCATCAGCCAGTTGTGCGGCTCCTTGTCGGGATTGGCGAGCCGGTCGGGCGTCACCTCGGCGGCGAGCGCCGGCAGTGCCGCCAGCATGCTGGCCGCCAGCAATGCACTACGGATGGAACGAGGACGCTTCGTCATGATGGTTTCCTCCCAATGGTCATTCTTGAACGCCGCGCGGTGGGCCGCGCTTGGACGTAACGTTAACGGTTCCGCATGATTTGTCGAGATGAACGCGCAGGCTGCGACAATTGTGGACCCATCTCGGATGTGGCTAGGGAAGCGGGCGCGCCCGCTCCCTCAGTTTGGACGTAGGGTGGGCAAAGGCGCGATCAACGCGACGAACCTCACCAAATGCACATCGCAGCGCCGTGCCCACGCGGCCAGCATCGCAGCGAATCCTAGACTGAACGCGTGGGCACGGTGCTGCACTGTACGCGTGGCAACGTTCACGCGTTTGGACCGCACCTTTGCCCATACGGAACTTCCGTCCGGGCTACTCACAGCCCGAACACGAACAGCACGGTGGCGTGCCGCTGCTCCTTGAGCTCCGGCGTATTCCCGAGCCTCGACTTGCCAGACCTGCTCGGCCCTGACGCAATCGCTACATATTGCTTGCCGCCGACCTCGAACGTCATTGGCGGGGCGGTGAAGCCCGAGCCGACATTGACCTTCCAGAGTTCTTGCAGCGTGGTGTCGTCGTAGGCCGCGACGGTGCCGTCCAGCAGTGCCATGAACACGAGCCCGCCGCCGGTCGCGAGCGCGCCGCTATAGTTCGGATAGTTCAGGCGGATGCTCTTCTTGACCTCGCCAGTCAGCGGATCCATGGCGGTCAAGTCGCTGGTATAGCGCTCGGTGATCTTGAACGAGCCGCCGTTCCAGCCCGTCGCCTTGCTGTGCTTGTTGGTATCGATCGTAATGTCTTCGCAGTTGCTCAGGGCCGGGATGTACACAAGCTTAGTCTTCTGGCTATAGGCCGACGGCCAGTAGTTGTTGCCGCCGGCATGGCCCGGGCACACCTTCTTGGTCGGTTCGCTCGGGTTCTGATTGGCGCGCGTCGAGTAGACCTGGATGTCCCGGCTGGGATCGTAGTCGAGGGGCTTGCCGGTCTTCTGGTCGATGCCCTTCGTCCAGTTGACGTTGTCCATGTACGGCTTGGCCAGAACGGTCTGCCCGTTCGCCCGCTCCATGGTGTAGAGAAAGCCGTTGCGCGCCGAATGCGTGATCAGCTTGCGCGACTGGCCGGCGACGTCACCGTCGATGAGGATGTGGGTGCCGACCTCGTCGAAGTCCCACATGTCGCCCGGTGTGTACTGGAAGTACCAGTTCATCCTGCCGGTGTCGGGATCGTAGGAGATCACGCTGTTGGTGTAGAGGTTGTCGCCCGGCCGATAGGTCGGATCATACATCGGGACCGGGTTGCCGGTGCCCCAGAAGGTCTGGTGGGTGCCCGGATCATAGGTGCCGGTCACCCAGATGGCGCCGCCCCCGGTCTGCCAGGCATTGTTGTTGCCCTTCCAGGTCTCGCTGCCGGGCTCGCCCGGCGCCGGGACAGTGAACTTCTGCCACAGCCTCTTGCCGGTTGCGGCATCGAGGCCGGCCATCCAGTCACGGTTGCCCTGATCGCCGCCGGCGGCGCCCAGGATGATCTTGTCTTTGATGGCGAGCGGCGCCGAGGTGAGAGGCGCGTCGGGCGTATCCGCGAACGAGGATTCCCACTCGACCTTGCCGGTCTCCTTGTTGGTGGCGATGATGCGCGGCGGGCCATCGGCGGCGGTGATCACGAAGTTTCCCCAAAGGGCGGCACCGCGGTTGCGTTGTTGCTTCGGCTGTTTCGGGTCCATGCGCCAGACGATGCGACCCACGTCGCCGGAGCGAACATCGATCTTGTAGAGCACACCCCACGAGTCGGTGACGTAGAGGAAGCCGTCTTCGACGAGCGGCGTTGCCTGTACCCATTCATTTCCGGCGGCGCCGCCGAGCGGGACCGCGTAGGCGAGCCTCAGTCCCTTGACGTTGCTCTTGTCGATGCGCGCCAGCGGCGAATAGCGCTGGCCATCATAGGTGCGGTGGTTCATCAGCCAGTTGTGCGGCTCCTTGTCGGCGTTGACGAGCCGGTCGTGCGTGACGTCGGCGGCGAGCGCCGATGTGCCCGCCAGCAGCATGCACGCGAATGCCGTCAGAAGCCGGGTCGATTTCATGGTCATTGTCGCCTCCCTGCTCTTGTTTTCGACCTGCTTGCTCAGTCCTCATCCTGAGGGCATTGCGGTCGCCATTTGGCGATCGCAATGCGTCTCGAAGGATGGGGGCGAGTCCGGAGCGTGCGGCCATCCTTCGAGACGGTCGCATGCAAGCGCATGCGACCTCCTCAGGATGAGGACGGAGTGTGCAGCGCTCCGCAACGATTTCGCCTCCCGTTACAGTCCGAAGACATACAGCACCGTCGCGTGGCGCTGGTCTTGGAGCTCCGGCGTATTGACGAGCTTGCGCTTGGCGGTATTGCTCGGCCCCGACGCGATCGCGACATACTGCCGGCCGTTGAACTCGAACGTCATGGGCGGGGCGGAGAAGCCCGCGCCCATGTTCACGCGCCAAAGCTCCTCGATGGTCGTATCGTCATAGGCGATGATCGTGCCGTCCATGAGCGCGAGGAAGACAAGACCCCCGCCGGTTGCGAGCGTGCCGCTATAGTTCGGGTAGCGCAATTGCACGTTCTTCTTGACCTCGCCGGTCAGCGGGTCGACGACCGTCAGCGTGCTCTCGTAGCGGTCGGCGGTCTTGTACGAGCCCCCGGTCCAACTCACGCCGGCTTTGCGCGGGCCAGTGTCGATCGTCACGTCCGAGCAGGCCGTCAGCGCCGGAATGTAGATGAGCTTCGTCTTCGGGCTGTAAGACGTCGGCCAATAGTTGTTGCCGCCGGCGATCGACGGGCAGACCTTTTTCGTCGGCTCATTTGGATTCTGATTGGCGATACCCGAATAGGTCTGCACGTCCTTGTTGGGGTCGTAGTCAAGCGGCTTGCCGGTCTTCTGGTCGACGCCCTTCGTCCAGTTGATGTTCTCCATATACGGCTTGGCGAGCATAATCTGGCCGTTCGCCCGTTCCATCGTGTAGACGAAGCCATTGCGGGCGGAGTGCGTGACGAGCTTGCGCGTTTCTCCGGCGATCTGCGCGTCGATCAGGATGTGCGTGCCGACTTCGTCGTAGTCCCACATGTCGTTGGGCGTGTACTGGAAGTACCAGTTCATTTTCCCGGTGTCGGGGTTCCAGGAGGTGGCGCTGTTGGTGAACAGGTTGTCGCCGGGCCGGTACGAGGAATCGAACTCCGGCACCGGATTGCCGGTGCCCCAGATGGTCTGGTTCGTTTGCGGATCATAGGTCCCGGTCACCCAGATCGCACCGCCGCCGGTCTGCCAGGCGTTCTTGCCGTCCTTCCAGGATTCGCTTCCGGGCTCACCGGGCGCCGGAATCGTGTAGCTGCGCCAGACGAGCCTTCCGGTCGCGGCGTCGAGCGCTGCCAGCCAGTCGCGGATGCCCGAACCGCTGGCGGCGGCCCCCATCAGGATCTTGTCCTTGACCGCGAGCGGCGCGCCGGTGATGCGCAACGCCGGCTGATCGGCGACATTGGTCTCCCACACCACCTTGCCGGTTTCCTTGTCGGTCGCAATCACGCGCGCCGGCTGGTTGGCGATCGAGATGACGAAGTTGCCCCAGAGCGCGACGCCGCGGTTGGCTTCCTGCCGCTCCTGTTTCGGGTCCATGCGCCAGACGATCCGGCCGAAGGTGCCCGATCGTGCGTCGATCTTGTAGACGATGCCGGACGAGTCAGGGATGTAGATGAACCCGTCCTCGACCAGCGGCGTCGCCTCGTTGAACTGATTGCCGGTCTCCCCGCCCAGCGGCACCGCATAGATGAGCCTCAGATTCTTGACATTGCCCTTGTCGATCCGCGCCAGCGGTGAATAGCGCTGACCGTCATAGGTGCGGTGATTCATCAGCCAGTTGTGCGGCTCCTTGTCGGCGTTGACGAGCCGATCCGGAGTGACTTCGGCTGAAAAGGCCGGCCAGGCGGCCAGCATCACGCCAGCAAGCAGCGCTGCACGAATCGATCGTGCCGGTACCGTCCCCATTGCTTCCTCCCGTTGCGATGTCGTTGACCGACAATGATTAGAGGGGGAGGCTACGGCAGGTAGACTCCCCGATTGTACCAGTGCAGGGCGTCGATGCTCACCACGCGCTCGCTGCCATCGAACAGCGGCGCGATCTTGCCGCCGCCCGCCTTGTAGGAGAATTCCTTGACCCGATCGCGCACTGTGATCGTCGCGTTGCGCATGATGTCGAGGCCCTGGTCGATCTTGAAGATCTGGTAGAAGTCCGGCTTGACCGAGGAGAAGAACTTCACCTCGTTGCTGGTCTTGCGCGCCGCGGCGCGTTCGTATTTGAGGCGCACGTCGAGCCGCTCGCCGCTCGGCGCCGCAAATTCCCAAGTCTCCTCGGTCAGCGTCTCCTTGCCGGCGCTGCCGCTGGTCGAGCGCTCCATGCGGTGGCTGTTGGCATGCACGTAGACGCCGTGCGCGCCGGGCGCGTCCTTGGGATCGGCGGTGAGCCCGAAGATCAGCATCTGGCCGTTGGTGTTGGTCGAAGCCTGCTTGATCGGGATCGCTAGATAGACCAGCTGGTTCGAGCCGGGCGTGGCGGGGCTGCCGTCCTGCTTGGTGATGTCGACGCGGTCGATGAAGATCATCCGCAGATTGCAGTCCTTCGCCGCGCCTGACGTGGCGACGTTCGGCTCCCAGCCAGCCGGCAAGAATTTCTTGAGCGCCGCGTCGGGCACGACGAAATCGAGCTGCATGCGGACTTCCGCGCTGTGCTCGACGAAGGTCTGGGCGCTCGCCTGGCTGATCAATCCGGCCAGGGCGCAGCCGGTGAGCAGCGCCCGGGTGGCCCCAAAGACTGTTGCGTGAGCCTTCGGCTCCATATCGTACCTCCCCATGTTTGCGCCTTCGACTTGTTCCGCCGTCAAAGGTCGTCGACGCTCCAAGGTAGCATTGGTGCGGGCTGCCGCGCCACGATGTCGTGATGCCGCAGGGCCGGAGCGCCGCAAAAATAGCCCATGGCGCAGGCGCGATGAAGGTCTCAGAATAGGCGTCTGGCGTGGCGGGCGAGCATGCGTGGCGTTGGTTCGAGTCTGCGGGTAGGCGCACGTTTGGTTGCGCTGTCGGGCTCGGTGAGCCTCGCGGCGCTGACCGCGCCAGGCATTGTCCTCGCCCAGGACACGACGCTGCCTGAAATCCGCGTGATCGCGCCGGCGCCGGGCTCAACCCCGCCAGCACGCGTGGTCGTCCCACCAACGGGCGGGACCCCCATCCCGGTCACGCGCGATCCGACCGTGATCGACCGCGACAAGGTGCCGTCGAACACCCAGACCCTGACGGCGGACGACTTCCAACGCACCTACACGCAGTCGGTGACCGAAGCGCTGACGCAGCGCGTGCCGGGCGTGAGCACGACCGATGTGCAGGGCAACGGCTTCACCCAGGATCTGCGCTACCGCGGCTTCGCGGCCTCGCCGCTGCAGGGCACCCCGCAGGGCATCGCGGTCTACATGAACGGCATCCGCCTCAACGAGGCTTTCGGCGATACCGTCAACTGGGACCTGATCCCCTCGGTCGCGATCGAGCGCGCCGACATGTGGTCGAGCAACCCGGTGTTCGGCCTCAATGCGCTCGGCGGCGCTGTCAACATGCAGATGAAGAACGGCTTCACCTATCAGGGATTCGAAGCCGAAGGCATGGGCGGCTCCTACGGCCGGCTGAGCGGCTCGATGCAGTACGGCGTCCGCAAGGACGAGTGGGCGCTCTACCTCGCCGCGCAGGGGCTGCGCGACAGCGGCTGGCGCTACGAGTCGCCCTCGGAGCTCAAGCGCTTCTATGGCGATCTCGGCTGGCGCCACGACGGCACCGAGGTGCACCTGATCGGCGCCGCCGCCAAGAACGTCTTCGGCGTGATCGGGCCGACGCCGGTCGATCTGCTCGCGCGCGACTGGAAGTCGATCTACACCTGGCCGCAGACCACGCAGAACGAGATGGGCCTCCTGGCGCTCAACGCCAGGTTCACCCTGACCGACACCTGGACGCTGCAAAGCAATCTCTACGTCCGCAAATTCCGCCAGGCGCATGTCGACGGCAACGACGCTCAGCTCGAGCGCTGCAGCGGAGTCGCGGCGAACCCGCTGTTCAACATGCTCTGCCTCGATGACGACGGCTTCCCGGCGCCGGTGCCCGCCAAGGCGAGCTTCCAGATCCTCGGGCCCGACAACCAGCCGATCCCGTGCCCGCCCGGCCCCGGCAATCAGTGCAACAACAAGCCGTGGGGAACGGTCGACCGCACCTTTACCAATACGACGACGGTTGGCGGCTCGCTGCAAGCCTCCAACAACGACAAGGTGTTCGGCCACGACAACACGCTCACGGTCGGCGGCAGCATCGACCACAGCGCGATCGATTTCCGCGGCAGCAGCGAGCTCGGCTTCATCTATCCGAACCTGTTCGTGGGTCCCAATCCGGCGATTCCCGGCACCGGCCTCGTCATCCATACCGGCGGCAACATCGGCTACGGGCCGGTCGACCTCGATGCCGGCAACACCTATTACGGCCTCTATTTCACCGACACGCTCGACGTCACCGAGCGACTCGCTGCAACCTTCGGCGGCCGCTTCAATCTCGCCCGCATCACCTTGGCGGATACGCTCGGCACAAGCCCGGACCTCAATGGCAATCACAGCTTCCAGCGGTTCAATCCGGTTGCCGGCCTCACCTACAAGATCGCGCCCTGGGTCACCGCCTATGGCGGCTACGCGGAAGCGAACCGCGTGCCGACGCCGCTCGAGCTCGGCTGCGCCAATCCCAATCGGCCCTGCCTGCTCGAAGGATTCCTGGTGGCCGACCCGCCGCTGCAGCAGGTCGTCGCCAGGACCTGGGAAGGGGGGCTACGCAGCGAGAGCAAGCTCAAGGACGGCCGCATCGAATGGAAGGTCGGGCTGTTTCGCGCCGACAGCTCGAACGACATCATCAACGTGGCGAGCCCGATCCAGGGCCGCGGCGTTTTTCAGAACGTCGCGGCGACGCGCCGCCAGGGCCTCGAAGCGGGCGCGCAGTATCAGTCGAAGGCGTGGCTTATCTACGCCGGCTACAGCTATATCGACGCCACCTATCAGTTCACCGGCGCGCTGGCGTCGCCGAACAATCCGTCGGCCGATGCCGACGGCAACGTCCATGTCGTGCCCGGCAAGCGCATCCCGATGATCCCGCGCCACCAGTTCAAGGCCGGCGCCGACTACGCGGTGACGCCGGACTGGAAGGTCGGCACCGATCTGGTCGTGGTCGGCAGCCAGTTCTACGTCGGCGATGACGCCAATCAGAACGGGACGCTGCCGGCCTATTGGGCGGTCAACCTGCACACCTCGTATCAGATCCGGAAGGACATTCAGCTGTTCGGCGTCGTGAACAACCTGTTCAATCGCAGATACGCGCTCTACGGCAGCTATTTCGAGCCGCAATCGATCGTCAACGCGATCGCCAATCCGCCGACCGACCAGCGCACGCAGACGCCGGCGCAGCCGCTCTCGGTCTACGCGGGGCTGCGTTACCGGCTGCCGTAACGTCGTGGCAGCACGACTTCAGGTGTCATTCCGGGGGCGGCCGAAGGCCGCAACCCGGAATCCACGAGCGCCATCGATGCGGACGAGGGATGGCAAAATGGATTCCGGATAGCCGCTTCGCGGCTTCCGGAATGACAATCGAGAGGTCAGTCGTGACTATCGTCCGCCGGTGACGACATAGGCCCACAGCGCCTCGATATCGTCCGGCTTCAACAGGTCGCCCCAGGGCGGCATCGTGTTCTTGCCGCGGGTCACCGAATTGATGAAGCGCTCGCGCTGGTCGCGCGGAAAGGTGCGCAGGTCGAAGGCGGATTCGTCGCCGATCAGGCGCGGGCCGTGGCAGGGCGAGCAGTTGCGCGCGTAGATGTCGGCGCCGCGCGCGATCTGCTCCGGCGGGACATCGTTTGCCCGCGCCGGCCAAGCGAGCGCCAGCGCCAATACCATCATTGCTTTGAGCATCAGTCGATCAACGCAAAGGTCCACACCGAGCCGCCATGCGGAACGATGTCCTTCAGGCGCGCGCGCTGCTGGTTCCAGTAGATGCCGCCGAGACCGGACAGCACGCTCACGTATTGCTTGCCGTTGTGCGTGTAGGCGATCGGCATGGCGTTGATGCCGGAGCCGGTCTGGAACTGCCAGATCTGCTTGCCGGTGTCGGCGTCGAGCGCGATGAACTCGCCGGTAGTCTTGCCGGTGAACAGAAGGCCGCTGCCGGTCGTGAGCATCGCCGACCAGATCTGGAAGTCGGTGAGCGGCACCCGCCACTTCTGCTTGCCGGTCAGGGGATCGATCGCATCGATGTGGCCGTGCGGCTCGCCGGCCGCCTTCGGGGGCCGGATGTTTTCCATGTTCTGATAACGCTGCCCCACCTGGTGCGGCTTGTGGTCGAGGTGCTTGTACAGGCTGAACTGGTGCAGCGTGTTGGCATAGAGGAGGCCGGTGTTGGGATTGTACGCCGCATGCGGCCAGTTCTTGCCGCCACTCGTGCTCGGCCACAGCTCGACCTGCTCGCCGGCCCGCAGCTTCTTCGCCACATCGGTCTCGACCGGCCGCCCGGTCGCCATGTCGACATGGCTTGCCCAGCTCACCTTCTCGTAGGGTTTTGCCGAGATCAGCTTGCCGTTGGTGCGATCGAGCACGTAGAGGAAGCCGTTGCGGTTGAGCTGCATCGCGACCTTGCGCTTCTGCCCCTCGACGTCGATCTCGGCGAGGATCAGCTCCCAGTTCGCATCGTAGTCGTAGGCGTCGTTTGGCGTGAACTGGTAGTACCAGGCGACCTCGCCGGTCTTCGGCCGGATCGCCAGCACCGATGACGTGTAGAGGTTGTCGCCCGCACGGCTCTGCGATGCCCACGGCGCCGGATTGCCGATGCCCCAATAGGTGAGGTCGAGCTCGGGGTCGTAGGAGCCGGTGATCCAGCTCGATCCGCCGCCGATCTTCCAGGCGTCGTTGTCCTGCGGCCAGGTCTCGTTGCCCTTCTCGCCGCGCGCCGGGATGGTGTAGTGCCGCCACAGCTGCTTGCCGGTCTCCGGGTCCCAGCCGTCGATATAGCCGCGGATGCCGAACTCGGCACCCGACATGCCGGTGATCAGCACGCCGTTGGCGATCAGCGGCGCCATGGTCATCGAGAAGCCTTCCTTCCACTCGGCGACCTTGGTCTTCCAGACCTCTTTGCCGGTCTTGGCGTCGTAGGCGATCACGTGCGCGTCGAGCGTCGTGCGATAGACCTTGTCGTTGTAGATGGCGGCGCCCTTGTTGGAGACGCCGCAGCAGACCACGCGCGGGGTCTCGGGCGGCCAGTCGAGCGTCTGTTTCCAGAGCTGCTTGCCGGTGCCCACGTCGATCGCGACCGTGTGCTTGGCGTTGGTGACGTACATCACGCCGTTGTGCACGAGCGGCTGCGCCTGCTCGCCCCAGTCGTTGGTCAGGCTGAGATTCCAGATCGGCACCAGGCGCTTGATGTTGGTCTTGTCGATCTGTTTGAGCGCGCTGTAGCGCTGCTGGTGATAGCCCATCCCATAGGTGAGGACGTTGTCGGTGTTCTTGCCGTCGTTCTTGAGGTCGTCGAGCGTCTGCGCGGAGGCGGCGCTCGCCAGCAAAGCGAAGACGATGGCAGCCGAGGTGGTCTTCATTAGTTCGCTCCCTGATGCCCCTCGGGGTGAGGGACCGCCGGCGTGGCCCGGCCTGTCGCGATTGCAGCAGCCGCGAATAGTACACGCACAAGCGTCGTCGACAACCTTGACCGCAGCCGTCCGGCACGCGAACCTTGGTCGGACGGGCAAATAGGTATTGTAGCTATGCGCCATCGGCTCAGCTTGACCGTGGGCGTGCTGGTGGCGGGCATGGTCGCCGCGCTCGCCGCCGACGTCGACGCCTTTCTGTCGGGCGCGGTGAAGACCTGCGTGGGCTGCGATCTGTCCGGACGCGACCTCAAGGCCCGGGATTTCGCGCGCGCCAAGCTCGATCAGGCCAATCTCGCGAAGGCGGACCTGTCCGCCGCCTCTTTGTTTCGCGCCAGCCTGGTGCGGGCCGATCTGTCTGGCGCAAGGCTTGCCGGCGCCAACCTCAACCTGATCGACGCCAAGTGGGCAAAGCTCGTGGGCGCCGACCTCGCCGAGGCCCTGATGTACGAGGCCGACCTGTCGAGCGCCGACCTCGCCGGCGCCAACCTCAAGTCCGCCAAACTCGGCCGCGCCCGCCTCAACGGCGCCAATCTCACCGGCGCCAAGCTCCCCGGCGCGGATCTGCGCGGTGCGCGGCTCGCCGGGGCAAAGCTGGCGGGCGCGGACCTGCGCGCCGCCGCGCTGCATAACCAGAACCTGCGCGAGCTCGACCTGCGCGGCGCCGACTTCTCCATGGGCGACATGATCGAGGCCGACCTGCGCGGCGCCGATCTGCGGGACGCGCAGCTTGCAGGCGTCGATCTCTACGGCGCCAATCTCAATTCGGCCGACTTGCGCGGCGCCAATTTCGAAGGCGCGAACCTCACCAACGCGATCCTGACCGACGCCCGCATCGAGGGCGCGAAGTTCGAGGCCGCGATCATGCCGGACGGCCGCCGCGCCGAGTGAGGTCGCTCAACGCTTGGCGTAGGCTGGGTCGAGGAGCTCGAAGCGGGTCCAGCTCTCGAACTGGCCCTGGGTGTAGTCACCGGTCGCATCGATCTCGCTCTGGCCGGGCTTGCGCAGGAAGCGCGCCTCGACCATCAGGTGACGCTCTGCGGTCGCCTTCTCGCACCGCTGCTTGAGGAAAATGCCGCCGACCGGCGTTTCCCCCGGCGCCGCCGGTATATCGGTGCAGGTCCAGCCGGCCGGATCGTAGCGGTTGATGATCGCGAGTCGAAGGAGGTGCGCCATCCGCCGCGCGCCCGGATCGCCGCGCGGGTCGCTGACGAAGCGGATGCCGCGCAGCACGCCACCGTCGTCGAACAGCACGCTCAGGATCACCGGATGTCCGGCCACCCGCGTCCCGGTGCGTCCGGGCGAGATCGGGTCGTCGATCGCCTTGCCGACATATTCGGTCTCGTCGTCAAAGCGCGCATAGACCTCGCGGAGCCCGCTCTCCTCGGCGCGGCATTTGCTAAAGTCCGCCCAATGCTCGATGCGCTGGCGCGGCGGACCGCCATTGCTGCCACAGGCAAATTCGCCGAAGCCGTCGACGCTCATCGTGCGCGCGTCGAGACCAAGCTTGAGGCCACGCAATTCGCCGCGGTCGGCGCGCTCGCCGCGCCCTTGTGCCAGCGTGCCACTGCCGGCGAGTGCGATGAGCAGCGCCAGCGCGCCCGCCCGGGCGAATGTCGGTGTCCTCCGCATCACACCTGCATTGTCCTCATGGCTGCGGGCCGCGCCGGCGCCCGTTCACAAGCCGAACACGAACAGCATGTGGGTCATCGCGACGTTCTTGAGCTCGGGCGCCTCGCGTACCACGGCGGGCCGCTCGCGCGAGCCCACCAGCACGGCAATGTATTGCTTGCCGTTGACCGAGTAGCTGATCGCCGGCGCGTTGATGCCGGAGCCGACGTTGTGGCTCCAGACCTCCTGCAGGGTCCTGGCGTCATAGGCCGCGAAGGTGCCGTCGAGATGGCCGGTGAACACCAGATTGCCGGCGGTGGCGAGCACGCCCGAATAGGGCGGATAGGCGAACTTGGTCGCGACCTTGGTTTCGCCGGTGGTCGGATCGATCGCCTTGAGGCTGCCGTAGCGGCGCTCGCTGGTCTTGGTCTCGCCGCCGCCGAAGCGCTGCCGCGGCTGTACCGTCCCGCCCTGATCCACGAAGCTCTTCTGCTCGACGGTCTCGATGATGTTGCAGCCCTCGACCGAGGTGATGAACAGGAGATTGAGCTGCGGGTGGTACGCGCCGGGCGGCCAGTTCTTGCCGCCGGTGTTGGACGGGCAGGTCTTGCCCTGGGCCTTGGCGCGCGAGCCGTGGCTGCCTTCGGCGTAGACCTGAACATCCTTGGTCGGATCGTAGTTGAGCGGCTTGCCGGTCTTCGGGTCGAGCCCGGTCGTCCAGGTCATGTGGTCGGTATATTGCTTGCCGAGCACGAACGAGCCGTTCAATCGGTCGAGCGCGTAATAGAAGCCGTTGCGTGCCACGTGCACGACGAGCTTGCGGTCCTCGCCGTTGACCTTGGTGTTGATGATCGGGTGCTCGGAGATCTCGTCGAAGTCGTAAGGATCGTTCGGCGTGTACTGGTAGCCCCACCTGATCTTGCCGTCGCTCGGGCTGAGCGCCAGCACGCTCGCCGCCCATTTGTTGTCGCCCGGCCGGTATTCGGGATCGTAATCGGGGCCGGCATTGCCGATGCCCTGGTAAAGCGTGTCACTGTCCGGATCGTAGGTGCCCGTTTCCCAGATCGAGCCGCCGCCATGCTTCCAGCGCTCCTGGCCGTCCTTCCAGGTCTCGTTGCCGGGCTCCCCGGCGCCCGGGATGGTGTGGGTGCGCCAAAGCGCCTGTCCGGTGTTGAGATCGGTGCCCTCGATGAAGCCGCGGATGCCGTATTCGCCGCCAGCGGTGCCGACGATGGCGACGTCGCGCACGATCAGCGGCGCGTGCGTGAGCGTTTCGCCGATCGCGGGGTCGGCGACCTTGCGCTCCCAAACCTTCTCGCCAGTCGCCTTGTTGATCGCGAACAACCGGCCATCGAGCGAGATCGAGATGATCTTGTCCTTCCACAGCGCGACGCCGCGGTTGTTGACGCCGCAGCAGGCGACGTCGGCGGCCCAGGCCTTGTCGGTCTTGGGGTCGAACTTCCAGCGCAACACGCCGCGCCGGCCGCTCGACACGTCGATGGCGTAGATCGTGCCCCAGCCGTCGGGCACGTACATCATTCCGTCCTCGACGATCGGCGTGGCCTCGAGATTGCCGGTCTTGTTGCGGGTGCCGGCGCCCTCCATGCCGCCGAGCGCGACGCTGAATACCGGCTTCAGGTTCTTGACCGTGTCGGTGTTGATCTGATCGAGCTGCGAGAACCGGTGGCCTTGATAGTTGCCGTAGTACATCAGCCAGTTGTGCGGCTCCTTGGCGACATTGAGCGCGCGCTCATGGGTCATGTCGGCTGCTCGCACCGGCGTGAGCGCGGTAGCCATCAGTAGTGAACTGAGCACGGCTCCGGCGACAGATAATCCTCGCATGATATGCCTCCCTATGGCCGTCATTCGATGACGCACGGCCTATGATTGTTTCATTCGCACCCTTTTCTTGTTCTGATCCTTGGACGCTCGAAGCGTAGTCTGCCGCGCCGGTGGCGGCAATACGCCCGGCAACGATTGGCGGGTGGGCACCCGCGCGGCGGTCGGTAGATGGATGACGGTGTGGGGCCGTGCCCAACACGCTATGGCGTGCAGGACGTCAGCTCTTTCTCCTCGATCGAGAAGATTTCGCCGAGCTCGAGCTTGAGATTGCGCACGATGCAGGTGCGCTTGCTGACGTCCACGAGCTTGGCATCGTAGAGGCCGGGCGGGGTGTCGGTGATCCGCAGCCGCTCGTCCGGATCGACCGTACCGTCGCGGTCGTTCTTGCACTGGTTCGGCCCCCAGTTCGTGGTGCCGGCGGGCGCCAGATAGAACTCGCTGATGGTATGGCGCGTCAGATTCCAGAACCGCATCGGCCGTTCGGCGGCGAGCCCGAACGAAGACGTGGCGGCGAGCACGAGCAGCGTAAGGGCAAGTTTGCGCATGACTCTTCCCGGATCTGTCAGGCGTGGATGAGCGTAGCGTCGTTACCGGATCGGGGGAAGGTGCGAAATTGTGGCGAATTTGCATGTTGCTTTGCGCTCCGGCAATCTTGAACCGGCACCGCGCCTGCGCCACTATCCGACGTCTTCGAGCCGGCCCCCGAGATCAATAACAGGCCATGGCAGTCCAGATTCTGGAAAGCGACTTTCCCAACGATCGCCTGCCGCTGTTGCGCTGGCTGATGTTCACCGGCGTCTGCGCCTTCGGGTTCGTGCTGGCATGGTACTTCGGCCTGTTCCGCCTGATGCTGGCCAGCGACAAGACCTACATCTCGGCGATCATCGTGGCGATCTATCTTGCCACCTGCGTCCACTGCTTCGTGCGCACGCTGACGATCTCGCGCGAACTCGACGCCGCTCATCGCGTCGCCGCCCTGGTGAGCCGCGGCGTCGACGGCTTCAACGTCGCCGGCCAGAACGTGGTGACCTCCGACGGGACGCGCCTGCCGCCCGGTCAGGTGACCAGCCACATCCGCAACCTCATCCTCAAGTCGCGCCTGCAGCGGCACCACCGCATCGACCAGACCTTGCTGCTGCGCGGCTTCGCCGACACGCTGCGGGGCCCCAACCAGTTCGGCACCTTCGTCAGCGACGCGCTGATGAAGCTCGGCCTCCTCGGCACCATCATCGGCTTCATCCTCATGCTCGCCCCGATCGCCGGCCTCGACTCCGCCGACCGCGCTTCGGTGAAGAGCTCCATGGGCCTGATGAGCGACGGCATGGCGGTCGCCATGTACACCACGCTGACCGGGCTCGTCGGCTCCGTGCTGCTGCAGATGCAGTACTACCTGCTCGACGACGCGACCGCGAAGGTGTTCGGGCTCGCCACCGACCTGACCGAGGTCTTCGTCGTTTCCGTTCTCGAACGAGAGCAGGATGGACAGCTTCGGTAATTACCCGCGCGAGAAGTTCGATCCCTTCAGCGTGATGCTGTTCAAGGGCCTGCAGGTCGTTGCCTTCCTCTTCTTCATCGCGCTCTTGGCGATGAACCCCGAGGCCAAGGAAGGCAAGATCGACACCAAGGCCGAATTCATCATCACGATGACCTGGCCCGACGACCATCCCGACGACATCGATCTCTATGCCGAGGACCCGCTCGGCAACATCGTCTGGTATCACGTGCGCGAGGGCGGCTTCATGGTGCTCGACCGCGACGACCGCGGCAGCGCCAACAACACGATCACGGTCGATGGCCGCAAGGTCACGAGCCCGTTCCGCCAGGAGACCATCAGCATTCGCGGGATCGTGGCGGGCGAATACACGGTCAACGTCCACTACTTCCTGGCCACCCGCGGCGGCCCGGTGCCGGCGCTGGTGAAGGTCGAGAAGATCAACCCGACGGTCGAGGTCATCTCCCACGACACCGTCCTGCTCAGTCGCATGGGCGAGGAGAAGACCGCGGTACGCTTCCGGCTCGCCGCCAACGGCAACGTCGTCGATGTCAATCACCGCGACAAATCGCTGATCCAGCTCACGCGCAGTGTCCGACGCACCGGGAAATAAATAACGGTCCGCGCGGCATGCGGAGGCAACGCCGATGATGACAACGCTGCTCGCGATCTCCGCCGCCTATGTGGTGCTGGCCGTGGTCGTACTATCGATGGGGCTCAGCTCGCGCTTCGCCTGGTGGATCAAGGCAAGTGCGATCGTGGTGAGCTCGGCGTTCTTCATCGAGGTTTTTTTCGCCAGCAAGAGCCTGCTCGGCTGGCCGGCTGCCGGCGGGGGATTGCCGCCCAGGTTTCAGCTCCTCTGGACGCGGGTGGTCGAGCCCGATCCCAAGCTCGGCAGCCGCGGCGCGATCTTCCTATGGGTCGAGGAGATGGACGCCAACAACGTGCCGAGCGGGCTGCCGCGCTCGTTCCGGCTGCCGTATTCGGTCAAGCTCGCCGACCGAACGCTGAAGGCGCGCGACGAGATCATGTCCGGCGTTCCGCAGGAGGGCCAGGCCGAGGACCTGATCGAGGACGATGTCATCGGATCGGCGGCCAAGCGCGAGCAGCAGCAGCAGCCCGATGGCGGCACCTCGTCGACCGGCGGCCGGATCGACCTCGACGCGGTGCTCGACCAGATCCCGCGCGTGGAATTCCGCCCGATGCCCAATCCGACGCTGCCGGCGAAACCGTGACGGGCTAGCCACGTTTCGCGTCGCCGCCGGTCATCGACAGAAACGCCTCCTCGATGGTGGCGGCGCCGGCGGACGCGACCAGCTGCGCCGGCGTGGTGTCGGCCAGGACCTTGCCGCGGTGGAGCACGATCACCCGGTCGGCGTCGGGCACCTCGTCGCACAAATGCGTCGCCCACAGGATGGCGACGCCGCGCTCCGCCCGCATCGTCAGCAACAGCTTGAGCAGCTCGCTGCGGCTCGCCGGATCGAGCCCCACGGTCGGCTCGTCCATCAGCAGCACGCGCGGCCGGTGCAGGAGCGCGCGCGCGAGCTCCACCCGCCGGCGGTTGCCGCCCGAGAGCGTCGCGGTCTTGGCATCGGCGCGGTCCTTGAGGTCGAGCCGCGCGAGTTCGTCGGCGATGCGCGCCTTGGCGTCCGCGCGCGGCATTCCGTGCAACCCGGCGTGGAACATGAGGTTTGCCGTTACCGTGAGCTCGAGGTCGAGCGTGGGCTGCTGAAACACGATGCCGAGCCCGGCGAGCGCCGGCACCGGATCGCGCGACATGTCGTGGCCCATCACCTCGATGCGGCCGGAGTCGGGCAGGAACAGGCCGGACAGAAGCTGAAACAGCGTCGACTTGCCGGCGCCGTTGGGGCCGAGCAGGGCGATGAATTGGCCCGCCCGGGCGGTCAGGCTCACGCCGTCGACGGCGCGCACCGGTCCGTAGGTCTTGACGACATCGTGAAGGAGGAGGGCAGGGGCACCGTCGGTCGCCATGTCCGCTCGTGCTGAAGATTGTCCGACTGCGTCCGCGCGCCGCGCTCGGCTTGCGGCGCCGCTTTGATCGGGCGTACGCTGGCAGCAACCGACACAATCTGCAAGCGGAGAGAAACGCCGGTGCTCATCGATCGTCGTTGCCCGAGCGTCGCAGCCGTGGCCGCCGGCTTGGTCGTTGGCTTGGCCGCCGTCCTTGGGGCCGCGCCCGCCGCCGCCAAGGACACCGGGCTGATTTTCGTGAGCAACGAGAAGTCGAACAACCTGATCGTGATCGACCCCAAGACCCACAAGGTCATCCGGGACATCAAGACCTCGCGGCGGCCGCGCGACATGCATTTCAGCGTCGACCGCAGCAAGCTCTATGTCGCCTGCGGCGACGACGACGTGATCGACATCATCGACATGGCCAAGCTCGAAGTGATCGGCCGGATTCCAACGGGGCCGAGCCCCGAGACTTTTGCGATCGACGAGAGCCGGCGGCGCATCTATGTCGCCAACGAAGAGGGTTCGTCGCTGTCGATCATCGACCTCGACCAGTCCATCGTGGTGCACGAGGTGCCGACCGGGGCGGAGCCCGAGGGCGTGCTGATCAGCGAGGACGGCAAGATCATCTACGTGACCTCGGAGGTGGGCGACATCATCCATATGGTCGACGCCGAAGGCGGGCACGTGCTGCAGGACGTGGTGGTGGGCACGCGGCCGCGCCGGTTCGCGGCGACGCCGGACCGCAAGGAGCTGTGGGTCACCGCCGAGCTGTCGGGCGAGGTCTACATCATCAACCGCGAGAAGTTCGAGGTCTCGGGCAAGATCGATTTCCTGCCGCCGGGCATGCGCAAGAGCGACGTCACGCCGGTCGGGCTGGTGATGACCAGGGACGGCAAGACCGCGTATGTCACGCTCGGCCACGCCGCGCACGTGGCGGTGGTCGAGGTGGCGACGCGCAAGATCACCGGCTACATCCTGGTCGGCAAGCGCTCGTGGGGCGTGACGCTCTCGCGCGACGAGCGCACGCTGTATGTGGCCAACGGCTTCGGTGACGACATCACGGTGATCGACGTGCGCAGCGGCAAGGCGACGGTGTCGATCCCGGTCGGGCGCATCCCGTGGGGCGTGATCATCGATGATTAGACGCTGGCTCACGTTGTCTTGGCCCTTGAACTTGTGTTGGCCGTTACCGCGCGGCAACGGCGGTGCGCTCCCTCCCCCCGCGAGCGCTCGCGAGCGGTGGGGAGGGTTGGGGTGGGGGGTGGTGCGCTTGTTCGCTGTCGGCGCCGAACGCACGACCCCCCACCCCCGACCCCTCCCCACCGCGCCGCGCGCGGGAGGAGGGGAGCACCCGCGGCGATGGCTGCGTGCTGCATTGGGCGTTCTGCTCGCGGTTGGATTCGCCAGCGCTGCCTCCGCCCAGACGCCGCCGCCTGCGCAGCCGAAGGTCACCGTCGGCTATGTCGACATCGAGGGCGATCCGCGGCACGAGCCGATCCGCGCCTATGAGCGGCTCGTGCTCAAGGCGCGCGAGCATCCGTTCGTGGGCGCGCAGGTCGGGATCGAGGAGGCGCAGGCGCTCACCCGCGTGCTCAAGATCGACTTCGCGCTCGAACGCATCCGGGTGAAGTCGGCGGACGCGGTCGCGCCGGCCGTGCTGCAGGCCCGGCAGGAACGCGACATCCATTTCTTCGTGATCGATGCGCCGGCGGAGGTATTTCGGCCGCTCGCCGAAGCGGTGCGCGGGCGCGACGTGCTGCTGTTCAACGCCACGGCGGCGGAGGACACCCTGCGCCGCGAAGTCTGCGCCCGCGAGGTCGTGCACACGCTGCCGAGCCTCGCCATGAGCATGGACGCGCTCGTGCAATACCTGGTCTCGCGCAAGTGGCGCGACATCCTCGTGCTGCACGGGCCGCTGCCGGCCGACGCGGCTATGACCAAGGCGTTCGAGGCGTCGGTGAAGAAGTTCGGCAACCGCATCGTCGCCAAGAAGGAGTTCACCACCGGCACCGATCCGCGCGAGCGCGAGAAGAACAATCCGCTGCTGCTGACCGCGATCAACCGCGACTACGACGTGGTGTTCGTCGCCGACGACGCCTTCGACTTCGTGCGCGGAGTGCCGTTCCAGACCGTGCGCGCGCGTCCGGTCATCGGCAGCATCGAGCTCGAGCCGGTGGCCTGGCACTGGACCTGGGAGCGCAACGGCGGGCCGCAGATCAACACGCGCTTCGCGCGCGCGGCCAACGGGCGGCGTATGGAGGGTCCCGACTGGGCAGCCTGGATCGCGGTCAAGATGGTGGCGCAGGCGACGCTGCGCACGCGCTCGGCCGAGTTCGACAAGCAGCGCGCGTTCATCCTCGGCGACAACAGCTTCGACGGCTACAAGGGGCTGGCGGTCAGCGTGCGGAAATGGGACCAGCAGCTGCGGCAGGCGGTGTTCCTGGCCGCGCCTTACTCGGTGGTGGCGAGCGCGCCGGTCGAGGGTTTCCTGCACCGCAGCAACACCCTCGACACGCTCGGCGACGACGAACCGGAGACGCCGTGTAAGTTGAATAGGTGACTCTCTCCACTGTCGTCCCGGCCGAGCGCAGCGAGAGCCGGGACCCATAATCACCGGACCATCGCGGGTCCACGGCATATGGGTCCCCGCTTTCGCGGGGACGACAAAGGAGAGGTCAGCAGGAAAGAGGTTGACGCCATGCAGCTCGTTCACGCCGCCCGCGCCATGCGCGCGGTCACCATGCGCGAGATCGTCAAGTTCGTCCAGCAGCGCGGGCGGCTGCTTTCGGCGCTGGTGCGGCCGCTGATGTGGCTCGCGGTGTTCGCCGCCGGCTTCTACAACGTGTTCGGCGTCTCGATCATCCCGCCCTACAAGACCTACATCACCTATCAGGTCTACATCGTGCCGGGGCTGCTCGGCATCATCCTGCTGTTCCACGGCATGCAGTCCTCGCTCTCGATGGTCTACGACCGCGAGATGGGGGTGATGCGGCTGCTGCTCACCGCGCCGCTGCCGCGCTGGGTGCTGCTGGCCTGCAAGCTGATCGCCGGCACCGCGCTGTCGGTGATCACCTGCTACGCCTTCCTCTTGGTCTGCATCCCGTTCGATGTGACCTTCGACCCGATGGGCTGGCTCACCGTGCTGCCGGCGCTCATCGTGTCCGGGCTGATGCTGGGGGCGCTCTGGCTGTTTCTCTCGGTCTACATCCGGCAGGTGGAGAATTTCGCGGGCGCGATGAACTTCGTGATGTTTCCGATGTTCTTCTTCTCCTCCGCGCTCTATCCACTCTGGCGGCTGCGGGAGGGGGGCTCGGAGGTCATCTACTGGGTGTCGATGGTCAATCCGTTCACCCACGCGGTCGAGATGATCCGCTTTGCGCTCTACGGGATGTTCGAGCCGATGTCGACGCTCGTGGTCTGCGGCTCGACCGTGCTGTTCTTCCTGCTCGCCACCATCGGCTACGATCCGCAGCGCGGCATGATCCGGCGTACCGCCCAGCCGGTGTGATCTCGCCATTACGGCTGCGTTCTTACGCACTCGTCTCTCCTGCCTGCGTGAAACGAAGAAACGCATAGCCAACGCTATGCTGGCCCCTGTTGCTTTGCTTGGGCGCGGGGGTTCGCCCGTCTTGCTCTCTTTTTGCTTCCCCCAATGGAGGGGGGATGGCGCGCCGAGCAGGCGCTCCCGATTACTCGGGCGGTGCCGGATTGGTTACCGGCTTAAGACGCACACCGTCGCCGATGTGCGCCGCGCCTCTCGGCGCGCCATTCGCGGCATCCCCGGCGATTTGCCTTCTACGGGTCTCGGACCGCAGGGCGTCCTGGTAGTGCGCCCACCCGGTTTTGCTCCGAGAGCCGCCCCGGGACGCGATTGCGAGTCACGCCCGGAGGTGCCGCATCCTGTCCCATCTTTGCGAGCGCCTGC
>WNGB01008520.1_pt1 | contig 22426 bp, 19 predicted proteins | sample 5400681 | NCBI WGS metagenome assembly WNGB01 (sample SAMN13153367, study PRJNA577476) | soil metagenome | isolation source: 115 cm soil or saprolite under grassland replicate 2 | place: USA:California | collected 2016-06-15
TCCTGCGCGAACCAACGGCTGAGATCCAGGATGGGCTCCTTCAGCTCGCGGAGCCACGGAACTTCATCGAACTGAACCCGCAAGATCCGTTGCGGAGCGAGCCCGGCGTCCAGCAGAGCGTGGACCACCTGGAGCAGCAGGGTGGTCTTGCCGATCTGCCGAGGACCCCGCAGCACGACGGCCGGCGCCAGGCCTGCCTGGAGCCTCGTCAGCACGGTCTGGAACGCGGCGCGCCTGAACGGGGGCAATCCCGCCACGCGTTGGTCCTTCCACCACGGGTTCTGCTCGCGCAGATCGGCCTCCATCGAAGGACTGGGGAGCCTGAAGAGCACGGGCTGGCGAGTCATGCCTTCCGCGCCTTGACGATCAGGTGGCTCCTCGTGAGCGTGCGGCCCCCCGACTCGAGGAAGGCGAGGTAGCGATACCAGCGTCCATCGGCCTTCCAGCGGTCCTCGAGCCCGACCGCCGCCGCCAGCCCCTCCTCCACCGACGTGAACTGCTTCACCTCGCGCTCCACCTCGATCACCTCGGGCTCGAAGCCCGCGCCCCGGAGCACCGCCTCCATCCGGGCCTCGTCATAGGCGAAGCGGGAGACCTTGCCCGTCTCGCGCCACTGGGCCACGTGGAAGGCGACCATGCCGAGGGCAGCGCCGGCCGGCAGCGCGCGACCCGCCCGCTCGACGACGGCGTCCGAGGCACACAGATGGGCGGTGATGAGCGCCGGCGCCCAGCGGCAGTATTCCTCCCGCTCCACGTCGGCCTCGTGAAACTCGACGTTGTCGACGCCGCCGGCCGCCGCGCGCGTGCGCGCCTCGCGGATGGCGGTCGGATCGCGGTCGAGCCCGACGACACGGGCGGCGGCCGGCGCCAGGGCGAGCGAGAGCCGCCCCGAACCGCAGCCCAGATCCAGCACGCGCTTGCCCGTCAGGCCTTCGTCGGTCAGCAGCGCGAGGAACCGGGAGCTGATGCCGGAAGCGTGCTGCGTCGGCGTCATTCAGAGGCGCCGTCGTCCGCCTTGAAGTACTTGGCCTCCGGGTGGTGGAAGACGAGGGCCGACACCGAGGCCTCGGGGTCCATCATGAAGCCCTCGGTGAGGACGAGGCCGATCTGCTCGGGCCGGAGCAGGTCGAAGAGCGCCCGCTGGTCGGCGAGGTTGGGACAGGCGGGATAGCCGAAGGACACGCGGACGCCGCGGTAGTGCGCCTTGAACTTGTCCGAGAGGCTCATGTCGGGTGGATCCGGGAAGCCCCACTGGGTGCGGAGGCGGGCATGGAGCATCTCCGCGAAGCCCTCCGCGCACTCGATGGCGAGCGCCTGGAGCATGTGGGAGCGGAGATAGCGTCCCTCGTCCTTCCACCGCTCGGCGAGCTCGCGCACCCCCGTCCCGCAGGTCACCGCGAAGAGCGCCACGTAGTCGGCGTCGCCGCCCGCGGCGTCGCGCACGTAGTCGGTCAGACAGAGTCGCTCCCCGCCCGGCTGGCGCGGGAAACGGAAGCGCGCGACCTCGCTCCCGTCCTCGAACAGCAGCAGGTCGTCTCCCGCCGCACCCGCCCGGTAGAACCGGTAGAGCCCATCGGCCCGCATCAGGCCCTGCTCGGCGGCTTCGCGTTTCAGCTCCTCGAGCGCGTCGTTCACCTCCCGCGCCTTGGCGTCCCCCGCGGCCAGGAGACGGAGCACCGACCCCTTCACGCCCATGTGCTTGCCCAGCAGCATCTGGAGGTTGAGGTACGGGTAGATGCGACCCAGCGGCACGTTGCGCAGCACGTGGAGCTCGAGGTCCGGCGGCGGGGGGACCGGCACCGTCCGCGACACCGTCGAGCGGAGCGGCCCCGGCCTCGCGGAGGCGGCGGGGCCGGCGTCGCCGCCACCGGCCGGGGCGCGCAGCGCATCCTGCTCGGCCCGGACCTGCTCGAGGAGCCCGTCGCGGGTGGTCGCGCTGAAGAGCCGGTTCGCGAGGTCGAGCCCTTCCATGGCGTCCCGGGCGTAGAGCGTGGGTCCGCCGTATTCCACCGAGATGCGCGTGGCGGTGAACTTCCGCGTGAGCGCGGCGCCGCCGACGAAGAGCGGGACCTCGATGCCCGCCGCCCTGAGGTCCTGCGCGGTGACGACCATCTGCTGCGCCGACTTCACGAGGAGACCGGAGAGCCCGAAGGCATCGGGCTTGTGGGTGTGGTAGGCGGCGATCAGGTCCTCCGGCGGCACCTTGATGCCCAGGTTGACGATGCGGTAGCCGTTGTTCTTGAGGATGATCTCCACGAGGTTCTTGCCGATGTCGTGGACGTCGCCCTTGACGGTGGCGAGCACGATGGTGCCGCGGCTCGCGCTCTCGTCCTTCTCCATGAAGCCCTCGAGATGGCCCACCGCCGCCTTCATCGCCTCCGACGACTGCAGCACCTCAGCCACGATCAGCTGGTTGTCGTTGAAGAGCCGGCCCACCTCCTCCATGCCCTTCATCAAGGGCCCATTGACGATGTCGAGCGCGCCCGCCTCCGCCAGCTTCCGGTCCAGGTCCTCGATCAACCCGTCCTTGGAGCCCTCGACGATGTAGCGGGCGAGCCGCTCGTCGAGCGAGAGGCGCGCGCCCTCGACCCTGGCCTTCTTCGTCTTCCCCCTGAAGTGGGCGGCGAAGGCGGCGACGGGATCGTCGCCACGCCAGTAGATCAGGTCCTCGGCCAGGCGGCGCTCGTCCTCGGGAATGGAGGCGTAGCGCTCCAGCTTCTCGCTGTTCACGATGGCGTAGTCGAGCCCCGCCTTGGTGCAGTGGTAGAGGAACACCGAGTTGAGCACCTCGCGGCCGGCCGGCGGCAGGCCGAAGGAGACGTTGGAGATGCCGAGGATGGTCTTGCATTCGGGGAAGCGCGTCTTGATGGCGCGGACACCCTCGATGGTCGCCATCGCGGAGCCGACGTAGTTCGCGTCGCCCGTCCCCACCGGGAACACCAGCGCGTCGAAGATCAGGTCCCGCGCCGGCAGGCCGTACCGCTCGGTCAGGAGCTGCCAGGAGCGCTCGGCGATGGCGAGCTTGCGCTCCGTCGTGACGGCCATGCCCTGCTGCTTGTTCTCGTCGATGCAGCCCACCACCACGGCGGCGCCGTAGGTCTTGACGAGGGGCACGACCTTGTCGAAGCGCTCGAGGCCGTCCTCGAGATTGATCGAGTTGACGATGGCCTTGCCCTGGCACTGCCGGAGCGCCAGCTCGAGGACCGCCGCATCCGTCGAGTCGATCATGAGCGGGACCTTGACCTTCCGGGTGATGAAGGCCATGAAGCGCTCCATGTCGGCCGCCTCGTCGCGGTCCGGATTGGCGAGACAGACGTCCAGCACCTGGCCGCCGCTCCGCACCTGCGCCCGTCCCAGCTCCGCCGCCTCCTCGAACTTGTCCTCGACGATCAGCTCCTTGAACTTGCGGGAGCCGATGACGTTCGTGCGCTCGCCGACGATCACCGGACGGTTGTCGTCACCGGGATAGAGTGCCTCGATGCCGCTCACCGCGGGAGCGCGTGCCGGCGCCGGGCGCCGCGGCGGCCGGCCCTCCACCAGCCGGGCCAGCGCGCGGATGTGGGCGGGCGTCGTGCCGCAGCAGCCGCCCACCAGGTTGACCCATCCCTCCTCGACGAACCGGCGCATTTTCATCGCCAGGCTCTCCGCCGTCTCCTCGTAGTGGCCGTGCTCGTCGGGCAGGCCGGCGTTGGGATACACCGTGACGAAGCAGGTGGCGATGTCCGAGAGCGTGCGCAGGTGATCGGTCATGAACTCGGGGCCGGTGGCGCAGTTGAGCCCGATGGCGAAGAGGCCCAGGTGCTCGAGCGAGGCGTAGAGCGCGTCCACGCCCTGGCCGGCCAGCATCGAGCCCATCGGCTCGATGGTCCCGCTCACCATCAAGGGCAGATCGAGGCCCGCCTCGGCCAGGGCGCGCTTGACGCCGATGGCCGCCGCCTTGAGGTTCAACGTGTCCTGGGCCGTCTCCAGCAGCAGCGCGTCGACACCGCCCTCGATCAAGGCGCGGGCCTGATGGTAGTAGCCCTCCCGCACCTGATCGAAGCTCACGTTGCCCGTGACCGTGATGGACCGCGTGCCCGGCCCCATGGCCCCGATGGCGAAGCGCGGTCGCCCGGGGGTGGAGTGGCGCAGGGCCGCCTCGCGCGCCAGCCGGGCGGCCGCCAGCGCGATCTCATGGCAGTCGGCGTGGAGCCCATATTCCCCAAGCACATACGGGGCACAACCGAAGGAATTCGTCGAGACGAGATCGGCTCCCGCTTCGAGGTATGCCTCGTGGATCGCTCGGATGACGTCCGGGCGCGTGAGGTTGAGATGCTCGTTGCAGCCCTCGTACTGCGCGCCCCCGAAATCCCCGGCGCCCAGGTCCCTCGCCTGGATCATGGTGCCCATGGCGCCGTCGAGGACCAGGATCCGCCGCTCGAAGGTCTCGCGGAGAAGTCGAGCGCGCTCGGGCACGTGCATGGTCTCATTCTAACCCGCGCCGTCCACGAACGCGCGCCTTGAGTCGCCGGCGCGCCCTGACCGGAGACTACGCCCGAGCTACGTCCCCTGCACCGCCCCGGACACGAGACCGTGGGTCAGGTAGCGGCGGAAGATGTAGTAGAAGATCACGGGCGGCACCGCGTAGATCACCGAGAGCGCCATCAGGAGGTTCCACGGCGCGTCGTCCGTGGTGAGGAAGTTCCCCATGCCGACGGGGAGGGTGATCATCGTCTCGCCCTGGAGCAGGAGGACCGCGTAGAGGTACTCGTTCCAGGCGAAGAAGAAGGCGTAGGTGCCGACGGCGATGAGCGACGGCGTGATGAGCGGCAGGTACATGCGAAAGAAGATGGCGAGCGTCCCCGCCCCGTCGATGGCCGCCGACTCGTCGATCTCGACGGGGATGGTCTTGGCGTAGTCCCAGAGCACCCAGAGCGCGTAGGGCGCCGCGAAGGTCGTCATGGCGAAGATGAGCGCCCAGTACGTGTCCAGCAGATCGTAGTCGCCCATGATCTTGAAGAACGGGATGGACAGGAAGGAGGCGGGGATGATGTAGGTGAAGAGCGTCATCCCCGAGACGAAGCGGCCGAGGGCGAAGCGGAGGCGTCCGAGGGCGAAGCTCCCGAGCGCCGCCACCAGGAGCACCGCCACCATCACCGCCCCCGAGACCACCAGGCTGTTGGCGAGCCAGCGCCAGAAGTACTTGACGAACGGGCTCTCCTGGAACAGGACGAACTTGAAGTTCTCGAGCGTCGGGTGCTTCACCCAGTAGACGGGGCGGAACAGGTCGTCCCACGGCGTGACGGCCAGGTTCAGCATGTAGTAGATGGGGAAGAGGGTCCAGGCCGTCACGATGGCCAGGATGGCCCCGCGCGCAGCGCCGACGAGCAGACGCCGCCCTCGCGCGCGGCTATCCGAGGCGCTCATGGCGGCCGCGGGCGGTGAGCCAGGGGACGGTCGCCGCCGCCCCGCTCATCGGATCTTCCTGATCAGGATGAAGATGAACAGCAGCGTGACCGGCAGCGCGGTGGCGAAGACGCCGACGCCCCAGTCGATCTTCCCGACACGGAAGGTGTAGCGGTAGGCGAGGGTCGCCAGCACGTGCGTCGAGTCGCCCGGGGCGCCGCCCGTCATGAGCCAGACATTGGTGAAGTCCCCCATGGTGAAGACCATGGAGAGGAGCGAGCAGATCAGGTAGATGCCCGCCAGCAGCGGGAACGAGATGTAACGGAAGGCCTGGAACACCCCGGCGCCGTCGATGGCCGCCGCCTCGTAGAGCTGCCGCGGGATACCGCGCCGGGCGGCGAGCAGGATCACGGTCCAGAAGGGCAGGTACTTCCAGATGTGGAACAGGATCAGCGCGGCGATGGCGGTCCAGCGCGAGGCGAGCCAGTGGTGGGTGCCGAGACCCAGGTCCTCGGTGATCAGGTTGAGGATCCCCCACTGCGAGGACATCATCCAGCGCACCGAGAGGATGCCGGGGAGCACGGGAATGGCCCACGGCAGGAGGAAGATCGCCGAGAGGAAGCGCGTCGCGCGGTCGTCGCTCTCGAGCAAACCCGAGAGCAAGAGCGCGAGGAAGAGCTTCACGTTGACGGCGATCCCCACGTAGACGATGGTGTTGACCACCGTCTGGACGTAGATCGGGTCCGAGAACAGCACCTCGTAGGTGTAGCGGTCGAGGGCCTGGGTGACCTCGAAGTAGAGCGGATAGGCGACGAAGGCCAGGAAGAGCGCGATCAGGGGGAGCGAGAAGAGCAACCCCTGGAGGTTCCGCGACCGCGGCGACAACGACTCCGCCGCCGCCGTCGCGGACCGCGCGAGGAAGCCCGGCGTCTTCGCCGGTAGCAGACCGTCAGCCACGGCGACGACCCATGCCGCTGATCCCCGCCGGCGCCTCGAACAGGTCCCGACGCGAGCCGGTGCACCCGGCGGCGCTCCGAGGCATACTCGCCGTACGCTGCGGCGTGCGGCAAGCTCGCTGACGAAGGCGGGGGGCCTTCTCCAGCCGCCTGCCTATCGCCACTGGGCGACGATGGTCTTGATCCGCGCGATGGCCTCGTCGGCCGCCTTCTCCGGCGTCCACTTGTCCACGTTGGTGCGGGCCATCGCCTTGCCCCAGACGTTCTCGGCGTAGACCTGGGACATGGCCGGGTTCTTCCAGTGGTCGAACACCCGCGTGGGCCGCTCGGTGTAGATCTTGGTCACCGTCGGCAGGTGGGGGTCCACCGCCCCGCCCTTGCCCGCCTGGCCCTTGGCGAAGAACGGATCGCTCGCCACGTCCTTGAAGGCGGGGAACCAGCGGCCGTTGGCGCCCTTGACGTACTCGGCGAAGCGCTTCTGCTCGACCACGAACTTGACGAACTCCTTGCCGAGCTGCGGGTCCTTGTTGGCGGAGTCCTTGGGGAGGATGATCGTCTTGACCGCGATCATGTAGGTCGGCTTCCGGCCATCGGGGCCGTCCGGCCACTCGATGGTCGCCGACTTGTTGAAGTAGTTCTCGGGGTTGGTGAAGAACTGGTGAGCGGGGATGCTCACCGACGGGTTCGGGGTCATGACGATGGACTTGGAGTGGAAGTTGGCGTTGTTGTCCCCGTCCGACCAGTTCAGCGTATCGGGCGGGACATAGCCCGAGTTGAACAGGTCGGCGAAGAACTTGAGCGTCTTCGCGATCGCCTCGTGGTTCTTGGGCTGGTCGGCCACCACCTTGCCCTCCTCGGAGAATACCTGCCCGCCGTGGGAGAGCAGCGCCATCTCGAAGTTGTAGATCGTGTCCGAGGCGCTCGAGGACTCCGTCATGCCGACCCCGTACACCTTCGCGTACTTGGCGGGGTCCTTCTTCCGGAGGCTGTCCTGCGCCTTCTTCCAGAACGCCCAGTACTCGTCCCACTTCATCGGGATCTTGTCGGGGTCATCCGGCAGGCCGGCCTCCTTGACGAGATCCCGCCAGTAGTGGATGTGCATCGTCTGGGCCTCGATCGGCACGCCGTAGTAGGCGCGCTTCTTGGCCGCGTTGTCGTAGACGTAGGCCACGGGCAGGAACTTCTCGAAGTAGCGCGGCTTGAGCTCGTTGATGACGTCGGTGGTCTCGACCAGCTTGCCTTCCCACGCGTACTTGGGAAGGACCTCCCAGTCGTTGTAGAAGCAGAACGCGACGTCCGGACCCCGGCGCGCGGTGAGCGCGCTGATGATCTTCTTGAGCAGGTCCTCCTGGATCGTGAAGGAGATGTCGAGGTCGACGTTCTTCGCCTTCTTGAACTCCTCGGCGATCTTGAGCATCGCCTCGTCTTCTTCCTTGTAATAGCCCCGGTTCCACCAGACGGTGAGCTTCTTCGGCTGGGCGGGCGACACCATCGGGAACCCGAGCGCTCCGGAAACGGCGCCGGCGCCGATGGCCGTCGTCTTGAGGAACTGTCTACGGCTCTGCCGCATTGACCTGGCCTCCTTTGGCACGGATGAGCGAAGCCGCGGTCCCACGCCTTCGGGGCCCTCGGCGGGCGGGAGTATACCGCGCAGATATTCGAATGTATAGTGCGGTCACCGCTCGCCCGAAACTCTTAAATACGGCGGCGCCTCCACCTGGCGAGGCGCTTCTTGAGCTCGGCCGCCGACAGCTCGACGTCGAGCCGGCGCTTCTTGACGTCGATGTTGATGGTGTCGCCGCTGCGCAGCGCGGCGATCGGCCCGCCTTCCGCCGCCTCGGGAACGATGTGGGCGATCATGAAGCCGTGGGTGGCGCCGGAGAAGCGCCCGTCGGTCATGAGCGCCACGCTCTCGCCGAGCCCCGCGCCCTGGATCGCGCCCGTCACGTGGAGCATCTCGCGCATGCCCGGCCCGCCCTTGGGCCCCTCGTAGCGGATCACGATCACGTCACCGGCCTTGATCTTGCCGGCCTTGACGGCCTTGAAGGCGTCCTCCTCGCGCTCGAAGACGCGCGCCGGCCCACGGTGCGAGTCGCGCTTGTGCCCGGACAGCTTGATGACGCAGCCGCCGGGGGCGAGATTGCCGCGGAGAATGGCGATGCCGCCCGTGGGCTTGAGCGGCCGGGCGAGCGGCGTGATGACGCGCTGGCCGGCCGGCTCGGCGGCGCGCTTGATCTCCTCGCCGATGGTACGGCCGGTGACGGTCTTCTCGTTCGCGTGGAGGAGCTTGGCCTCGAGCAAGCGCTTGCCCACCACGGCCATGCCGCCCGCCTCGTGCATCTCGGGCGCCGTGTAGTTGCCCCAGGGCTTGAGGTCGGCCACCACCGGCGTCTTCCGCGCCATGCGGTCGAAATCGTCGATGGAGAGCTTGATGCCGAAGTCGCGCGCGGTGGCTGGCAGGTGGAGCACCGCGTTGGTGGAGCCACCCGTGGCCATGACACCCGCGATCGCGTTCTCGAAGCTCTTGCGCGTGATGAGCGCGCGCGGGGTGATCCCTTTCTGCACCAGCTCCATGACCCGCTTGCCGCACTCGAAGGCCACTTCCTCTTTGCGCGGGTCGATGGCGGGGATCCCGTTGCCTCCCATGGGCGAGATGCCGAGCATCTCGTAGGCCGTCGCCATGGTGTTGGCGGTGAACTGGCCGCCGCAGGCGCCCTCCCCCGGGCAGGCGTGGTCCTCCACGTCCTTGAGCTCCTCGAGCGAGATCTTGCCGGCGTTGTAGGCGCCGACCGCCTCGAACACGTCCTGGATGGTCAGGTTGCGATTGGCGAAGGGACCCGACGAGCCCGCGCAGCGGCCGAACATGATGGAGCCGCAGTAGAGCATGAGCCCCGGGATGTCGAGCCGGCCCAGGACCATGACCATGGCGGGAATGGTCTTGTCACATCCGGAGATGGTCACGAGGCCGTCGAACATGTGGCTGCGCGCCACCAGCTCGACCGAGTCGGCCACCACCTCGCGGCTGATGAGCGAGCCTTTCATGCCCTCGGTGCCCATGGTGATGCCGTCGGTGATGGCGATGGTGTTGACCTCGATGGGCGTGCCGCCCGCCGCCCGGATCCCCTGCATCACCTTCTCGGCCAGCTTGCGGTGGTTCCAGTTGCACGGCATCGTCCCGATCCAGCTATGCGCGACGCCGATCTGGGGGCGCACGAGGTCCTGGTCACTGAAACCGACGGCCTTCATCATGGCGCGCGCGGGGGCGCGGTCTGGCCCGTCGAGGAGGACGCGACTCTGGCGGCGGGGATCTACCGGCATTTCGGACTCCTTTTGGATTCGCCGTCGGGGCGCCTCCGCTCCCGACGGTCGGGGAAGTCAACCCCCCCGTGTTGAACGATCTGCCCGCATTCGTGAGTGCGAGGATTTTACAGCAGGTCGGGGAGCGGGGCGAGGGTATAGCCCGCCTCCCGGAGCGCAGCGATGAGACCCGGCAGCGCCTGCACGATCCGTCCGCCCGCCCCCGGCACGCCGTCGGCGTCGTGGAGGTCGAGGATGGCCCCCGGCTTCACTCCTTCCCTCACTCTCTGCACCTGCAGCGGCGGAGCGGCGGCCCGGCGGCGCTCGGGCTGCACGGTCCAGAAGACGCAGGGCGTGTGCAGACGCCGGAGCACCGGGAACACGGCGAGATTGCTCAGCCCCCATGGGGGGCGGAAGAAGCGCGGGGCGCTCCCGGCGGCCAGCGCGATGGCGTCGTGGCCCTGGACGATCTCGCGCTCGGTCTCGCGGGGTCCGCAGAGCCAGAGGCTCCGGTGACTCCAGGTGTGATTGCCGAGGTCATGACCCTCGTCGGTGATCCGTCGGGCAAGGTCCGGAGCCTCGGCCGCTCGCCGGCCGATGAGGAAGAAAGTCGCGGCCACGCGCTCGCGCGCCAGGATGTCGAGCACACGGGGCGTGTGATGGGGGTCGGGGCCGTCGTCGAAGGTGAGAGTCACACGGCGCGCCGATCTCCGACCGCGCCGGAGGCGTCCCGGGTGGACCACGTACGAGCCCCACGTGTACGCCGCCCAGAGCGCGGGCGGCGCCGCGAGCCAGAGGGCGGCGGTCACGACGCGCGTTCCCGGGCCACGCCCTGCCCGGCCAGCACCAGCTCGACGATCTGGGTCGCGGCGCGGGGCCGGCGGTAGAGACGGACGCGCTCTCGCATGTTGCGGAGCAGGACCGGATCGCGCAGCACGGCCCCGATCACGCGTTCGAGCTGTGCCCCCGAGCCGGCGACGAGGGCCACGCCGGCCATGGCGGCGAAGCGCTCGTTCCGCGACTCCTGCCCGGGCAGCGAGCCGAAGCAGATCATGGGCAGCTCGGCGGCCAGCGCCTCGGCGACCGTGAGGCCTCCCGCCTTGGTCACGAGGAAATCGGCGGCGGCCATGAGCTGGCGGACGTTGTCCACGTACCCGAAGATCTTCACGCGCGACTCGCGGCCGGCGGCCAGCTTGCTCAGCCTGGTCTCGAGCTGCTCTTCCCGCCCCGTCACCACCACCGCCTGGAGCGGCTCCTCCATCCGCAGGAGCGTTCGCGCCGCCTCCTCGAGGCGGCCGAAGCCACCGCCCGAGCCGTCCATCAAGAGCAGGACGGGCAGCCGGGGCGAGAGGCCGAGCGCGAGCCGGGCCTGGGCCCGTTCGGAGGCCTCCGTGAACTCCTGGCCCACGGGGATCCCGGTCACGACGACGCGCGCGCGGGGCACGCCGCGCGCCGTCAGGTCGCGCGCGATCTCCTCGGCGGGCACGCAGTAGCGGTCCAGGTGCCCATGGATCCACTGGGTGTGGGCCACGAAGTCCGTGAACACGGTCGTGTGAGAGGGAATCGGCACGCCCCGCGACCGGAGCTGGGACAGCGCCGCGACCGGCGTGGGGTGAACCGACACCACGTGGTCGGGACGGTCGGCCGCCAGGAGCCCGGCGAGCCTCCGCGTGCCCAGGCTGTTGATGCCCATGAGCAAGGGCGAAGACACGCTCAGCTGGTCGCCGAGCCAGTAGGCGATCCCCCAGAGCACGGGGGCACGGCGCAGGACCGCGTAGTAGAGGCCGCGGGTGAGCCGGTCGAACTCGGGGTGAACCAGGTCGTGGAAGTGGTCCACCACCCGGACCGGCGCGCCCGCGCGCCGGAACTCGGCGGCGAGCGTTGCGGCCACCTGGTTGTGGCCCGAGCCGTACGAGGCCGTCAGCACGAGGACACGCGGCGGCGCGGCGGTCATCACGCGCTCCCCCCGGCGGGCGACTGCGCTTCCGCAGGCCGCTTGGCGACGAGGAGAGTCAGCTTCCCCACCTGGACCACCTCGTCGCGCTGGTTCAGGATGTTTCGCTCCTCGATGACGACTCCGCCCTCCTTCATCGAGCGCTTGGTCAGGCTCCTCGACACGCAACGGATGGTGTCTCCGATGCGCGCCGGTCTCAGGAACTTCCACTCGAACCCCATGAAGGCCAGCACCACGAGCGGAGGCTGAGGCGCCCGCCATCCGAGCCCCGAGGAGAGACACAGCGGCAGCAGCTCGGGAACGGCCTGGGGGTCCGCCGGCCGATCGCCGATCAGGCCGTCGAACAGCGCCACGTGGGTCTCGGTCAGCGTGATGCCGGGCGTCTCGACCACGACCCCGATCCCCACATCCTCGAAGTACAGCTTCCCGTCGCGCGTAACCCGGTCCATCACGGGTTCAGTCGAGTCGCCGGCTCACGAGATGCTCGGTCTCACCCTCCTGCACCAGCTCGCCCCGCTGGTTCAGGACCTGCCGCTGCATGGTGACCACGCCCCACCCGGGCTCGTCCGCGTCCTTCTTGGCCACGATGCGCGCCCGGGCGTGGAGCGTGTCCCCGATCTTGATCGGCCCCTTGAACTTCCACTTGAGCCCGACGAACCGTTCCCCGGAGCGGGCGGGCATGCTCCGGGCAAGGAGCCCGTGCTGGACGGAGAGGCCGAGCAGCCCGTGGGCGATGCGCTCCCCGTAGAGGGAGGCCTTCATGTACTCCGCGTCGGTGTGGAGCACGTTGTAGTCCCCGCTCACCCCGGCGAAGATCACGATGTCGGCTTCGGTGACGGTCCGGCCGGGCGACCGGTACTCATCCCCAACCTGGAGATCCTCGAAGCACAGGCCGGAATCGGGCTTCACGGCCCGTAAGGATAACACGCGGCGCGCGTGGCCGTGAACCGCCCTCGGGGGCTCAGGAACCATCCAGTCGGGCGACCCGTTTGCCTCATCGAGGCGGACAGCTGTGCTATTCTTGGCGCGCCCGTACGGGCGATCCACATCCCACCCACGGGATGCAATCCACACCACGGAGGTGCCGTATGGAAGGTCGCAGGCGGTTCATCATGAAAGGGGCCACCCTGGTCGCCGCCGGCGCGGCAGCCGCCGTCATGGAGGCCCCCAACGTCATCGCCCAGCCCAAGTTCCAGTGGCGCATGTCCACGACCTGGACGCCCGCTCTGGACGTGCTTCAGGGCTCGGCCCAGCGGCTCGGCAAGATCATCGACGACATGAGCGGGGGCCGGCTCAAGATCCAGGTGTTCGCCGGGGGTGAGCTGATGCCGGCCTTCGGCTGCTTCGACGCCACCTCCCAGGGCACCATCGAGTGCTTCATGGGGGCGCCGTACTACTGGGCGGGCAAGGAGCCCGCCGTGCAGTGGTTCTCGGCCGTTCCCTTCGGCTTCAACCCGCAGGGCATGATGACCTGGTACCTGCACGGCGACGGGCTCAAGCTCTGGGAGGAGACCTACGCCGCCTTCGGCATCGTGCCCCGCCCCGGCCCGTCCACGGGCGTGCAGATGGCGGGCTGGTTCAGGAAGAAGATCAACAGCATCGCGGACTACAAGGGCCTCAAGATGCGGATCCCCGGCCTCGGCGGCAAGATCGTGGGCGCCGCCGGCGGCACCGTCGTCCTCACCCCCGGCGGCGAGATCTACACCGCCCTCGAGCGCGGCGTCATCGACTCCACGGAGTGGGTGGGCCCCCACGACGACATGAAGCTCGGCCTGCACAACGCCGCCCGCTACTACTACTACCCCGGCTGGCACGAGCCGGGGACCACGGCCGAGTTCGGCTTCAACAAGAAGGCCTACGATGCGCTGCCGGCCGACCTCAAGGCGATCATCGACTGGGCCAGCCAGGCGACGCAGGTCCACACCTTGATGGAGTACGAGTCCAAGAACACGCTCGCGCTGCACAAGCTCAAGACCGAGTTCAAGGCCAAGGTCGAGATCGTGAACCTCTCCAGCGACACCCTCAAGGCCCTGAAGAAGCTCTCCGACCAGGTCATCAAGGAGGAGTCGGAGAAGACCCCGCAGGCCAAGAAGGTGTACGCCTCGGTCAAGAAGTTCGACTCCCAGCTCAACGATTGGCGCCTCATCTCGGAGGCCGCCTTCCACGCCGAGATCGCCGGCGCGTAGCCTCGGCGCCTGACCGGCGCGCGCACGCACGAACGGGTGGAGCCGATCTCCTCCGCCCCGTTGTTTTTTCAGCGCGCCGCGCCGCCGCTCAGCGCAGGGCCCGGATCAACCACTGCGCCAGCTCGGGATAGGTGATCACCAGCACGAGCCCGATGAGCTGGAGTCCCACGAAGGGCACGACCCCGCGGTAGATGTCGGGCGTGGTGATCTCGGAAGGCGCGACGCCCCGCAGGTAGAAGAGGGCGAAGCCGAAGGGGGGCGTGAGGAAGGAGGTCTGCAGATTCACGCCGATCACCACGCCGAGCCACACGGGATCGAAGCCGAAGTGGGTCACGAGGATGGGCGTCAGGATCGGCACGTGGATGAAGCAGATCTCGAAGAAGTCGATGAAGAAGCCCAGGATGAAGATGACCAGCATGACCAGAGCCAGCACCCCGTAGGAGCCGAACGGCAGCCCCTTGAGGAAATCCTGGATCAGCCGGTCGCCGTTGAGGCCCCGAAAGACGAGCCCGAAGCAGTTGGCCCCGACGAGGATGATGAAGGCCAGGCTCGTGATGCGCGTGGTCGACTGCATGACCCCCCGGAGCATGCTCATGGAGAAGCGGCCCTTCAGCATGGTGAGGATGAGGCCGCCCGCCGCGCCCACCGACGCCGCCTCCGTCGGGGAGGCGATGCCGGCGAAGATGGAGCCCAGCACTCCCACGATGAGGAGCAGGGCCGGGATCAGGGCGATGGTGACGCGCTTGAGGGCGTCGCCGCGGAAGGCCGCCAGCTCGGCGGCGGGGATGGGCGGCGCCAGCTCCGGTTTCCACCGCGAAATAACGACGAGGTACAGGATGTAGAGCCCGACCAGGATCAGCCCCGGGATCACGGCCCCGATGTAGAGGTCGCCCACCGGCACCCCCATGATATCGCCGAGAAGGATCAGGATCACGCTGGGCGGGATGATCTGGCCCAGCGTGCCCGAGGCGCAGATGGTCCCGCAGATGAGCTCCTTGCTGTACCCCCGGCGGAGCATCGTGGGGAGCGAGATGAGCCCCATGGTGATCACGCTGGCGCCGACGATCCCCGTGGAAGCGGCCAGGATCGCCCCCACCACGACCACCGAGATCGCGATGCCGCCCTTCAGCTTTCCGAAGACCAGCGCCATGGTCTCCAGCAGCTCCTCGGCCAGCCCCGATTTCTCGAGGGCCACCCCCATGAAGACGAAGAGCGGCACCGCGAGGAGCGTGAAGTTGGTCATCGTGCCCCAGATCCGGAGCGGCAGGATGTCGAAGAAGTTCGCGTGGAGGACCCCGAACCACACGCCGAGGATCCCGAAGAAGAGCCCGGTGAACGTCAGACTGAAGGCCACCGGAAAGCCCAGGAACAGGAACGCGATCATCCCGGCGAACATGAGGGCGCCGAGGGTCTGGTCGAGGGGCAGCATGCTAGGGGCCTGTCGGAGAATCGCTCTGGCTAGAGCGATGAGAAGGGTCCAGCTGCAAGGCGGCGCCCGAGGGCCGCACGCGAGGCGTACTTCCTGTACGTTCCACTCGGAGGGGGGCTTCGCCCCCCTTCCGAAACCTCCCCCCAGGAGTCGTTGCGCCGGCAAAGCCGGCGCTCGAACGGGGAACACTTCCACGTCGGGAGGCGAGCAACGGATGAGGATTCGCACGGCCCAGCGTTGAATGTTCCGCTTCGAGCGCGGGCTTCGCCCGCGCAACCGAGTCCTGGGGGAGGGTTCGGAGGGGGCCGCCGAGGCCCCCTCCGATAGAACGTCGCAGATGGGCCCTTGTCATCGCTCTAGCCCGCGAGGAACGACTCGAGCACCTTCTGGTCGAGGGCGTCCACCGAGGTCAGGCGGATGCGATACACGCGGCCCCCCGCGCCCTCCTCGGCGCCCACGACCTTGCCGTAGAGATCACCCGAGTCATAGCCGAGGCCCGGATAGTTGAGGCGCAGGCGCACGTTGGCGAGCGGGGCCAGCGCGGCCTCCAGGTGGACATCGAGCCGGCGCGTCCCGAGCCGGAGGACGATGCCGGACAGACTGTCCTTGGCGATCACCTTGCCATCGATCACCCAGCAGAGCAGCGGCAGCGCCACCTCCAGCTGGGGATCGGCCTCGGTCGATGCCTCCGGGAGCCGCTGGGCGAAGCGCCCGCTCAGCCCTTGGAGCTCGTACAGGAGGAGGGGCTGCGAGATGCCCTTGACCTCGACGGGCACGGGGGCGCCGACCTCGGCGAGATCCCGGATGCGCTCGTACGTCGACGCGCTCAGGAAGATCTGGCCGCCCACCGTGCACCCCTCGACGCGGGCGGCGAGGTTGACCGCGCTGCCGACGACCGCGTACTTGGCCCGCTGCTCGGAGCCGATATTGCCCACCACGGCCTCGCCGGTGTTGACGCCGATCCCCATCTCGAAGCGCGGGCGGCCGCGCTCGACGTACCGGCGGTTGATGTCGACCATCGCGCGCTGCATGGCGAGCGCGGAGGCGGCGGCGCGCTCGGCGTGGTCCGGATGGGGCAGCGGCGCGCCGAACACGGCGAAGACGGCGTCGCCGATGAACTCGTTGATGGTGCCGCCGTGCTCGATGATGAGGTCGGCCATGCGCGCCAGGTACTCGTTCAGCACACCCATCACCTCCTCGGGATCGCCCTGCTCGGCGAAGCGGGTGTAGCCGCGCAGGTCCGACATGAGGATGGTGACGTCGCGCTTCTCCCCGCCGAGCCGGAGCCCTTCCGGCGACTCGAGGAGCGTCTTCGCGACCTCCGGCGAGACATAGCGCCCGAAGGTGTCCCGGATGAAGTCGCGCTGGCGCAGGCCCTCCAGCATCTCGTTGAAGGCCCGGGTGAGCTGCCCGACCTCGTCGCGGGAGCCGACCGGGAGCGACCGTGACAGATCGCCCGCCGCCACGCGGGCCACGCCGCCGGTGAGGGCGCTGATCGGCCTGGTCACGCGGCGGGCCGCCAGCAGGCCCAGCCCGAGGGCGCCGAGCGCGCCGGCGAGGGAGGCGCCGAGGATCGTGTTCCGGACGGCCGCGAGCCGGCTCAGGTACTCGTCGACGCGGTAGTCCACGTCGAGCACGGCGATGACGCGCCCCGCCGCGTCCTTGATGGGCGCGAACGCGGTGATCCACGTGCCGCTCTGGTTGCGGTACACCGACGTGTGGGTGGCGATGCCCTCGCGGAAGCTCCGGCCGAGCGGCTCGATGAGCGCGGGGACGAGCGGGTAGGGCTCGCCCGGGGCGCCCGGACCGCGGCTCGTGACCATGAATCGCGCCCGGGACGCAAGCTGGTCGAAGTCCGTCAGGGTGTAGATCGGCGTCGCGACGCGATTGGCGTCCTGGACGGCGGCGAGCTCGGCGCGCAGGCGCCGGTACGCGTCCGAGTCCCGGGTGAGGGTCCGCTCGACCTCCCCGTGGCGGGCGGGATCGATCAGGAGCGCCCCCGTGCGGGCGATGCTGAGCAGCAGCGCGCCCAGGGTCTCCGGGAGCTCGCGCTTCTGCCGCTCGTAGATCAGGCCCCCGACCAGGGCCACCGCCAGGACCGTCACCGCCACGAAGAGCGCCGCCACGCGGAGACTCAGCCGCTGCCACGGGCGCAGCCTGAGCGATGACGTGGCGGCGGGCGTGTCGGCGGTCACGACGGTATCATAGCCCCTCCGAGACCTCGCCCGAGGCAGGATTGCGCCGGCAGGTCAGTGAGACGCGCTTCTCGCCGAGCGAGCGAGGACGTCAGCTCAGAGGCGGCGCGAGAGCACCTTCGCGAGCGACTCGGGCTTGAAGCCGAGCTGAAGGAGGGCGGCGCCGGTGTCGAAGTACTCGCGGTAGGCCGAGATCTTCCCGTCTCGAAGCTCGAAGAGGCTCATGCCCCGGAAGCGGATCTTCCTCCCCGCGCTCCTGGGGATCGCATCCGTCACGACGTAGCTGAACGTCCACTCGGCGGCGGCCAGCGTCGGCGACGCCACCACCGCCTCCATCGTCCAGGCGTAATCCCGCCCCTCCCGGAACATGCGCTCGAACATGGCGCGGAGCCCTTCGCGGCCCGAGTGCTCGCCGAAGAAGGTGTCGTGGTAGCTGCCGTCCTCGGTGAAGCAGCCCAGCAGGGCGTTGACATCCTGGCGGTTGAAGGCCCCTTCGAAGTCGTGGACGATGCTCATGGCGGCTCCCTCTCGCGGCCGTGACGGCACCGGTCAGCGGATGACGAAGCGCAGATGCGAATGGGCCTCGCGGAGCGCGGCCTCGGCCCGCGCCGGAGTGTCGGCGCGCGAGAAGATGAAGCCGAGGTAGCGCGAGCCCTCCGGCAGCGGCACCACCTCCTGCCCCTTGGGCAGGGAGATGGTCACGTCCTCGATCAGCTCCACCGCCCGCGCCTCGTCGAGCCCCTCCACTTCCTCGAGGATGCCGCCGCTGGGGATGGGGATCATCATCACGCCGGCGGCTCGCCGATCACGCGCCAGCGACGCGATGGGCAGACCGAGGGCATGGCGCAGGATGATCTCCTCGAGCGACATCCCGGTGCCGAAGGAGAGCGTGCGGGAGCAGAGGCCGCCGATCGAGCGCGCGGCGATCTCGATCATGATGGCCGTGTCCCGCCCGCGCTCGTCCCTGTTCAGCCGCAGCTCGGCATGCACGGGCCCCTCGCTCAGGCCGAGCGCCTTCGCCGCCTCCGCCGTGCAGTCCCGGACGGCGGCCTGCGCCGGCTCGGAGAGCCGCGAGGGCGTGACGTAGATGGTCTCCTCGAAGAACGGTCCGTCCAGCGGATCCGGCTTGTCGAACAGGGCGAGGGTGTGGAGCGCGCCCGCGATCAGGAGCCCCTCGAGCGCCACCTCCGTACCCGGGATGAACCCCTCCACCAGGATCCGGTCGGCGCCCACGCCCAGCTCGCGAACGCCGGGCGAGGCGAGGATGCCGGCGATGCGCCTGAACGCGATCACGAAGTCCGCCTCGCTGTCGGCGCGGATGACGCCCCGGCTGGCCGAGAGCACGAGCGGCTTGAGCACGCACGGGTAGCTCACCCGTCCCGCGGCGATCCCCGGATCGTCCTCGACGGTGAACGAGGTGAAGGCGGGTGACGGTACGCCGGCGCGGGCCAGGATCTCGCGCATCCGGAGCTTGTTCCGGGTCGCGCTCACCGCCGCGACCGGACTCGAGCGGAGACCGAGGTCCCGGCAGATCGCCGCCCCGACGACGGCGGTGAGGTCATCCACCGGCACGACGGCGTCGAGCGGGCGCCGCGCGGCGAAGCGCCGCATCTCCTCGACCGCCGCCTCCGGATCCGAGAACGGCAAGGTGAGCAGGTGATCGGGGAACTCGGCGGACATCACGTTGGGCCGGTCGGAGGCGATCGCCAGGTCCACGTCGAGCCTCCGCGCCGCCTCGACGAAGTCCTCGGTGCGATAGGTCGTGGTGGGGATCAGCAGGAGCAGGCGCTTCGGCGACACGTGCCAGTCTAACACATCCCCAAATCGCCCCGGATATAGGGTATACATGGAGTCCCCGCCAATCGGTGGGCGGGCGTGGCAACACACCCCGGGGTCCGGCCAGACCAAGGAGGACAGCGCCATGCGCGTCGGCATCATGATCGAGGGGCAGGAGGGGCTCACCTGGGAGCGCTGGCTCAAGCTCGTCCACGCGGCCGAGGACCTGGGCTACGAGTCGCTGTGCCGATCGGATCACCTCACGAGTCTCACCGGCGAGTCCCGGCGCCCCTCGCTCGAGACGTGGACCTCGCTCACGGTCCTCGCCACGCGGACCCTACGGATCCGCTTCGGCCCCTTGGTCTCCCCCGTCACCTTCTACCACCCGGCGCTGCTCGCCAAGATGGCCGTCGCGCTGGACACGCTCTCGCTCGGGCGCTTCGACCTCGCCATCGGCGCGGGGTGGAACGAGCACGAGCACGCCATGTTCGGCATCCCGATGCCGTCGATCGCGGAGCGGCTGGATCGCCTCGAGTGCGCGGCGGCCCACATCCGGGCGCTCGGCGCCGGCCGGCCGGTGACGCTGAACCAGCAGTACTACCCGCTCCACCTGGCCGAAAGCTACCCCCTGCCGAGCCACGGGCGGCTGCGCCTCGTCGTGGGTGGACGCGGGGAGAAGCGCACGCTTCGCATCGCGGCCGAGTTCGCCGACGAGTGGAATGTCACCCGGGTAGACGTGGCGGGGTTCAGGCACAGGCGCCAGGTGCTGGCCGAGCACTGCCGCCTGTTCAAGCGCGATCCGGAGACCATCGCGCGCTCGCTCATGGTGCCGATGGCCATCGGGCGCGACCGGGCGCAGGTCGCGCTGCGAATCGCCACGGCACGGGCCATCTTCCCGTCGCTGCCCGAGGACGAGGCGGCGTGGCGGGCGGCCAGCTTCCTGGCGGGCTCCCCGGAGGACATCATCGAAGCGCTGAAGAGCTGGGATGACGCCGGCGTGGAGCGCGTGCTGCTCCAGATGCTCGATCAGGAGGACATCGCGGCGCTCGAGCTGTTCGCGCAAACAGTCCTGGCGAATCTCGGCTGAATTCTCAATTTCGGCGGCCGGGTTCGAGACCGGGGTCCGCGAGCCGGCGATTTCAGGAGTCGGCCCCGGCTCCGCAGTGCTATCGTGGACAGGAAACCACCCGACAGGGCGATGACGCGGACGGTTGGCCATGACCCCGGCGGAAACTCACGGCAAGCGAGTCGCAGTGGTCGCGTGGGCCGAGAAGCCGGACGGCAGCGACGACTTCGTCGTGTTTGCGGGGATCGCGGACTGGGACGGCAGCCACCTGACGCTGCTCCGCCAGCCCGGAAAGTCTCCCTTCCAGATCCCGGATGAGTGGCTCGGCCGCCTCAAGCTGGTCGAGCCCGACCTGAAGACGACGCTGCTCGGGGCAGACTATTGCCTCTCCGTGGCCGTGGGCAATCTTCCGGACAGCCACGAGGTCGCCGACTTCCTGAAGAGCGATCTGCGATGGCCCGCGGATGACGATGCGAGCTGACACGAGATAGGCGCCCCCGCCGCCGACGACGAGGGGGCCAGCGTGGAGGAGATCCAGCGCGCGGATCCGCGCGCACGGCGCCGGGCACTGTTGACCGTGGCATGCGCCACCGCCGCCGGCCTGACGCTCATCGCGCTCGCCGAGCACTATCGACCTGTCCTGGAGGACTGGGTCACCCGGGATCCCGCTCAGCTCCGGGCACGGCTCACGCTCGGCTTCGCGACGCTGGCGGTCGCGCTCTCGGGACCTCTGCTGGGCGGCGCGGCCTACTTCTGGCGACTGGGCCGGAGCACCGTCCGCGCGGAGACGTTTCCTCCGCCGGGGCTCGCCGTCGTGCGGGACACCGTCGTCATCCGTGGAAGCGCCGCCCGCCGGCGGGGTCGGCTCATCCAGCTCATCGCGGCCGCCCTGGCGTTGGTCGCGTGCGCGATCCTGGCGATGCTCTGGCGGCTCGCGTCCCTCCCGGGAGGGCTCAGCGCATAGGCCGCGCCATGGACGCCTTCCTCACCTCCGACGGCCTCCTCGCCCTCGCCACCCTGACCGCCATGGAAGTGGTCCTCGGCATCGACAACGTCGTCTTCCTCGCCCTCCTCGTGGGCCGCCTTCCCGAGGAGCGGCAGGCCTTGGCGCGGCGGCTGGGGCTCACCTTGGCCCTCGGCATCCGCATCGGCCTCCTCTTCGCGATCTCGTGGATGATGGGGCTCACGGCGCCATTGTTCCAGGTGCTCGAGCGCGCGATCTCGAGCCGCGACCTGATCCTGCTGGCCGGCGGCCTGTTCCTCATCTTCAAGGCCACCTGGGAGATCTACGACAAGCTCGAGGTGGCTCATGCCCAACCGGGGGCTCGCGACGGCCGTGCGGCCTTCCTGTGGGTGCTGATCCAGATTCTCCTCCTGGACATCGTCTTCTCGCTGGACTCCGTGATCACGGCGGTGGGCATGGCCAACCGGCTCTCCATCATGGTGACCGCCATGGTGCTGGCCATGCTGGTGATGCTGGGCTCGGCGGGCGCCGTGAGCGGTTTCGTGGAGCGCCACCCGAGCGTCAAGATGCTGGCGCTCGCCTTCCTCCTGCTCATCGGCGTGATGCTGGTGGCGGAGGGCATGGGCACCCACGTGGACAAGGGCTACATCTACGCCGCCATGGCCTTCTCGCTCTTCGTCGAGATGCTCAACCTGCGCTACCGCAAGAAGCGCCGGCCGCTGACGCTCCACCGCCGCTTCGAGGAGGGCTCGATGACCACGACCGCCGGACCCGACGCCGTTCGTGTCCGGGACCTCGGGACCGCCGAGTGGGTCGAGCGCGGCGGCGCGCGGCTGAAGGAGTTCGCCGCCCACGGCAAGCGTCTGCGCATCGTGGAGTTCGGGCCCGGCTTCAGCGATCCCGGCTGGTGCCTCAAGGGCCACGTCGTCTATCTGCTCGAGGGCGAGCTCGAATCCGAGTACGAGGACGGGATCTCGTCCCGCCGGGCGGGCGAGGCCTACATCATCCCGGCCGGCGTGAAGCACCGCTCGAGGAATCCGCACGCCGCGCCGGCGGTGCTCCTGATCGTCGATGAAACGAGCTAGAGCGATCATGAGGGCCCATCTGCGACGTTCTATCGGAGGGGGCCTGGGCGGCCCCCTCCGAAACCTCCCCCAGGAATCGGTTGCGCGGGCAAACCCGCGCTCGAAGCGGAACACCTATCCGTAGACGGTGCGG
>WNGB01010361.1_pt1 | contig 22424 bp, 19 predicted proteins | sample 5400681 | NCBI WGS metagenome assembly WNGB01 (sample SAMN13153367, study PRJNA577476) | soil metagenome | isolation source: 115 cm soil or saprolite under grassland replicate 2 | place: USA:California | collected 2016-06-15
GCGGCGGCGTTCGATGCTGTAACCCACGGCCAGTGAACGGACCGGGCGATCCAGGCGACTAACGGGACTGCATCGCCGCGGCGTCCAAACACATCGGAGAGATCAATGCTGAATCGTCGACGGATGTTGCTGGGCGGAACGGCGGTGGCCGCCGCCGCGATCATTGCGAGTGTTTCGCCCGCCCTGGGCACGCAGGCGACCACGTTGGAGCCGGAGGGCATCGCCTGGCTCAAGGCCAATGCGCTTCCGCTCGCAAGCGTCGAGCCCGGCGCTGGCTTCAAAGACCTCGAGCCATTGCGTCCGCTCATCGGTAATGCCCGCGTCGTTGGGCTCGGCGAATCGACCCACGGCACGCGCGAATTCTTCCAGCTCAAGCATCGGATGATCGAGTACTGCGTCTCCCAGCTCGGCTTCACCGTGATCGGCTTCGAGGCCGCGCAGGGCGTGACGCTGGCCGTGAACGACTACGTCCTGCACGGCAAAGGCAATGCCAGGGACGTGGTCACCGGCATGATCTTCTGGACCTGGAACACCGAGGAGGTGGTCGCGCTGGTCGAGTGGGTGCGCGCCTGGAACATTGCGCACGAGCGCAAGGTGAAATTCTACGGCTTCGACATGCAGAGCGGCGCGGCATCCGTGCTGCACATGCTCGGCTATCTTGAGCGGGTTGCGCCGAAGCTCGCCATGGAGTCCGAGCGGGTGCTGGGGCGGTTCTCCTCCCAGTATGCCGGCCACATCCATTATCTGTCCGCGGCGGAGCGGGACAAGGTTTTTGCCCAGATCAAGGCCGTGCGCGACGCCTTCATGGCCGAACGCAAGCCTTGGATCGCCCAGACCGGCAAGCTCGAGTGGCATCTGGCACGGCAGAGCGCCACCGTCGTGGAGCAATTTCTGGGGATCGAGGTGATGGATGCCGAAGGCGAAGCCTTCGCGAAGAGCTTTGCATTCCGTGATCGCTGCATGGCCGACAATATCCACGCCCTGCTCGAGGCCGAAGGTCCGGACGCCAAGATGCTGCTGTGGGCGCACAACGGCCATGTGCAGAAGTCGCATTACCTCGACTTGATCAACATGGGCAGCTTCCTGCATGCGGAGCTTGGCGCCGACTACCAGGTGATCGGCTTCTCGTTCAATCAGGGCCGCTTCCAGGCGAGGGATCGCAACCTCGTCCTGCGCGACCACACCGTCGGGCCGGCGCCCGCGGAGTTTGTCGATGCCGCCCTGGCGGCGACCGGCATTCCGCTGTTTGCGATCGATATCATGCACGTACCGGCCGACGGACCTGCCGCCGCAGCGAACGATTGGAGCAGGCTTCGATGCCGAACAGGAGCTGGCATCGGCGATCTTCGCGGATCCGCGTGACAACTTCGATGTGTTGCTGTTCGTCGAAACCACGACTGCGGCGCGCGGCGTGAAGCGGCCGCCGCGCACCACACCGTTCGCGCCTGGCGCAGTGACGCAGTCGAACGAGCAGCCGACCAACGTCGCGTTTACCGACGCCGCTGGAACGCTGCACGGCTGGTACCTGACCGATGCCAGTCTCGATCCCTACGCCATCGCAGTCGAGGATGGCGTTTCCCCCAACGGCGGACGCGCCGTGCGCATCGCCAGAGTGACTTCACCGCTGCCCTGGGGTGACGCAGCCCTGACGCAGATCTTCCCCGCGGCACCCTGGCGCGGCCGTCGCCTGGTGTTCAGCGCCGCCATGCGCGCCGATGCGCTGACCATCGGAACCGGCGCCATGCTCCTGGTCCACGTTCGTCCCAGGCAGGAGCAGGGCGACAAGGCCGCAAGGCCGATCCTGGCGATGCAGGCGGATGGGCTGGTGCGCTCGCCCGGCTGGGTCCGCCGCTCGGTCGCGGTCGACATTCCGGCCGACGCCGAGCAGGTGCAAGTCAGCCTTGCCGTCACCGGCAGCATGGCCGGCTGGTTCGGCGACCTTATCGTCGGCACCGAGCCTGCCGCGGTCGCAGGCCTGCGCATGCCGATGTCCAGAGCACGTCTCGCTGCTGCCGGCGCGATGCCGCTTGCTCGGGGCTTGGAGCGCGGACAAATTGGGAGTCAGCTTGAGGGGGCGGGCTCCAACCCGCGCGTCACATGGTGAGCACGACCTTCCCGAAATGCTTGTTGGCGCGCATCATCGCGAGCGCGTCGGCCACCTGAGCGAGCGGAAAGGTCTTATCGATCGGCAGCGACAGCTTGCCGGCCTCGACCGCCGGCCACAGGTCGGCGCGCATCGCCCGCACGATCTCGCGGATCTCTTCCATCGAGCGGGTGCGGAAGGTGACGCCGATGTAGTCGATGCGCTTGAGTGCGTGCAGGTCGTAGTTGAACTCGCCCTTCTGCCCGCCCAGGCGCCCGACGTTGACGATGCGGCCGAGGATTGCGGCCGCATCGAGGTTCTGGTTCGCGACCGGCGCCGACACCATGTCGACGACCAGGTCGGCGCCCTTGCCGCCGGTCGCCTTTTTCACTTCTTCGGGCCACTTCGGGTCGCTGGTGTCGATCGGAAGATCGCAGCCGTAGTCCTTGAGCCGCGCCCGCCGGCCGGGATTGGTGGAGCCGCCCATCACCAGCGCGGCGCCCATCAGCTTGCCGATCTGCATCCCCATCAGCCCGACGCCCGAGCTTGCGCCCTGGATCAGCACGGTCTCGCCGCGCTTGAGACGCCCGGCGGTGACCACCGCGTTGTGCATGGTCTGCAGCGCGACCGGGAAGCAGGCGGCCTGCTCGTAGGTCATGTTGTTGCCCGGAATGCGATGGGCGCGGCCTGCATCGGTCGTAACGTACTCCGCGTAGCCGCCGGCGGCAGACGCCATCACGCGGTCGCCCGGCTTGACGCTCGTCACGCCGCTGCCCACCGCCTCGACCTCGCCCGCGCATTCGAGCCCGAGCCGCGCCCCGATGCCGCCGACCCGGCCGTGCTGTTGGCCGGCGGCGACCCCGACGTCGGCCCGGTTCAGGCTCGATGCGCGCACGCGGATCAGCACCTCGCCGGGCGCGGGTTCCGGCTTCGGCAGTTCGCGGACCTCGGCGCCGTTTTCTCCGACCACTGCGGCTCTCATGACGGTTCCTCCCCATCAGCTTTGCGAAAACTCTCGGTCGTCATTCCGGGGCCGGCCAAAGGCCGGAGCCCGGAATCCATGCTCTCGATGACAGTAGCCGGCAGCGTGGATTCCGGACAGCCGCTTCGCGGCTTCCGGAATGACAACGGTAAGTTCCTCAGCATACTGCTAAAGCTTCAGCAGCATCTTTGCAGTGCCGCCCAGAACCTTCGCCTTGTCGGCCGCGTTGAGGCCGAGCTGGTCGATCAGGTCGAGCCCGCGCTTCTTGAGCGCGACCAGCATCGGGGAATCTGTGCCGAAGATCAAACGGTCGGCGCCGACCGTCTCGATCGTGCATTTCACCGCGGGCGCGTGGTAGCTCACGGTGTCGAAATAGATCATGCGCAGATAGTCGCTCGGCTTGCGCGAGATGTGAATGGGCGGCCCGTAGGGGCCGAGGATCAGCGGGTTGTCGCGCAGCTCGTAGGCGTAGTCCATGCGTCCGATGATCTCGCAGATGCCGCCGCCGAGATGGCTCGCCACGAACTTGAGCTTCGGCAGCTCCTCGAACACGCCTCGCACGATCAGCCGCGCGAGTGCAAGGCAGGAATCGAACGGACGACCGACGCTCGACGCCAGGCGAAACTCCTTCATGCGCTCCTCGCCGAAGCCGACCGAGGGCGGATGCATGAACACCGGGATGTCGAGCTCGCAGGCGAGTTGGAAGAACGGCCGCGCGTCGTCGTCATCGGGATAGGCGCGACGATGACTGGAACTGATCAGCACGGCGCGCAGGTCGTCCTCCTTCACGGCGCGTTCGAGCTCGCGCAGATGCGCGTCGCCGCCGCCCGGGATCGCGGTTGCGATCGCGACGATCCGGTCCTTGTGCTTGTTGCGCAGCGACGCGAGGTACTCGTTCGACTCGCGGATCACCGGCAGCGCCTCGTCGCGCGTGTAGTCCTTGAGATAGTGTCCGGAATTCGAGATCACGCTCAGGTCGAGGCCGACCTCGTCGTGCAGCCGCAGCACGTTGTCGATCGTGGCCGGACACTGGCCGCGCCAGAACGGCGCCGCCTGCTCCCGCTGCGAATGCACATGGGTATGCCAGTCGATGATCATGCTCGCGGTCTCATTTTGCATGCGCAATCTCTCAACCCGTCATGGCCGGGCTTGTCCCGGCCATCCACGTCTTGCTTGCTGCCACGAAAGACGTGGATGCCCGGCACAAGGCCGGGCATGACGCGGAGGTGTTGCGAATCGACATCATATCTTCGCCGCATGCGCGTGCAGCTCGTCCTCGTTCACGTCGGTGCCCCAGCCAGGACCGGTGGGGATGACAAACTCGCCGTTCTCGATCACCGGAGGATGCGTGAGCAGCTTCGGCTTCCACGGCACCTCGTCGACGTCGTACTCCGAGATGCGCAGGTTCGGGATCACGGCCGCGAAATGCGCGCAGATGATCGCCGACAGTGGCCCACTGAAGTAGTGCGATGCCACGTTGACCTCGTAGGCGTCGCACATCGCCGCCATGCGCACCGCTTCCGGCACGCCGTTGTACTGCGGGTCGATGATCGCCACGTCGACGCAGTGCGCCTGCAGGTAAGGTTTCAGCGCGCGCCGCCCCAGGATCGTCTCCAGCGATGCGATCGGCGTCGTGGTCGCTTGGCGGATCGCCGCCAGTGCATCAGGCTCGTACATGTCCATTTCGAGCCACATCAGGTCGAACGGCTCGACCTTGCGGGCGATGCGCCGGAAACCCTCGGCCTTGTAGTTGAAGTTGACGTCGACCGCGATGCGCACGCCGGGCCCGGCGCCCTCGCGCAATGCCGTCAATTGGGCAATGAGCGCATCGAGCATCGGCTCCGGCAGGTTGAGCTCGGGGTGACCCGCCCCGCGCGACGATCCTGGCGTGTACTGGCGGCCGCCGTTCTGGTCGAACACCAGGAGATTGGCCTTGATCGCTTTGAAGCCGCAGTCGCGCGCCTCCCGCGCCGCCGCCTTGAGATCGCCGACCGTGTGCACCGCCGGCTTGTCGATCACCTTGCCGTCGAAATATTCGGCGCAGCGCGCCCGGATCACCCCGCAGCGCGACCAGTAGACCGGCACCCGGTCGCGCACCGCGCCGCCGAACAGCTCGTAGACCGGCACGCCCAGCGCCTTGCCTTTGATGTCGAGGCAGGCATTGAGGATCGCGCCGGCGGCGTTCTGGTTGATCCCGCCCGGCACGGTGCGGGTGAAGGCATAGAGCGCGGCATCGATGCGGCCGATCGCGCGCGGGTCCTGCCCCATCAGCATCTCGCCCATGCCGCGGATCGCGGCGCCGATGCCGGGGCGGCGATGCTCCCTGAACTCCGACCAGCCGGCAATGCCCTCATCGGTGCTGATCTTCAGGAACGAATAGATTTCCCAGCCGCAATCGACGTGGAATTCGTCAAGCTTAACTATTTTCATTCGCGGTCCCCACCTCGTAGCTTTCTTCTTTGTTTGTACTCTAGCGCACAATATGGCCGGCCGACGCAACCAAAGTCGGATCAAAGGTCACATTGCCTTTGTCCGGCGCAGCGCCTAGCCTCCGCGCAAGGGACGAACCAACAAAAGTCCGGAGGTCGCGATGACCGACCATCGAAAGTTGCACCCCATCCGCACGACGCTCGCGATGCTGGTCCTCGGCGCGCTCATCGGCGCCGCCGCGCCCGCCCTCGCGCAGAACAACAACCGCCTGCCGGAGATCGCCGGCTACGAGGGCCCCGACCGCGAGAAGCGGCTGGTCGAGGGCGCCAAGAAGGAAGGCGAGCTGATGTTCTATTCCTCGATCCCGGTCGAGGATATCGCCGTGCTCACGGCCGCTTTCGACAAGAAATACGGCGTGAAGGTGAAGGTCTGGCGCGCCGATTCCGAGGGCATCCTGCAGCGCATCGTGAACGAGTCCAAGGCGCGGCGCTACGAGGTCGACGTCATGGCGGGCTCGGCCTCGGGGCTCGAGCCGCTCTACCGCGAGCGGCTGCTCAACGTGGTGAAGTCGCCCTATCTCAACGACCTGATCCCGGAATCGATCGCCAAGCACCGCGAATGGGCCTCGGTCTATCTCAACACCTTCGTGCAGGCCTTCAACACCGGCCTGGTCAAGAAGGAGACGCTGCCGAAGACCTTCCAGGATCTGCTCAAGCCCGAGTGGAAGAGCCGGCTCGGCGTCGAGGCGGAAGACTACGACTGGTTCGCGCAGGTCGTGACCGCGCTCGGCGAGGAGCGGGGCCTGAAGCTGTTCCGCGACATCGTGGCGAACAATGGCATCTCGGTGCGCAAGGGCCATACGCTGCTCGCCAACCTGGTGGCCGCCGGCGAAGTGCCGATGGCGCTCACGGTCTACGGGTTCTCCGCCGAGCAGCTCAAGCAGAAGGGCGCGCCGCTCGACTGGTTCATCATCCCGCCGCTCATTGCGCGGCCGACCGCCGTCGGCGTCGCCAAGAACGCGCCGCACCCCCACGCCGCGGTGCTGTTCTATGATTTCCTGATCGGCGATGCGCAGCCGATCCTGGCCAGCCGCAACTTCGTGTCGCCGAGCAAGAAGATCGAGTCGCCCTTCACCAAGGGCCCGCTGCAGCTCATCGACTCCGCCCTCATGCTCGACCAGTCCGAGAAGTGGCAGGACCTCTACCAGAAGACGATCATCGCCCCATCGCGTTGAGCGAGCGAATAGTGAGTAGCGAATAGCGAATAGCGAATAGATAGGCGACACTATTCGCTACTCGCTATTCGCTTGTATCACGACAACAAATCCAACCCCGAGCGCCCATGATCATCGACTTCCACGTGCATGTCCTGCCGCCCGAGGACATGGCCGCGTTCACCAGCACGCAATTCCACAAGAACATCGGCGCACGTAACAAACCTTCGCCGACCACGATCGAGAACGCGCTCGAAGCCGCCAAGATCGGCGGCGTCGACATCACGGTGATCTCGAACCCGATCCACAATTTGCGCGACATGGACCGCAAGCAGCAGCTCGAGCGCTGCCAGCGCCAGAACCGCTTCAACGCCGCGTGCCAGAACAAGTATCACGGCGCGATCGTCGGCATGGCCTCGACCGTGCCCTATGGCGGCGACGAATTTTTGCGCGAGTTCGAGCGCGCCATCAGAGAGGACGGCCTCAAGGGCGCCTGGATCACCTCGAGCCTGCAGGGCAAGTATCCCGACGACGATGACGCCATGCCGTTCTTCCAGTTGGCGCAGGAGCTCGACGTGCCGGTGGTGATCCACCCGCCGTCGGTCGGTTTCGGCGAGGAGCGCATGCGCGACTACCGCTTGGCCTCCAGTATCGGCCGCCCGATGGACGGCGCGCTCGCGATCGCGCGGCTGATCGTGCGCGGCGTGTTCGAGAAATTCCCCAGGCTCAAGCTCGTCGGCACCCACCTCGGCGGGGGCATCTGCGAGATGATCGGGCGCATGAACTACGCCTACCGGCTGCAGGAGGAGGCGTTCTTCCTCGGCTCCTACGAGCCGATGCTGATCAAGCACGAGCCGCTGCACTACCTCAAGATGATGTACCTCGAATCGACCTGCTACCATCCGCCCGGCGCGCGCTGCGCGCTCGACACGGTCGGGATCGATCACTTCCTGTTCGGCACCGACTCGCCGCCGCTGTTCGTGCTCAAGCGCGAGGGCGTCGACCTCATCAACAAGCTCGGCCTCACGCCCGAGGAGAAAAACAAGGTCTACTACGAGAACGCGAAGAAGCTGTTGAAGCTGTGAGGCCCCTCGTAGCCCGGATGGAGCGAAGCGTAATCCGGGGTGATCTTTCCGCGCGGCGATAACCCCGGATTGCGCTACGCTCCATCCGGGCTACGACATACGAGAGGTCGTACGATGAGCGCAACGATCATTCGCAGCGTCTGCACGGCCGCCGCGTTGCTCGCGGCGGCCACCGCCGCGCCGGCTCAGGACATCTTCCGCGGCAAGGAGATCAACATCTACGTCGGCTCCGGCGCCGGCGGTCCCTATGACGCCTATGCGCGCCTGTTCGCGCGCCATCTCGGCAAGCACCTGCCGGGCAACCCCACGACCGTCGTGCAGAACATGCCGGGCGCCAGCGGTCGCCGCCTGATCAACTTCATGACCAACGTGGCGCCCAAGGACGGCACCGCGATTGCCACCATCCAGCGCGGCATTCCGTTCGAGCCGCTGATGGGCGTCGAGGGCCACTTCGACGTCGAGACGATCGCCTGGATCGGCAACGCCAACAACGAGACCAACGTCTGCATGGTCTGGCACACCGCCCCGATCAGCACGGTCGAGGACGTGCGCACGCGCGCCATGGTGGTGGGCTCGAGCGGCCCGGCCTCGACCGACTCGATCTATCCCAACGTGCTGAACGCCCTGCACGGCATGAAGTTCAAGGTGGTCGAAGGCTACAAGTCGGCGACCGAGACCCACATCGCGATGGAGCGCGGCGAGGCCGACGGCCGCTGCGGCATCAGCTGGGACACGCTGCAGGCGCTCAACGCCGACTGGCTGCGCGACAAGAAGGTCCGGATCTTGTTGCAGATCGGTCTCGACAAGGTGCCTGAGCTCGCGGGCGTGCCGTCGGTGTTCGACCTCTCGAAGACCGAGGAGGAGCGCCAGATCTGGGCGCTGTGGGCGGCGCCGCTCAAGATGGGGCGGCCGTTCCTCGCGCCGCCTGGCATGGCGGCGGACCGCGTCGCGCTCATGCGCCGCGCCTTCGACGCCACCATGACCGACAAGGACCTGCGCGCCGAAGCAGTGAAGATGAACCTCGCCGTCGCCCCCATCACCGGCGAGCAGGTCGCGGCGCTCCTGCGCGAGGTCTATGCCACCCCGAAGGCGGTGGTCGAGAAGGCCGCGGCGGCCAGCAAGGGCCGGTGATCGCTGGCTGTCACTGCGCGCGGATCGCAAACTGTAGGATGGGTTGAGCGAAGCGACCCATCACGCCGGTGCCAAGCGCGAGAGCGTTGATGGGTTTCGCTGACGCTCAACCCATCCTACGAGCTGGTGGCACGCTGTGATGGGCAACACAACTTGGCGTTTTCGCCGCCCGGGCGCGTACCGGCACACAGGGTGAGATCGAAGGGGTGGGGGACGGGTCCATGCCGTCTTGAAGGTGCGGTATGGCTTTTCCGTGCCGATGCCTGGTAGCCTTCGATCGACGCTGGCCATCAAAATTGAAACTCAAAACCCGCTTGGCAGGGCCCATGTGCCCAATCACGACACATTGACCGGTCGCCGGTGATGGAGATGATCTACAGGCAGAACCTCAAGCCGCCGGCGCGGGAGCGGCCGTGAAGCGCCACCACTTCGTCCGTGATCGTGACATCGGTCCGCAGGAGGACCTTAGTCTCCTCCTGTCGAACGAAAGTTTTCCATACCAGGACGTCTATTCGATCCTGGGTTCGTTCGGGGGCTTCGAAGTCGACAGAGACGATGTCAATGCGATGCTGTCGGTCCCCATCTTTGAGGAGACCTACCGGATGGTCCTGATCACCCCGAAAGGCGATGCGCGAGACGCGGCAGCCGGAAACCTGTGTCGCATCCAGCAAGCGTATGGTCCTGGGAGTCGCTCTGGTTGACACACGCCATCGCCTATCGCGCGCTCGTTCTGCTCGACGGCTGCATCCTGTTCCGACCCGGTGACGGCAAGGTCTTTCGCGACCCCGACGACTGGTACAAACGTCTCGAGAGATGGTTCTGGTCGGATCGGTTCGTGTCGCTCGGATTGGCGGCGGAAGACGGGCGCCTGCTGATCTAAAGTCCCGCGGCCGTTGTCCGGATGCCCACTCCCTCGAATTCAGCGGTGACTGATATTCTCTCTCCGACGCCTGTGCTAGCTTTCGGTCGAAGGAGGCGATTGCCGAACTGAGAGGCTGCCGTCTCGAAAATATGAGAACTCGGGCCAAGGGAGGACTGACATGAAGCATCTGTTGCTGTCTGCCGTCGCCGCCGCCCTCATCGCCAACGCCGGCGGCGCCCGCGCGGCCGAGGTCACGCTGATCGCCCCAGGCGGCATCCGTGCCGCGATCGATCAGATGATTCCGGCCTTCGAGCAGAAGTCCGGGCACAAGGTGAAAGCCACCTTCGGCTCCGGCGGCGGCACCAAGGAGCGCGTCATCAAGGGCGAGCTGTTCGACGTGCCGGTGGTGCAGCCGCCGCTCGCGCCGGTCATCGCGTCGGGGCACGTCGTCAAGGAGAGCGAGACGCCGCTGGCGGTCGTCTGGGTCGGCGTCGCGGTCAAGACCGGCGCGCCCAAGCCCGACATCTCGAACGCCGAGGCGGTGAAGGCCATGCTGCTCGCCGCCAACGCGATCGCCTATCCCAACGCCGCTACCGGCGCGGCCGCGGGCGTGAGCTTCAACGAAACGCTGCAGAAGCTCGGCATCGCCGAACAGATGAAGCCCAAGATCAGGATCGCCCAGGGCGGACGCGGCGCCATGGAGCTGCTGGCGAAGGGCGAGGTCGACATCGGGCTGACGTTCGTCAGCGAGATCATCACCGAGCCGGGCGTCGAGGTCGTCGGCCCGCTGCCCAAGGAGATCTCGACCCCGACCGGCCTCGTCGGCTTCCTGCATGCGCACGCCAAGGAGCCGGCGGCCGCCAAGGCGCTGATCGCCTATCTCTCCGGGCCCGAAGCCGCGGCGGTCTACAAGGAGCGCGGCATGGTGCCCGGCCGCTGAGCCGGCCGTAAGCTGAAAAATCGAACGCTGAGCCCGCGGCCGAGCGTTTCATCGAATGTGCCCGCGATTTCGCGCGCCCGATGCGCGAGCGGTGGCTGCCGAAGCGCGGTTAGGACGCGAGGCAGGGCCTTCACGCCAGGTGACGAAGACGGGCCGCCTGCGCGGGGCCGACAGCCGAGAGATTCCGTAGTCCCTTGCGAAACGCCTGCGGCCCTCCCTCCGCCCAGCGAAGAGAGGGCCGCCGCACACATTCAAGCTTGCGCTCACCGCTCCACGCGCTGCTCGCCCTTGATCAGCAGCTTCTGTATGCGCCAGTTCAGGATCTCGGCCACGTACACTTCGTTCTCGCTCGGGCACGCGATCTGGTGGATCCAGCCGAACTGCTTGAGCTGCTTGCCCGACTTGCCCATCCAGCCGAGCACCTTGCCGTCGAGCGACAGCTTGTAGAGCCGGCCCGGGAAGGCGTCGGAGATGTACATCACTTGGTTCGGTCCGGGGGTGATGCAGATCGCCCAGGGCGCCCCCGGGGTCTGCGTGCCGCCGGTGGTGAGATAATTGGTGAGGTTCGGCATGTTGCCGATCGCCGGCCGCGCGTCGTCGGGCGGCGGGATGTCGATCGAGAACTTGCGCTTGAAGTTGCCCTCGGTGTCGAACACCTGGACGCGGCGGTTGCCGCGGTCGCCGACGTAGATATTGTCTTGGTTGTCGGCCGCAATCGTATGCAGCGTATCGAACTGGCCGTCGCCCTTGCCCTTCGAGCCCCAGGACTTGAGCCAGTCGCCATCCTTGCTCACCTTCGCGACGCGTGAGTTGATATAGCCGTCGCTGAAATAGGCGTTGCCGGCGCGATCCCAGGCCACATCGGTCGGCTGGCGGAAGCGGCCGTCGACCGCCGGCAGCGGCGGGTTAGGCCGTCCGTGCGCATGCGCCTCGGCGTCCGACGATTCGGACTTGCGACCGAACACCATCTGCACGCGGCCGGCCGGGCTCATCTTGACGATCATGTCCGAGCCCTTGTCGGTCGCCCAGATGTTGTCGTCCTTGTCGATGCGGACCGTATGCGCGAAGGCCCAGGCGTACAGGTTCTTGCCGACCTCGCGGATGAAGCCGCCGTCGCGGTCGAACTCCAGAATCTGCGAAGCGGTCGCCCCGAATGCATTGGCGACCGTGCCGCCACGCGAATAGACGAAGATGTTTCCTCTGGAATTCGTCGCCACGCCAGCCACCTCGCCAAGATGCATGTCGGGCGGCAGCTTGATGAAGTTGGGCACCGAGTCGAATTGAAGTTCCGGCGCCGACGTCGATTGGGCAAACGCCGATGGACTAAGCAGCACCATGAGTCCGACGAGCCATGTCTTCATAAGAACCTCCCTGAGACGCGGCGATGGTATTGATGGACCGGCTGATTTGCCGCCGCTGGCCCCAGTATACAAACGACCCCCGCTGCAACACAATCGGCGCGCGGACGATCTGGCGCGGAGAGAAGAATGCTCGGGATGACGGCGATTTTGCTCGCGCTCATGTTCGCGGCCGCGCCCACGCGGGCTGATCCGATCGTTGATTTCTACCGGGGCAAGCAGGTCAGCCTGATCGTCGGCTATGGAACCGGCGGCGGCTATGACGTCTATGGCCGGCTGTTCGCGCGCCATCTCGGCCGCCATATCCCGGGCAACCCGAACGTCGTGGTCCAGAACATGCCGGGCGCCGGAAGCCTGCGCGCGGTCAATCATCTCTATAACACCGCGCCCAAGGACGGCACCGCGATCGCGACCTTCGGGCGCGACATGCCGCTGCTCGGCGTGATCGGGCACAATCCGAACGTGCGGTTCGAGGCGCGTAAGTTCACCTGGCTCGGCTCCTCGTCGAGCTACGCCAACGACGCCTATATGCTGTTCGTGCGCAAGGACGCCGCCGTGCAGTCGATCGCGGACGCGCGCCGCGCCGACGGTCCGCCGCTCATTCTCGGCGGGACGGGTGAAGGTTCGACCGGCAACGACGTGCCGATCCTGCTGCGCGATGCGCTCGGCCTCAACATCAGGCTGATCGCCGGCTATCCCGACGGCGCCGCGATCTTCATCGCGGTCGATCGCAAGGAGCTCGACGGCCGCCTGGTCGGGCTCTCCGCCACGCAGTCGACGAAGGCCGAGTGGCTCAAGCCCGACGGCGCCATGCGCATCCTGCTCCAGTTCGCACGCTTGACGCGGCATCAGCAGTTTCCCGACGTGCCGACCGCACGGGAACTCGCGCTCAACGACAAGGCGCGTGCGCTGATCGGCCTCGCCGAATTGCCGTACCGGCTGTCGCGGCCGTTTGCGGCGCCGCCCGGGGTGCCGGAGGATCGCGCCAAGACGCTGCAGGCGGCGTTTCTGGCGGTGCACCGTGACCCGCTCTACCTGGAGGAGGCCGCGCGGCTCAAGGTCGACGTGAGCCCGATCGATGCCGCGGAGGTCGTGCGCGCGATCGACGACATTTCCGGCGCACCGCCGGACCTGCTCGACTACATGAAGAAGCTGCTCGCCGACAACAAGGGCGGCTAGCGCATGTCCCGGCAAAGTGGATACCGGTTTGCCGATAAGGACATGCGCCACATAACGAGTCTAGCCGCGATTTGCTGCAGTGCGAGCAGCGGCCGTTGAAGGAACGATGTTGGACGCATACACTTGCCTTAAGGGGCGCCGGGAGCTGGACACCTATGTGTAAGCGAGTTGCGGCGGTGGCGCTGGCATTGGCCGCCGCGCTGGTGGTGCCGCAGGCGCGGGCCGACACGGTCGCGGATTTCTACCGAGGCAAGCAGATCAATCTGATCGTCGGCTACGGGCCCGGCGGCGGCTACGATGTCTACGCGCGGCTCCTCGGCCGCCACCTCGGCCGCCACCTGCCGGGCAATCCCACCATCGTCGTGCAGAACATGCCCGGGGCCGGCAGCCTGCGCGCCGTCAACTATCTCTACAGCGTGGCGCCCAAGGACGGCACCACAATCGCGCATTTCGCCCGCAACATGCCGCTCCTCGGCATGCTGGGAACCAATCCGAACGCGCAGTTCGACCCGCGCCGCTTTACCTGGCTCGGGTCCTCGTCAAGCTTCGCCAACGACGCCTATATTTTGATCGTGCGTACCGACGCGCCGGCGAAAACGATCGATGACGCGCGCCGCGCCGGCGGCGAGCCTCTCGTCCTCGGCGGCACCGCCGAAGGCGCCACCGGCAACGACGTGCCGATCATCCTGCGCGACACCATCGGCCTCAACGTCAAGCAGGTGGTCGGCTATCCCGACAGCGGCGCGCTGTTCCTGGCGATGGAACGCGGCGAGGTGCACGGCCGGACCACCGATCTCTCCTCGGTGAAGACGATCAAGCCCGACTGGCTCAAGCCCAACTCAGCCTTTCATGTGCTCGTGCAGTTCGCGCGCGCGACCCGCCACCCCGAGTTCCCGGGCGTGCCGACGGCACGGGAACTCGCGCGCAACGAGCAGGCGCTCGCGCTGATCGAGCTCACGGAACTTCCTTACAAACTGTCGCGCCCGTTCGCGGCGCCGCCCGGCGTGCCGGCAGATCGCGCCAAGGCGCTGCAGGCGGCGTTCCTCGCCACCCACCAGGATCCACTCTATCTCGACGAGGCCGCGCGGCTCAATATCGACGTGAGTCCGGTCGGTGCCGACGACGTGATGCGCGCGCTCCATCGCCTCGAAAAGGCGCCACCCCAGCTTCTCGACTACCTCAAGAAGCTGTTTGCCGAGAGCAAGGGTTGATCGGCGCAAATACGGCGTGTCGCAGCGGATCAAACGAGTCGCATGGTTTTCCGGCCGCCTATCGCCTATGATCGGGCCGCTGCGAGACGAACAGGGGGAAGAATGCAAAGGCTGCTCGGTGTGTTGGGGTTGGCCGTCGTCATGCTGGCTGCGCCAGGCGCGCGCGCCGACGACGTCGCCGACTTCTACAAGGGCAAGCGCATCAACCTGATCGTCAGCTACGGGACCGGCGGCGGCTACGACGTCTATGCGCGCGTGCTGGCGCGGCACATGAGCAAGCACATCCCGGGCAATCCGAACATCATCATCCAGAACATGCCGGGCGCCGGCTCGCTGCGTGGCGCCAACTACATCTACAACGTCGCGCCGCGCGACGGCACCGTGTTCGGCACCTTCGCGCGCAACATGGCGCTGCTCGGCCTGCTCAAGACCAACCAGAACGTCCAGTTCGACCCGGCGAAGTTCACTTGGCTCGGCTCCTCGTCGAGCCTCGCCAACGACGCCTATATCCTGATGCTGCGCCGCGACGCCAAGGTGAAGTCGATCGAGGATGCCCGTCGCGCCGGCGGACCGCCGATCATTCTCGGCAGCACGGCCGAGGGTGCCTCCAGCGATGCCATGGGCGTTCTGCTGCGCGAGTGGCTCGGCTTCAACATGAAGGTCATTCCCGGCTACACCGACTCGGGCGTGCTGTTTCTTGCCATCGAACGCGGCGAGGTCGAAGGCCGCACCGTCGGGCTCTCGTCGGTCCGTGCGAACAAGCCCGACTGGCTCAAGCCGAACGGCCTGGCGCGGGTGCTGGTCGTGTTCGGGCGCGGCACCCGGTTCCCCGACTTTGCCGACGCCCCCACCGCCCGCGAACTGGCCAAGAGTGCCGAGGATCGCAACCTGATCGAGATTCTCGAAATCCCTTATGCGCTGTCGCGGCCCTACGCGGCGCCGCCTGACGTGCCGGCCGATCGCGCCAAGGCGCTGCAGGATGCCTTTATGGCGACCCACAAGGACCCGGCCTATCTGGCGGAGGCCGAGAAGACCGGCATCGAGGTCAGTCCGATCGGCAGCGACGAAATCCGCCGACTGATCGACAAGATCGCCAAGACGCCAGCGGACCAGCTCAAGCGGATCGAGAAGCTGATCGCGGAAGGCGGCTGAGCGCGGAAGGATAATTGCTACTGCGGCTCGATGCCGGCCGCCTTCGCCACCTTCGCCCACTTCTCCAGCTCGTCCTTGATGTGTGCCGCGAACTCCTCCGGCGTGCTGCCGACCGGCTCGGCGCCGTCGGTCGCGAGCTTGTCGAGCAGGTCTTTCGACTTGAGCGCCTTCGCGGCTTCCGCGTGGATGCGCGCGATGATCTCGGGCGGCGTCCCGGCCGGCGCGAGGAAGCCGTACCACTGCGTCGCCTCGTAGCCCGGCACGCCGACCTCGGCGATCGGCAGCACGCTCGGCATCGCGTTGCTGCGTTTCTTGCTCGACAGGCCGAGCGCGCGCACGGTGCCGCCGTCGATCTGGGGCCGGGTCGAGAGTGCGGTCCCGAACATCGCGGTGATCTGTCCGCTCATCACGTCGGTCATCGCCGGCACGGTGCCGCGATAAGGGACGTGCTGCAGGTCGATCCCGGCCATGTGCTTCAAGAGCTCCATGCACATGTGCGGCGAGGTGCCGATGCCGGGTGTACCGTAGGTCAGCTGCCCGGGCTTCTGCTTGGCGAGCGCGATGAATTCGGTGAGCGTGCGCGCCGGCACCGCCGGATTGACGATCAGCACGTTGGGCGCCGAGGCGACCAGCATGATAGGCGCAAAGTCCTTGATCGGGTCGTAGGACACCTTCTTGTAGAGCACCGAATTGAGCGACAGCGTGCTCGCCACCATCAGGAAGGTGTAGCCGTCGGGCGCCGCGCGGGCGACGCTCTCGATCCCGATCATGTTGCCGGCGCCCGGGCGGTTCTCGACAAAGAACTGCTGGCCGAAGGCGCGCGAGAAATGCTCGGCTAGCACGCGCGCCACGATGTCGGTGCCGCCGGCCGGCGGGGAGGGCACGACGATGCGCACCGGCCGCGACGGCCAAGTCTGCGTTTGTGTCTGCGCCTGCGCTGGTGACAGGAGCGGGGACAGCAGGGCGAGGCCGACAGCCAATGCATGCAACATGGTCACACTCCTTGAGTCATCGCGCAGCTTACCGTTAGTTGGTCGCCGTCAACAGCTTGCCGGCGCGCTCGACCGGCTCGGCGGCGACCAGCACGAAGGCGACGACGCATGGCTCGGTGCCGCGATTGTTCCAGTTGTGGATGGTGGCGCGCTGCACCAATACGTCGCCGGCCTTGAGGTGCACCGTGGTGCCATCGAGGTCCATGTCGATCTCGCCCGACATCACGATGGCGTAGTCGATCGACTCGGTGCGGTGATTGCGCGGCGCCACGCCCGGGCCGTATTCGACCAGCCGGAACACGGTGCCGTTCGGGTCGGTGGTGGCAACCGGCCGCCCTCCGCCGTCGGCATCGCTGTCGCAGTCGGTTGGGAACTCGCCCGTCGACCAGACCACGCAGCTCGCGTGGGACGGGCGGCGCGAGATTACGTTCTTGCAAATCTCGTCAATGCTGACGATGGCGCGCCCGTTCTGGTCGTGGCCGGTGACGACGCGGCGGATTTTCAAGGTCATCGTGGCTCCTTGGTCTTGTGCAAATGGCTTCAAAAGCTTGCTGATGGTGATGTAAACTGTCAAACGGGCGACCAGAACAGGCAACCGGCAGAGGGAAGCGCCATGCACGACACGCCCGATCAGGTCCATTGGCACGAGCCCAAGGCCGGCGAGAATGCAGGTTTGGGCAAGTTCCTGCGCAAGCCGATGCCCTACGACAGCTTTATGGAGGCAGAGGGGGTGCCGATCCATCGCGGCATCGGCGTGCACCGCGTGCAGGACCTGCCGATGACGCCGTGGAAGCGGCTGGGCGGGCGCGGGACCTATATCCAGCTTTTCGGCACCGAAGGCCTCTGGGGCATGTACGTCGTCGAGATCCCCTCGGCTGGCGCGCTCAACATCGAGCATCACCTCTACGAAAAGGTCGTCCTCGTCGTCGAGGGCCGCGGCACCACCGAAATCTGGCAGGAGGGCAACCCGCGCAAGAAGACCTTCGAATGGCAACGCGGCTCGCTGTTCTCGATTCCGCTCAACGCCTATCACCGCTTCATCAATGCGGCGAGTTCGCCGGCGCTTCTGCTCTGCGGGACTTCGGCGCCCAACATTATGAACCTGATCGACAATCCGAGCTTCGTCTTTAATTGCCCGCACGACTTCAGCGAGCGCTATTCCGGCGCCGACGACTATTTCAAGCCGCGCGAGGACGTCGAGCCCGATCCGGTCCGCGGCCTCGCCATGCGGCGCACCAATTTCGTGCCCGATATCATCAATACCGACCTTCCGCTCGACAACCGGCGCTCGCCTGGCTACCGCCGCGTCGAACCGGCGATGGCCGGCAATCGCTTCTATCTCTGGATCGGCCAGCACGAGAGCGGCCGCTATTCCAAGGCGCATAAGCACGCCTCGGCGGCCGTGCTCATCTGCGTCAAGGGCAAGGGCTACACCTATACCTGGCCGGACGGGCTCGGCATGACGCCTTGGAAGGATGGCCGGGCCGACAAGGTCATGCGCCAGGACTATGAACCGGTCGGCATGGTGTCCGCCGCGCCGATGAGCGGTGACTGGTTTCACCAGCATTTCGGCACCGCGTCCGAGGCGCTTCGCCTGACCGCGTGGTTCGGTCCAAACAATGCGCGCGCCCGCAAGGCTGGTCGCCCGGGCGAGCAACTGATGGACTACGGCGCCATCGATCTGAGCAAGGGCGGCAGCGCGATCCCTTATCACTGGGAGGATCCGGCCATCCGCAAGGAGTACGAGGCGACGCTCAGGCGTGAGGGCGTGACGAGCCGGATGAATCCTGAATTCTACGAGCGGCCCCCAGCCGAAGGTGAAACGGTCATGGGGGACGTCATGTGAGCGCACGGCCCGTGCGCGCGGCCGCGATGCCCCGAAACAGGATTTGAAACCGAACAGGAAACGCCATGGACCTTCTTGCTGATCGCGGCCGCCGGGTTTCGCTTGAAGAGCTCAACACCGGCCGGCTCCTCTCCCACGCCCGCAAGCAGGCGGTGCAGCGCAACCTCGACGACATCCTGGTCGTCGACGTCGACGGCCACCACTACGAGAACGAGTGCTTCGACGAGTTCCTGCCGCTGATCGAGAACGAGGTTCTCCGCCAGCTCATCCTCGCCGGCCGGGCCAAGGGCCGGCAGACCCTGATGCCGAGCCAGGTCAGCTTCCAGGACATGGGCGGACGCATCACCCGCTATCCGATGCGCTCGTCCGAGAGGACCGGTCCGGGAAAAATCCGCGACGTGCAGCTCGGCCATCGCTGGATGGATGCGATGAGCATCGACTATTCGTGTCTGTTCCCGACCATGCTGCTCGCGGTCGGCATGCATCCGTCGGTCGAGATGGAGATCGAGCTGTGCTGGGCCTACAACCGCTGGCTCACCGAGATCGCGCTGCCGCAGGCGGACGGCCGCTTCTACTCGATGCTGTCATTGCCGCTCTCGGACACCGACGAGGCGCTGCGCCAGGTCGAGACCTTCGGCGACCGCAAGCACGTCACCGGCTTCATGGTGTCGTCGGTGCGCAGCATGCCGGTGCACCACAATTCCTGCATGAAGGTCTACCGCGCGATCGAGGAACGCGGCCTGGCGCTCGCGTTCCACTCCGCCGTCAACGTCGGCGAGCCGGTGTTCAAGGGCCTCAACCGGTTCGCCTCGGTGCACGCGCTCGGCTTCCCGATCTACAACATCATCCACCTCACCAACTGGGTCACCAATGGGCTCGGCGAGCGGTTCCCCAAGCTGCCGGTGATCTGGATCGAGGGCGGACTCGCCTGGGTTCCGTTCATCATGCAGCGCCTCGACCACGAATTTAAGCTGCGCATCTCCGAGTATCCGCTGCTGAAGAAGAAGCCCGGCGACTACATGCGCGACATGTACTACGCCTCGCAGCCGATGGAGCGTGAGGACATGATCGCGCTCGAATGCACGTTCCGCATGATCAATGCTGAGACCCAGTTGCTCTATGCGTCCGACTACCCGCACTGGGACTTCGACCTGCCGAGCACGGTTTGGGACCTGCCGTTCCTGTCCGAGAAGGCCAAGCACAATATCCTCGGCGGCACCGCAGCGCGGCTGTTCAAGCTGCCGCCGCGCAACGACAAGCAGAAAGAAAACCTCAAACGCTTCGGCAATCTGGCCGTCTGATCGACGCGCCCACTTGGAATGCCTCACTTGGAATAAGGACTCCCCCATGCACGACACCCCCGACCAGGTCCATTGGCACGAGCCCAAGGCCGGCGAGAACGCAGGCCTCGGAAAATTCCTGCGCAAGCCGATGCCTTACGACAGCTTCATGGAGTCGGAGGGCGTGCCGATCTACCGCGGCATCGGCGTGCGCCGGGTGCAGGACCTGCCGATGACGCCCTGGAAACGGCAGGGCGGGCGCGGCAGCTACATCCAGCTCTACGGCACCGAGGGCCTGTGGGGCATGTACGTAGTCGAGGTGCCGGGCGCGGGCGCGCTCAACATCGAGCGGCATCTGTACGAGAAGGTCATGCTGGTGGTCGAGGGCCGCGGCTCGACCGAAGTCTGGCAGGAAGGGCAGACCAAAAAGCACACGTTCGAATGGCAGAAGGGTTCGCTGTTTGCGATCCCGCTCAACGCCTTTCACCGCTTCATCAACGCGGCCAGCTCGCCGGCGCTGCTGTTGTGCGGCACGTCGGCGCCGAACGTCATGAACCTGCTCGACAATCCGGGCTTCATCTTCAACTGTCCGCACAGCTTCACCGAACGCTTCTCGGGCGCCGACGATTTCTTCAAGCCGAACGACGACGTCGAGCCCGATCCGATCCGCGGGCTCGCCATGCGGCGCACCAATTTTGTTCCGGACATCGTCAACACCGAGCTGCCGCTCGACAACCGCCGCTCGCCCGGCTACCGCCGCGTCGAGCCGCAGATGGCCAACAACCGATTCTACGTGTGGATCGGTCAGCACGAAACCGGCCGCTATTCCAAGGCGCACAAGCACGCGTCGGCGGCCGTGCTCGTCTGCGTCAAGGGCAAGGGCTACACCTACACGTGGCCGGAAGCGCTCGGCACCACGCCGTGGAAGGACGGCAAGGGCGACAAGGTTTTGCGCCAGGATTATGAGCCGATCGGCCTCGTCTCGGCGGCGCCGATGGCGGGCGACTGGTTTCACCAGCATTTCGGTGTCGGCAAGGAGGGACTGCGTGTCTCCGCATGGCACGGTCCCAACAATCAGCGTGCGCGCAAGCCCGGCCGGCCTGGCGAGCAGCTCATGGACTATGGCGCGATCGATCTCGGCAAGGGCGGCAGCGCGATCCCCTATCATCAGGAAGACCCCTTCCTGCGCCAGGAATTCGCCGAGGCGCTCAAGCGCGAAGGCGTGGCGTGCCGGATGAATCCGGAGTTCTACGAGCGGCCGCCAGCCGAGGGCGAGGAGGTGCTGGGAGACGTGATGTGAGCGGGCAGGGCCGATTGCAGCTCATCACAAGGCGCGCGCTGCTCGGCTCTTCTTTAACTTTGCTCGCTGCGCCCGCCGTCGCGCCGGCGCAGGACTATCCTACCCGCACGATCAGGATGATCGTGCCCTATCCGGCGGGCGGGATCACGGACGTCTTGCCACGCCTGATGCAAGAGTTTCTGACCCGCCGGTGGGGCCAGGCGATGGTGGTCGACAACCGCACCGGCGCCGCCGGCAACATCGGCGCCGAGGCGGCGTTCAAGTCCGATCCGGATGGCTACACGGTGCTGGTCACTGCGCCATCGCCGCTCACCGTCAACCAGAGCCTCTATCCGAAGCTTAATTTCGAGCCGTCCGAGTTCGTGCCGGTCACGATCCTGGCGACGATCCCGACCGGCTTCATCGTCGGCCCGAAGATATCGGCCAACACGGTGGCCGAATTCATCGCCTATGCGCGGGCCAATCCGGGCAAGATCAACGCCGCGACCCAGGGTGTCGGCACTACGTCACACCTGACCTCCGAGTGGTTCCAGATGGTGACCAGCACGAAATTCGTGACCGTGCCCTATCGCGGTTCGGCGCTGGCGCTGCCGGCCATGATCGCGGGCGACGTCGACATCATGTTCGACAATCTCGGCAGCTCGCTCCAGCTTGTGAGGGAAGGCCGCCTCAAGATGCTGGCAGTCGCGACCGACAAGCGCATGCCGTCGCTGCCGGACGTGCCGACGATCGCGGAAACCCTGCCGGGCTTCGTATCGTCGACCTGGGTCGGCGTGTTCCTTCCGCCAAAGACGCCGCAGCGAATCGTCGACAAGCTGCGGGCCGATCTGGTCGAGGCAATCAAACAGCCCGAGATCGCGGCTCGCTTCCGCGAGAACGCCTGCGAGCCGCTCGGCTTGACCCCGCAGGAAACGGCCGCGTTCGTGCGCAACGAGGCCGAGCGCTGGAAGACCGTCATCAGGACCGCGGGCATCAAGCTCGAGTGACTTTCTACTAAGCGAGTACGATCCAGAAACACCGAACAACGACCGTCATCCTGAGGCGCGAGCGAAGCGAGCCTCGAAGGATGCGGCCCCGGTTCGCGTCGAGATACGGGCCGTCGCCCTTCGAGGCTCGGTCGCTGCGCGACCTCGCACCTCAGGGTGACGGTCGCAGAGAGTCGCGTGAGACTGCTGCCAGCGCTACTCGTTCGCCAGTCCGAGGCGCCGGATCAACTCGCCCTTGGACTTGTAGTCAGCCGCGGTCTGGGCGTGGAAGTCGTTGCCCTTGAGATATTTGATGCTCTGGCCGGTGTTGGCGATCGTCCGGCGCACCACCTCGCTGTCGATCGCCGTCACGCAGGCGCGCTCCAGCGTCGTGCGCACGCTTGTTGAAACGCCC
>WNGB01007120.1_pt1 | contig 22417 bp, 25 predicted proteins | sample 5400681 | NCBI WGS metagenome assembly WNGB01 (sample SAMN13153367, study PRJNA577476) | soil metagenome | isolation source: 115 cm soil or saprolite under grassland replicate 2 | place: USA:California | collected 2016-06-15
GTTATCGCGCATGTTTCGGGCAACCCCGAAACGGAAATGCTCGCTCGACTTTGGACCGCACGATTCTAGTTTCAGTGGCGATACGCATGTCGAACGAGGAATTTCCAAAGAAGGAAATGGAGACGCTCTGGGCCCCGTGGCGCGTCGAGTACTTCGAGAAGGAACCGCGCGACCTGGATTTTCTAGCGACGGCGGGGCGCGCGAGCGACGACGCCGAGCATCTGGTGATCACGCGCCGGAAAAATTCATTTCTCATGATGAATCGGTATCCTTACACGGTTGGACACTTGATGGTGGTGCCGTATCGGAAAGTCGCGGAACTTTCAGCGCTCGGCGAGAATGAGATCGTTGAGCTATGGAATCTGATCGTCCACGCGCAAGCGCTTTTGCGCGCCGCGGTAAAGGCGCAGGGATTCAACATCGGTCTGAATCTCGGCGAGTGCGCGGGCGCAGGTGTGCCCGATCACTTGCACATCCACGTCGTGCCGCGCTGGACCGGTGACACGAACTTCATGCCGATCATCGGCGGCGCGCGCGTGCTCTCGGATGGTTTGCGCGCTTTGTACGACAAATTAATGGATGCGCAGGCGAAGATGGCTTCGCCACGTTAAATCGTTAAAGCGTTGAAGCGTTGAATCGTAGACCCGATGTGACGGCGTAACGATGCAACGATGCAACGATGTAACGATGTAACCAATCACATGTCTTAGAAATGACGGACGGCGTCTGACACAGACGCCCTACAGTTATGAACACCTGGGTTGAAGCGCCCCCGCGGAGAAAAGGTCTGGGCTGTTTCGCACGGGGCTGCTTGATTCTGTTGATATTCGCGATCGTGCTGGCGATTGCTGGTTTTGCGGGAATGTATTGGGGTCTTCACCGCCACTCGGCATTGTTCTACGGCAGTTATTGGCTGGCCAAAACGCGGTCGATTGCGCAAGCGCCAACGCCTGTTCCTGAATTCAACGCTTCGGACCAACAGATTCAACTTGTCCGGGAACGCTGGGAGGATTTCGAACAGAAAACGCGCGCAGGCCAGCCAGCGGAAATTGAGCTGAGCGCGGATGACATTAATGCGTTGATAGCCACAAGCGAGGGCGTCCGCGGGAAAGTGTTTATCTCGATCGACGGGAATCAACTCCGCTTGCAGGCGAGTGTGCCGATCGGAGGATTTCTCGGCAGACCCGGTTATTATTTTAATGGCGATGTGATCATCGAACTAAAGGGTGCGCAGTCACTGGATGGACCGCGATTCAGCCGAATCACAATTAACGGCGAGCATGTGCCGACTGATTTCTTAAATTGGAAGTATAGTTCCAGACAATTGCGCGAGTATCTCGCCGATCAGGGGAACGCGTACGATATCGGCACGATTGAGATACGCGATGGCAAAGTAATCCTGCGCTCACGCATCGGCTAGTTCGGTCACGGGTGGCGCTGCTTCGTCCAGATTGTTGCTCCACAAATAGCGTCGAGTTTCAGCAACGACGACGCCATTGAGCGCGATGAGCGAAATCAGATTTGGAATCGCCATCAGGCCGTTTGTCACGTCGGCTAACGACCAGACAGTCGAAAGCGAAAGAACAGAGCCGACCAGTACCGCGATTACCCATAGCCAGCGATACGGTTTGATCACTTTTGTTCCCAAGAGGTATTCGGCGGCTTTTTCGCCGTAGTACGACCACCCCAAAATCGTCGAAAACACAAAGGTCAACAAACCCATCGTGAGAATGATCGGGCCCACGATGTGGAAGTCGGAGAACGCGGCTCGTGTGAGCCCCGCGCCTTTCAGGCCTTCGGCCCATTCACCGGAGTTGACCAGCACGAGCCCAGTCATCGCGCAGACAACGACCGTGTCCCAGAATGTTCCGGTGGAAGAAACGAGCGCCTGGCGCACGGGGTTTTTGGTTTGCGCCGCGGCGGCAACGATCGGAGCGCTGCCGAGGCCGGATTCATTTGAGAAAAGGCCACGCGCCACACCGTAGCGAATCGCTTCTTTCATCGTCGCGCCGGCAAATCCGCCTATCATTGCCTGACCGGTAAATGCGTCCTGGACGATGAGCTGTATGGTCGCGGGGATTCCCGACGCATTCATTATCAGGAGAATCAGGCAGCCGCCGACGTAGAAAATGGCCATGAACGGTACCAGGAATTCGCAGACTTTCGCTATGGATTTTATGCCACCCAGGATGACGAAAGCTGTGAGCACCGCCATCACGGCGCCTGTAATCCATGGAGCGATGTGGAATGTTTCGTTTACCATCGACGAAATAGAATTTGCCTGGACCATGTTCCCGATGCCGAACGCGGAAATCGTTGTCAGAATGGCGAAAATGACTCCGAGCCATTTCTGTTTCATCCCTCTCTCGAGGACATACATTGGACCTCCGGCCATTCGCCCCCTTGCGGTTTTGATGCGGTATTTCACCGAGAGAACTGCTTCGGAATATTTCGTGGCGATGCCGAAGACGCCGGTCAGCCACATCCAGAGCACCGCACCAGGGCCGCCGGCAGCGATTGCTGTGGCGACGCCGACGATATTGCCGGTGCCGATAGTGGCTGCCAACGCAGTCGTTAGGGCTCCGAACTGGCTGACGTCGCCTTGTCCCTCGTGCGACCTTTGGACGGAAAGTTTGATGGCCTTACCGAGGTATCGCTGGATGAAGCGAAGCCTGAACGTGAGAAAAATGTGCGTACCGAGCAAAAGAATCAGCAGCGGTGGTCCCCAGACAAAATCGCTGAGTTGTCCGACAAATTTTTCGAATTCTTGCATAACACTCCTTGTTTGAGGCGTAAGAACTACAGAGTCGCGCTAGGGAAGGCGAGAGAGAAAATGCCGTGGCGCAAAAAAACTTGGCGCAATTGTAGCAACCTGCGCCATGGGCGTCTGACACAGACGCCTACAGTTTAGATTCGAAGCGCAGCGAGCCGATCAATTCGGCTGCATGATCTCGCGCACGAAGACGTTTAGTTGTCCGTCTTCCTGCTTGCGCACTTCGGTGATCTCGTAGGGCCGCGTCTCGTCCCGGTTTACGACGGCGCCTTGGGCCGGGGGAGTATAACCACGGGGAAATTCCACAATGATGCGCGTCGATGAACCGCCACCGAAATGGAGCACTTTGCTTGTTAATGTTGTGCGCGGACGCAGCACCGCCTTGTTGGCATCGGCGAAATTCACCACGAACTGGCCTTTCAAGTAAATGCGTTCGCCGGCGAGTCCGCGATCGGCTACATCGTTCAAGTCACCGGTTGCGATCAGCCTTCCGAGCGGCATTTTGCCTGGCGCAAAGGTTTTCCAATTGCCGCCGCCGGCATTGGAAGCCAAAGCTACATTGGAAGCATCGGGCGGAGCAGGTTGAGCAGGCAGCACAGGCACCGTCGTCGCCATCGCAACTGGCGAACTCTGCGCCGCCGACGCAGTTCCAGCGTCCGGAGCTTTAGACGCTGGCGCCGGCGTGGCGACAGGAAGGTTTAGTGCGCTTGGAGGAGCAAGCGCGGACGCGACCGTGATGGGAGTACCGGCCGGCGCGACTTTGTTCTGAGCGACGACTGCCGGCGCGGGAGTCGCTGCCGGAGCCGGAGATTCGAGCTTTTGTTTTTTGCCCTTTTTTCCTTTCGACGCTGGCGTCGCTTTCGCGAGCTTCTCATTGCTTGCCACGACTGGTGGGGTCATGGCAAACGGTGCAACAGGCCTGGCTTGTTCGATGCGCACCAGTTCATTCCTGGCAGGCGGCGGAGTGGCGCTCGCGCCAGGTATGGCGATCGGGCCGCTTTGAGCTACCGCCATTTTCTGTCGGTATTCGGCCAGGCGTTGTTCAATGGAAGCGCGTTCCTGCGATTTAAACAATGGCCAACCTCCCACGAGATTGAGACTAGGCGGTGGCTCGAGGCGAAAGGTGCCGAGACCGCGTGTAACCGTATAGCTTCCATACAGCAAAGGAACCGCTGTCACCAGAATTCGGCCATCGATTAATCGCTCTGCGTGAATCACCGCAGAAATGTCGTGTGTACGCTCCAATTTCACTTCCAAGCCGACGGTGAGCGTCTGCTTCATCAGCGGCAGGGCTTCGGGCTTGGCGGGATAAACGTGTTCCATTAGCACCTCGCCGCTGTCGACGGCAGCGGTCAACGCCGCCATACCGGACGGAAACACATCGTCGGGGCCGAGTTGGCGCACTGCAATGATTGTGTATCGGCCTACCACGTACGGAACCAGGCCGCGCACCTGCTGAAAATTTCGAATGTAATTGCGCAACAACTCAGCGTTCGTTTTCGCAAGCTCTGCGGCACCCATTCCAACGTAGCGCTCGTAAAGCTGGCTTGCGTTAAGAAACTCGCCTGCCGGCGCAGCTGTTAATTCGAAGCGTTTCGGCTGCTCAATCTTGTGCAGCTTTTGCAGAATTCGATAGCTGTCAGGCCGCTCCGGTTGATTGAAGATGTAAAAACTTCCGAGCCATGCTGCGAGCGCGAATCCGGTTAAAAGCAAAATCGCAACCGTCCACGCGAAATAATTGATACGCTCCGGCGGACGCGCATACGGCTCGTCGTACGGATCGTACGATTGACTGCCATAGTCCATTAGTTCAGCGCGCGATGATTCCCGGTTTCAAGCTGATTGCGCCGCTTCGAACGACGAACCGCAGCCGCATGTACGCGACGCGTTTGGATTGACGATTCGGAAACCCGTGCCAGTTAAACCGTCGGTGAAATCAAGTGTCGCGCCCTGCAAGTAGGAGACGCTCTCGTGATCGATAAAAAATTGCATGCCGTCGCGCTCGACTATGGCGTCGCCTTCTTCTCGTTCGCCAAGTGTCATCTCGTAATGCAGACCGGAACAGCCGCCTTTCGCCACTTCTACACGCAAACCTTTTCGCGAGTTTTCCGGTCGCTGCGAAAGAAGATTCTGGAGCTGTCGAACAGCGTTGTCCGTGACATTAATCATCGTGCCAAAAATACGGCTACGAGGTATCCAAGTCAAAAGATAGCGAGGGCGCTGCGCTTTTTGGTGTCATGGCATCGGTTGCCGCGTTGATTTTCTTCGCAATCGGGAATCTGGAATTTACAATCGGAGATACAAGATGGGCCGGATCCGATTGCTTTCTGAGACCGTGGCCAGCCAGGTGGCAGCCGGCGAAGTGGTGGAGCGTCCGGCGTCAGTCGTAAAGGAACTGGTTGAAAACAGTCTCGACGCCGGCGCTCACAACATCGATATCGCTATCCGTCGCGGTGGAATTTCGCTGGTTCGCGTGATCGATGACGGTTGTGGCATGGACCGCGATGACGCGCTGCTTTCGCTGGAGCGACATGCGACCAGCAAAATTCGTTCTGCTACTGATCTTCAAGCGGTTGCGACGCTAGGCTTTCGCGGCGAGGCGTTGCCAAGTATCGCCAGTGTCTCGCGATTCCGCCTGACTACGCGTGAAGGGGACGCAATAGCCGGGACAGAGATTATCGTCAATGGCGGCAAAATCGACGTTGTGCGGGACGGCGGTGAAGCCCCAGGCACGCAAGTCGAAGTGCGCTCGCTTTTCTACAACCTGCCAGCGCGCCGGAAATTTCTTCGTTCGGAGAATACCGAAAGCCGCAACATCGAACATCAGATTCATTTGCAAGCGATCGGTCATCCTGAGATTGGCTTCTCGTTGATGCGCGATGATCGGATCTTGTTCCAGTTACCGGCTACCGCAACGCTCGGCGATCGGATCCGGGACTTATACGGCGTCGACTTGTTGCAGCGCCTGGTCGAAGTGAACGGCGCTGCCTCCGCCAAAATTGGAATCAGTGGTTTTATCGGGCAGGCAGGTCTCAGGATCCCGGCGCTGTCGATGTAAATGTGCACCCGGCAAAACGCGAAGTCCGTTTTCGCGATCCCAACGGTGTGCGCGAAGCTGTGATTCGCTGCATTCAGCAAACACTGGAACAAGCTCGGGCTGACTGGCAGGAAAAGTTTCGTGCACCAATCCGCCCGGGGCCAGCCGCTGCGATTTCCGCTAAAGCAGCTCCCGATCTAAGCCTGCGCCCCGAGGTAACCGCTCCCGAAGTAACGCATCGCGAGTTGCCGCATCTCGGTGCTGTATCCGGGGTCGCTGACCCAGGCCGGGCACCATCGGAAATTGTAGGGCAGGCGCTCCGCCTGCCGGAACACTTACCACAGCAGCGCGTTACAAAACCCGCTCAGCAGCAATTCGAGATTATCGGCGTGCTCAGCAAGCTGTATGTGCTGATGGAAAATGCGAACGGCCTTGTCCTGGTGGATCAACACGCCGCGCACGAGCGGGTCCTGTTCGAAGAATTGCGGCGCAGAATGGAAGAGCAGGGAGTGCCCACGCAAAAGTTGCTTCTTCGACGTGCCGCCGCGCGACGCCGATTGGATTGAGCAGAATCTTTCGGTTCTGCAAAAGATGGGAATCGGAATTGAGGGTTTCGGTCCGGACACATTCAAGATCGACAGTCTTCCCAGCTTTCTCGATGTATCGAACGCGGCGCAATTCATGCGCAAAGTGATCGACGATCTTAAGAGCGCCAGCAATAACGCTTCAGCGGTGCGCTTGGGGGAAGAAATGATCGCGAAAACCGTTTGCCGTCACGCGGTCAAAGCCAATGATCCGTTGCATTATCCCGAGGTGGAAAAGCTGATCCGGGATTTGCTCGACTGCGATTTGCCTTACTGCTGTCCGCACGGCCGGCCAACCATGATCCAGATTTCGCTAGCCGAATTGGACAAAAAATTCGGCCGCAAAGTCTGATATCCGGGGAGCGCACGCGTCTCGCGTGCTGGCGATCGCGCCCTCACGATCGCGAACTTTTCTCGAAATGATTTATTTCTTTTCTGGTTGCGCGTAGGAAATTTCTGCGAGGGCAGTGGAATGTGCATGGCGAGGCGCGTGCGCTCCCCAGAAGCTTAGCGCTTGCGGTACTGTCTCAGCCGTTACGGAACTCGGGCTACTTGCGACGCAGGCTGATTCATGTCGATCTGCGCACTCACTTTCTCGATCTTTGCTTCTTGTTCCTTCAAGCGCTGGTTTATGGCATCGAGCGCTGCTTCCAATCTCTGCACTTTGTGCTGCTCTTCGACAAACGCCTTGTGCTCCTTTAGAAACTCATTTAGCAACATGGCGTTCACCGCATTATAACGCACGGTGAGGAGTTCGCCGTCCTTGTCGCGCACCACCAGATCGGGATTGACCTCGGCCACCTCCTCGGCGATCAAGCCAAATTCCGGACGGTCTGTGGTATCGGCCTTATAGTGGAAGGTAACTGGCCGAAGCGCCAGAATCGCTTCGCTGGCCTTGGCCATGGGTTTGATTTTCTTTTTGAACCGGCGTGAGGAGCCGCTGGTCGTGCCAAGTTTGCCGGTGGAATCCACCAACACTGGCTGGGCATCGGGCGCCACGAGAGCATCACGAATGTTGCCGATGAAGCAACTATCGTTCACGTCGAAACCAGCTACGTCGGCGCCGATACAAATGACGTTACTAGCGGTGGTGACATTGGTACCGGCAGCACTCCCGACAGCCACGTTGCTGCTGCCGGTGGTGAGATTAACTCCGGCAAGAGCACCGATGGCTGTATTGTCATGACCAGTTGTATTAAATAAGGCTCCATCGCCGAAGGCACAGTTGCCGTTGCCTTCTGTGTTGTTATGGAGCGCCTGGTCGCCAAAAGCATTATTGGTGAGGCCGGTGATGTTGCTAAAAAGCGCCCGGTAGCCAAAAGCATTGTTGCTGGTGCCACCAGTGTTCGTAAAGAGCGCGTTCGATCCAATGGCGTTGTTGCGAGATCCGGTGGTGTTATTAAGAAGAGCGAAGGCCCCATTGGCGGTGTTCACTCCGCCGGTGGTGTTGAGCAAAAGTGCTGCCGCGCCGACTGCGGTATTGGAATCCGCGTTGTTGAGAGCCAGCGCTCCTCCGCCAACACCGGTATTGAAGCTGCCGGTGGTATCCAAAAAAAGCGAACGCCAACCCAGTCCTGTATTTCCAGAGCCGGTAGTGAGGGAATTAAGCGCACCGCACCCTTCCGCTGTCGCGAAATTGGGATAGCATCCGTCCGGCGGCGGGAGGACAGCTTGCGCTTTTGGTCCGACTGCCGCCAAACAGAGGAATGTTAATGTCGTCAGAATTGGTGGCGTTGATGTTTTCATGGGCTGCAGGCTCGCAAAAATCCGCCTCACAAGTCGAGGGAAAAGATTCGCGACGCGCTCGATGAGAAGAGGTGATCGCCAGGAGCGTCTGCCGCCATGCGGTCAAAGCCAACGATCCCGTGCGTTACCTGAAATGGAAAAACTGATACGCGATTTACTCGACTGCGACTTGCCTTACTGCTGTCCGCACGGCGGGTCAACAATGATCCAGATTTCGCTGGCCGAACTCGAGAAAAAGTTTGGCCGAAAAATCTGAAGACGCGTTTGTTGCGATTGTCTTTCGTCATTTAATCGCCCGTGCTTGCCATTTCGAATGCAGGCGGGTTTAATTTGCCGCGGTGAAGAAAATCGAGGCCATCATTAAGCCATTCAAAGCCGAGCCAGTGCGAGAAGCCTTGATGGCGGCAGGCGTCGAAGGAATGACTCTGAGCGAGGTTAAAGGATTTGGCCGGCAGAAGGGGCACAGCGAGATTTATCGCGGCACGGAGTATACCGTGGATTTTCTTCCAAAAATAAAATTCGAGATCGTGATCGCCGACGATCGCGCGCAACGCGCGGTCGAGGCAATTCTCGAAAAAGCCAAAACCGGAAAAATCGGCGATGGCAAAATTTTTGTAACCGAGGTGGAAGAGGCGGTCCGTATCCGAACCGGTGAACGAGGCATGGAAGCGCTGTGAGTGCGGAGCGCGCCGCAGATCAGAGGCCGGAGGTCAGAAGTCAGAGATCAGAGAACGGAATTTGCTTAACCTTTTAACGCTCCAACGGTTCAACGCTTCAACGGTTTAACGAATGTACGATTACTTGCTTTCCGTCTTTCTCGGCATCGTCGAGGGACTGACCGAATTTCTTCCTGTGAGTTCGACGGCGCATTTGCGCATCTGCGAAGCGCTGCTGAATATCGACCTGCAAGATGGATTCTGGAAAATGTACACGATCGTGATCCAACTCGGAGCCATTCTCGCTTTGCCGGTTTATTTTTGGAGTCGCATTGTGCGGTTTGTTCGCACGTTTCCGAAAGGCGAACGCGGCAATCGCACCGTCTTCACCCATCCGTTGAGCCTCACGGTCATCGCATTTGTGGTGACCGCCGTTCCCGCGTGGGCTCTCGCAAAAGTCATCGGCAAGAACCTGGAAAGTCTCTGGGTGATGGCTATGGCGCTGCTCATCGGCGGGATCATCATGTGGATCGTTGACGCCGTTTTCACTCGGCCACGAACGATGCACATGGAGGAAATGACACTGCCGCAGGCGGTCTGGATCGGCGCAGCGCAAATTCTCTCTGCTATCTTTCCAGGCACGTCGCGCTCAATGTCCACGATTGCTGCCGGACAAATCGCCGGCATGTCACGTCCGGCGGCACTTGAATTTTCGTTTTTTCTTTCGATGCCGACAATGGCGGTCGCCGTGGGATACGATTTTCTGAAGAGCGTGATACCGCACCATCACGAAGCGGAGATTGCGCCGTTAACAATCACTCCGCATCAATGGATCGTGCTCGCAATTGGATTTGTGGTTTCGTTTTTCGTCGCGCTGGCAGTCGTGGCATGGTTCATGAACTGGGTGCGCGCCCGGGGATTTGTGCCGTTTGCGGTTTATCGGATTGTGCTCGGTCTCGGATTGTTGACGCTGTTGATGCGTGGAATGATGTGATCAGCTAATATGGAACCCGACGGCATTCTTCCCGACCTGCAAAGCGCGGTCATTTGCGAGGACGTCCGCTGTGAAGTTAACGGCATGCAAACCCTCGTGGGCGTGCTGAGTGTGATCCCGGCGCCCTCATTACCTATCAATTATTTTCGCCTCTGCATCTGGACCCGTTGGTGCAGCGGCTCCGGCACATTTCACCAAAAATCTCGCCTCGTAGGCGTGGACGAACAGCAGGTAGTCGCGCAGGCGGAGGTCGAGTTTGTGCTGAAAGAGATGGAGGGCCACGCGACCAACGTCCATTATTTTGGCGGCGTGCAGTTTCAACAATACGGCATGCATCACGTCGAGATTTACCTGGAAAACGAATTGCGGTTGCGCTTTCCGTTGCCGGTGATTCAGGTGCAGCAGCGCCCGCCTGGCTGAATTCGGCAACGTCTCATGAACGAGGGCCTGTGAATGGGATAAATCGTTTATCAGGCGGCATCATGCTGAAACGATTTTTCCGGGCAGTACTCTGCGGCGCCATTTTCATCGGGAAAATACATGCACAGGAAGTAATCGTTGCCCGCGAGAAAAAAGCCGACCTTCCCACGCAAACACCGCAGCCTTCTGAACAGCTTGCTTCAGAATCCCCGACACCAGCGCCACACAAACCCAAGCCGCGCGAGAAGAAGTCCGTCCCTGCAACACTCACGCTTGAAGAAATGCGAGCGGCTGGGGCACGCGCTGCGGAAGGATCGAACGACCGATCTGTTTCGCAATCAACGAAAACGCGTGAGCCGGATGTCGAGAGCGCTCCGATGCCGAATCCCACTGTTGCTGAAACTCCCAGGCCCGTGAAAAGAGAAACACCAGTTGAGCAAAGGAGTTCGCCTCGTCCCTCCAGATCACGAGGTACAAACATCGAGGGAATGGGCCCGATTCGGCCCACAATGATGGAATCCGGACGAGAAGCGCCGAGCCCTTCTCCCTGAGGGAAGATGAGCGGTAGCTAGCGGCGAGCTGAGGTAGGGCGGGCAGTCCCCTGCACGCCGTCAGCTGGCAAATCCAAAGCGGCGCTACCTGTCGATTCCGACCGCACGGAATAAGAAGCGCCTAAATTGCAAAATCTGTTGCGCGGCGATGCCGCTAACTTATTATCTGTGGGCAAGTCCCGACTGTGTCCCGGAGGATGCCGTCGGGAAAATTTTTTGCCCATTTTCGATTTCACATGGCGAACACAATTTTGATCGGGATGCAGTGGGGCGACGAGGGCAAAGGCAAGATTATTGACGTGCTTACGGCGCGGGCGGACATCGTTGTCCGCAGCCAGGGCGGCAATAATGCCGGGCACACAGTCATCCACCGCCGCGTGAAATATGTGCTCCATTTGATTCCGTCGGGAATCCTGCGGCATCGCAAAGTCTGCGTGATCGGAAACGGCGTGGTTATCGATCCAGTCGCGCTTGTGACCGAGATGGATGGCTTGCGCAAATTAGGAGTCAACATCGACAAAAACCTGCTCATCAGCGATTGCGCGCATCTGGTTCTACCGTATCACCGGATCCTCGACGAGCAGCGCGAGCTGCGCCGCGGCCGGATCGGCACCACCAAACGCGGAATTGGCCCAGCCTACGGAGACAAGGCAGCACGCACGGGCTTGCGTATGTCTGATCTGATGCAGCCGATTGTGTTCTCGAAAAAATTGCAGGCCAAGATCATCGAGAACAATAGAATCCTTCAGGCGCTCGGTGCGAAGCCGATCAGTTTTCGCGATGTGAACGAAACGTATCTTGCTGCTGGCGAAAAATTGCGGCCTTACGTGACGAACACCGTGGTTTACCTGCACCGGGCGATGGATCGAGGCAAACAAATCTTGTTCGAAGGCGCGCAGGGAACGTTCCTCGATATCGACCACGGCACGTATCCGTATGTAACTTCCTCAAACACGACAGCGGGCGGCGCGTGCACCGGCACAGGCGTGCCACCGCATCGAATGGATCGTGTCGTCGGCGTGATGAAGGCCTACTCGACGCGAGTAGGGGATGGTGCACTGCCTACGGAGGACGCGCAATTGGCGCAGATGCTTCACAATCTTGGCCGCGAATTCGGCGCGACAACGGGACGCAAACGCCGCTGCGGTTGGTTCGATGCTGTGGCGATTCGTTACGCGGGCATGATCAACGGAATCGACGAGATCGCGATCACCAACCTGGATGGATTAGATCAGGTCGATCCAATTCGCATTTGTGTTGGCTACCAGCTACTCGGAAAACGGCTGGATGTTCCGCCGTGTGACGCAGCTCAACTCGCAAATTGCGAGCCGGTCTACGAAGAAGTCGCTGGCTGGAAATCGTCCATACACGCTGCACGCAAATTTTCGCAGCTTCCTTCAGCCGCGAGAAAATATGTCAGATACATCTCGGAACTGGCCGGTGCAAAACTCTCCATGGTGAGCGTCGGTCCCACGCGCGGGGAGACAATCGTATTGTGAACTCGTCAAGAACTGCTCCGATTTCCACTGCTACAGAATGACGAAGCACGAATGCCGAATGACGAAATAAACTCGAAGCACGAACACCGAAAAAAGTTCGCAGTTCGATCATTCGTCATTCCGATTTCGTCATTGGCAAAACCCGCGCCACTTGCCTCTCGGCAACAGATTCCAGATGTTAAGGGGCTGTTAAATGTCATCGAGCATTAAAACTGTTCCCCGCCACATCGCCATAATCATGGATGGCAACGGCCGTTGGGCGAAGTCGCGCGGACTGCCTCGCATCAAAGGCCACGAAGCCGGTGCCCAGGCGGTTCGAGAATGTGTCGAAGGTTGCGGAGAGTTAAAAGTAGAATACCTCACGCTTTACGCGTTTTCCGCTGAAAACTGGCAACGCCCCAGAACTGAAATTATCGCGCTGATGCGTTTGCTGGAAAAATTCTTGAAGGAGAAAACGCCAGAATTGCTCGAGAAGAATGTGCGTCTTCAAGCCATTGGCCGCTTGACTGATCTGCCCCAGAGCGCCCAGGAACAACTTCACAAAAGTATCGAGCAAACTGCCGGCGACACTGGTCTCACGCTCATCCTGGCACTTAGCTACGGCGGCCGACTAGAGATTATCGACGGCATCAAAAGTTTGCTTCGCGCCATCGAACTGGGGCATATCGACAGGGCGATGATCGATGTGGCGATGTTCAGCAAACATCTTTACACGCGTTACTATCCCGATCCCGACCTCCTTATCCGCACGTCCGGCGAAATGCGGCTCTCGAATTTTCTGCTCTGGCAAACTTCCTACACGGAGATGTACGTCACGCCAAAGCTGTGGCCTGACTTCAAAAAGCAAGATCTAATCGCCGCAGTCGAAGAATTCGGCCGCCGCCAACGGCGTTACGGAGCCGTGGAGTAGCCGGGAACACAGGGCTGTAGCGTTCGCTGTCCTCAGCGGAATTCCCGTCCACTACAATGCGCCGTTAAGGCTGGTTCACAGCCAGTTGCGTTGCTGGCTTACTCAGCTCAAACCGATCAGTTACCCGTTCGATTTTTGATTCGTGCTTGTTGAGACGTGATACCACGGTTTCGAGTGTTGTCTTGAGCTCGCCCATCGCAGCCTCTTGATTTGCAGCATCGGCCTTCAGCTGCGCAATGGCGGCTTCCTGTTGCTGCACTTTCTGGTGCTCTTTTAAAAACTCATTTAACAACATCGCGTTCACCTGGTCGTAGCGCACACTGTAGGGCTTTCCTTCGGTGTAAAACGAACGGCTTTGCATTGGCCGTACCCAGGGATTGGTGATCTCGACCCGGAGAGCATATCCTTCAAAGACTGGTATCAATGACCTGAATGAAGAGTGATTCGGCGAGCAAATTCGTGTTTATTCGCGTGCATTAGTGGTTACAAGTGGACAGCGATATGAGATTTGAAGGTCAGGTTGCAGTTGTCACCGGAGCAGGGCGGGGAATTGGTCGCGCTATCGCATTGCGGTTCGCCAACGAAGGCGCGCGGGTCGCGTGCATAAGCCGAACGGAGCAAAACGCGAAGAATGTCGCTGACGAAATCAATGGACTGCGTGCAGATTCCGCGAGAGCTTACGCAGTCGATGTCGCAGATCATGCAGCTGTGCAAAAAATCGGCGCTCGGATTCTCGAGGATTTTGGTCGGGCCGATATCCTGGTGAACAATGCGGGTGTGACGCGCGACGCGCTTGCAATGCGAATGTCTCTCGAAGATTGGGATGCTGTCATCAACACCAATTTGCGAGGCGCGTTTAGTTTTATCCACGCGTTAGTTCGCGCGATGACCAAGCAGCGCAACGGCCGCATCATCAACATCAGCTCTGTGATCGGTTTGATGGGCAACGCCGGTCAGACAAATTACGCGGCGAGCAAGGCAGGCTTGATCGGGCTAACCAAATCGCTCGCGCGCGAGCTGGCCAGCCGCAATATCACCGTCAATGCCGTGGCGCCGGGTTTTGTCATAACCGACATGACCGTCGGGCTATCCGATCAAGTTAAGGATACGATTCACAGCAAAATCCCACTCGGCAGAACCGGAACGCCGGAAGAGATTGCCGCCGCGGTGGAATTCCTCGCGTCGCCAGAAGCCGCTTACATTACGGGCCAAGTGCTGTGTGTCGATGGCGGCATCGCGATGTGAGGTATAAAATCCGCTGAGGACAGCGGACACTACATTTTCACTGCGTGCTGTAGCGTGCGCTGTCCTCAGCGCGCTCTCACGCGCGTTGCACGATGGTCACCCGGCCCTCGGCTATGAGAACTGTCGCGGCCGAAAGGATAAACTCGTAAACCGTGTTTGCACCTTCGCCGTAAAGACGCGTCGCCAAAATTCGAAGCGGCAAATGAATGTAATCTAGTCGTGTTACGTGTAAGCGTCCGTCCCGTAACGCAGCCAGATATCCGGGTGGCGCATTCGTACCCGCAGCGCGCGCCCGCAAACCGCCGTGAACAGCCGCCGCTTGCGCACCATATTCGAAGGCGTGTACGGCGGACAAACGCCCCTGACGGCGCAACGGGTTTGCCGGATCACGATGCGTATTACTGACGCACGCGATCGATCGATCGTCCCACTGCACGACTTCATCCACCAGGCACATCAGATCGGAGTGGGGGATCAGCGTGCGAATTTCCGCTTTGTTGATTACAATATAATTCGCCATTGCAGAAACCCGACGCGATTCGCCAGCGGCGATCGCCCACGAAACACACGAAAAATACAAAGGATTCGGTATTGTCTATCCGCGAAATTTTCGTGTCTGTTCGTGTGTTTGGTCGGCAGTTCTTTTTTGTTCAGTCCCAGAACGAATAAAAGTTGAACCAGTTGTAAGGCGCCAGACGCGCATAATGCTCCAGCCGCGCGACGTAGCGCTGCATCCACGACTGAATCTCCTCTACCCGATGCTCCCGATTCAACACGATCTCGTCGGCGAAATGTTCGAAGTGAATGTCGTAGCGATTCCCGCCGCGGTAGAGGCCGAAGAACAAAATGACGGGGCAATGCATCATGGCGGCAAGCAACATCGGGCCGGCCGGCAAGGTGGCAGGCGCGCCAAGGAAGTCACAGCGCGTTGTCTTGTCGGCGCCGAAAACGCGATCGCCTAACATCCCGACGAAGTAGCCCGCATCCAGACTCTCCCTGGCCCTGATCAATGTATCCGGTCGGTCGGGTGCGATTACCGTGTCCGCAATCGTGGGATTTAGCCTATCGAAAAACCGGCTGATATTCTGATTATGCGCCGTGTCCATTAACACCTTGAGCGAAAAGCCTCGCTGCATTACCCCGAGCGCCCGTAACACTTCGAAGCTGCCCAGGTGAGAGCCTAACAAGATGCAGCCCTTGCCGTTTTCATGTTGGCGCTGCAACAGTTCTTTCCCATGAATGGTGACGCAGAACCGGTCGAATTCACCGCGCAACAAATAAACGCGGTCCAGAATCGTAGCGGCGAAATAATAAAAATGTCGCAACACGTTCCACCAATGAGCCGAACTGCCGCGCGTCCGTTTCAGGAAGTCGCGAGACGCCCGCTGCGCCGTACGTGCGGTGATCAGGAAGTAAATTGTGATCGGAAATAGCAGCACCCTCGCTAGCGGCCGACCGACGCGCTCCGCGATCCAGGCGATCACTCCCAGCGACGCCGGTGTGCCGCGCTCCGGCACACTCACCCAGCGATCTGCTTCCGAACGCTTGGGGCTGAGAATTTCCGAAATCATTCTGCGGTTCCCGTGTTCTGTCCGCAAATCGCGGCGGTGAAAAAATGCGGGTAGATCTCGCGGATTCGCTCGATATCGGGCGAAATCTCCGTACGCGTGAAGCCCGCTCGCGAAAAAGCGCGCCGCCACTGCTCGGCAGTCAGAAAGCCGGGGTTTGGACGAATTTCCGGATCTGTTTCCACATTAGTAAAACTGTCCAGAATTTGAAACATGAGTTCGGGATACATCGGTTGATTATCGTAAGGCCGCACGCATTCCCCGATGACGAGCCAACCACCCGCAGCAAGCGCCGAGCGCGCTTCGTTCAAGCTAAACACGAGATTCTTCGAAATATGCATGACGTTAACAGCGTACACGAGATCGAATACTCCTGGGGCAATCCCTTGCTCGCTCCACGGCAAATCGAGATCGACCGTCGTCCATTCCAGCGGGAGGTTCGGATATTGCGGCGCTAATTTGCGTTGATTGCAGCGCCGGAAATACGCGTTCGGTTCGGTAACGACATAGCGTTCAAGTCGCGGCAAAAGGTCGCATTCACCGAGTAGCCTTAGCAAAATCTCTGTCGCGCTGCCCGTGCCAGCGCCGATTTCCAGAACTCGCAGCGTCGATTGGGAGGAAAGACGATCCGCGGCTGCAGCAGCACCCACCCAGTTGTTTACCGCGTAGGTCAGATTGTCGTTGTGAAAATAGTTGAGCCACAGCGGGACGCCTTGAGGTCCGAGCAGATTTTGATCACCGCTTTTTTCGCCGGTCGCAACAATCCCATAAAGCCTTGCGGCATGGTCCAGCAAATCCAGGGTTGCCGCGTTCCCGGGATCAATGTCGAGCGCGAGGGCGCGCAAGCATTTGAGATCAGGTTGCCATGGCGTCTTCCGCAAGCGATAGCAGCGGGTCCCGCTGTCACTTTGCACCTCGACGCAGCCGGTTTCTACGAGGCGCGTTAGAATCCAATGTAAGGGAAGCCTGAAGCGCGACTGAAAACCGAGAACGCTGCAAAGCTCGTCAGCAGATCGCCACGCGCCAAGCTGTTCCACCAGGTTCAATCGTCCTAACAAATCGACAGCCAGTTCGATGCTGTAGCGCTCCATCAGCTCGATACTTTGATACAAGCGCTCGCTGAATATCGCTGGCGGAAATTCCTTGAGACATTCGGCGAGCCGCGGGTCGCTCCGCCCGGTTTCAAATTTTGGCGCGTCAAGCAACGGCGCGTTCATCGACTAATTATGCTCCCCAAGCGACTTCAAGTTGACCTTCGACTATTACGCGGTCTTCCGCGCGGCAGCAAAAATTGACCTCCGCGGCGTGCTCATTTCTCAGGGAAAGAGAAATCGTGAATGCCTGTTCCGGCTGGAGTGGCGCAAGGAACTTCACCAGTCGTATGCCGCTGAGCTGCGAGTTCTCCCGCCATTCAGCCAGCGCTGCGATTACTTCGTCGAGAATTACTACTCCGGGCACCAGAGGCGCGCCTGGAAAATGTCCCGGCAAACTCGGATGATCAGTGCGGATCAGACGGATAGCTTCAAAGGTCATCCACGAATTGTGTCTTCTGCATCAGATCGGGCGATCGAGCGCGCTGCTTGCTTCTGCTGTACACCGCCTGGCTGAGCTAAACCAAATCGCTGACAATATGTCGCGAACACACTGAGCACTTCTCCGGCGGAGGAACCAAACTGCGATAGATCGTATCGATGGTTGGCGGATTGTCTCTTGGCCTGACTGGCAACGAGTACGCGCATGCGTCGCTCTGCTTCGTGCGACAGCGACCAGCCGAAATATTCGTAGATCCGCTGAACTGCGCGAATGGGTTCGCGACGAATCTCGTCATATTGAATGTCGCAGATGCGATTGTTTGCCAGACGATCGCGCTCACGCAAAAACTTCTTCATCGTTTCGGACCAGTAATGGATTGCCTCCCGAGACACCGTAAACGAATCAACGGCATCGCTGAAAGCGCTGCGAAGAATCGTCACCAGACTCGAGACGGACGCCATCGAATCGACGGGCGTTCGGTGGGTCTGCACGAACAGCGCATCCGGATAAACGGACAACAACGACGGCATGGCAAACATGTGAGTAGGCGCTTTCAAGATCCACCGGTGAGCACCTCGCCGAAACTGCAGATGTTGAAGAAAACGACGGTGATATTCGTATGCCGGCCGCAAATCCTGCCGGAAAAACCAGGCGCGGTACGACGGCACATAATACATCGCATCAAACTGATCGCTAAGAAATGTCGGAGTCATGAGGCTGACGCACTCCTGCGGGAGTTCAGCACCCACCACGTGCACATAGCGGAAGGTCGGTACTAACCAGTTAAAGAACTTACAACTTTGCGTCGCGCTCTGAATCCGGCGTTTCTCATGGGCGCGCGTAGGTGGAGACGGCGATCTCACTTCCCACATCAAGGGACATCGATGCTCCGGATCTGCGGAGAGCAGGCGATGCAACACGCTTGTGCCACTGCGAGGCAACCCTATGATAAAGAGCGGTTCGCGGATTTCCTGGCGCGTAATATTTGGGAAGAGCCGCCGGTCCCGTTCGATTTTCAAACGCGCGCACAAAGTCTCCAGAACATCGGTCTTCAGCGCAATTTTTCCGATCAGATTGAGCCGCGCCTCGTCCTGGCATGATTCAAGCAACCGCGATAGCGCTTCAAAAAAATCGCCCTCGCCAAAATCATCGAGACCGCAGCGTCGTTTTGCAGTCTCAATCAAGTCCGTCGCAAACATTCGAGTCGATGGAATTCGGCTCTTTTCCAGCAGTGCTCCAAATCCATTGAAAAGCCGTACAGGCAGCAACGGACGGATTTGCTGAAGGGTCGTGGCAGAATTGTTCATTACGGTTAAGGATTTGCAGTGACAGCGATCTCAACCGACCGCTATTAGACCTAATATGCAAATGAGAGCGAGGCTTCCAAGTCAAGCAGCGATTGCCGACAAGCATTTTGTTGCGCACGTGGTCTAATCGTTTCATCGTGTTCGCATGCAAACGGAGAAAGCTACGTTCGGCGCAGGTTGTTTCTGGGGAGTGGAAGAGACTTTTCGCAATGTAAAAGGTGTTTTGGCCACCAGCGTCGGGTATGCGGGGGGAACACAGCAGAATCCGACGTATCAGGATGTTTGCACCGACAAGACCGGACACGCCGAGGTCGTGGAGGTGGAGTTCGATCCGTCACAGGTCAGCTATGACGAACTTCTGGATGTTTTCTGGTCGAACCATAACCCTACTACGCTGAACCGGCAGGGGCCGGATGTTGGCATGCAGTATCGATCGGTAATTTTTTATCATTCCCCTGAGCAAGAGGCCTCCGCCAACGCTTCGAAAGAAAAACTGGGGAAGAGCGGCCGGTTCAATCGCCCAATCGTGACACAGGTCGAACCCGCTTCAACGTTTTGGCGCGCTGAAGAGTATCATCAGCGTTACCTGCAGAAACGCGGCCAGGCGCATTGCGCGGTTTGAGTGGGAACCAGCGTGAGCGCTGTCCCAACAGTCATCCGCGCTAAGAATTTCGTTGCTGACGCCGCTAACTTCATTCTCGAGCGCGCACGCAAAGCTATGGCCGAGCGCAACGAATTTAGAATCGCGCTCTCAGGCGGGAATACTCCGGCCCCTGTTTACGCCCGGGTTGCGGTGGAGGCGCATGATCTTCCGTGGGAGTTGGTTCGCTTCACGTTCGGAGACGAGCGGTGCGTGCCGCCGGATGATCCGCAAAGCAACTTCAGAATGGCGCGCGAAAATCTTTTTGTGCCTGCTGCCGTTCCTGAGAAATCGATCATCCGTATGCGCGGCGAAATTGATCCGCAAATCGCAGCACAGGAGTACGAAGACCAACTGAACGCCATCGCCACCGGGCGCGGTGAGCCAATTTATCAACACGATTTGATTCTTCTCGGCCTCGGCGACGATGGCCATACGGCGTCGCTCTTTCCCGGGACCGCTGCGTTGGACGAGATGGCGCGTCGCGTCGTCGCAAATTTTGTTCCCAAATTGAATGCGTGGCGCTTGACGTTCACATTTCCGCTGATCAATCATGCGCGGCACATTTTGTTTCTCGTCGGCGCATCGAAAAGTCCCCAGCTAGTCGAGCGTGTGCTCGCGGGCGACCAGCAATTTCCCGCCGGGCGAGTGAATCCGTCCGCAGGCGAAGTGACATGGATGATTGGGGAGTAGCACAGGCATGCTACCCGTGGAGCACGCAGGCGTCTCGCCTGCCGAGCTGTAGGAAGACAGGCAAGATGCTTGTCGGCCTCACAGCCAGGATGGCTGTGCTACGATAACCATGATGGGAACGATCATCGTTACAGGTTCTGCGGGGTTGATTGGCTCGGAAAGCGTGCGGCGTTTCGCGAGAGACGGCGCGCATGTCCTTGGGATCGACAACGACATGCGCGCAGAGTTTTTTGGCGCCGAAGCTTCCACCAAAAAAACGCGCGACGACTTAATCGCAAACTTTCGCAATTACGAACATCACGACTTGGATATTCGCGACACGGCTGCGGTAATGGATTTGTTCAAACAGCATCGCGGCACGATTGAAGCCATCATCCACACGGCATCCCAACCGTCACACGACTGGGCTGCGCGCGATCCGCAGACTGATTTTACGGTGAACGCCAATGGCACGCTGAATTTGCTCGAAGGTGCGCGAACGTTTTCTCCCGAGGCGCCGTTCATTTTCACGTCGACGAACAAAGTCTACGGCGACACGCCGAACGGTTTGCCGCTGTGCGAACTCGAGAAACGCTGGGAAATAGAGCCGGGCCACGAATACGAGCCCGGTATTTCGGAGACGATGAGTATTGATTACACCAAGCATTCGCTCTTCGGCGCATCGAAAGTTGCAGCGGATATTCTTGTCCAGGAATACGGGAGATATTTCGGAATGCCGACGGTCTCGTTCCGTGGCGGTTGTCTCACCGGGCCGGCGCACGCCGGGACCGAGCTGCATGGTTTTCTCTCTTATTTGATGATCTGTGCCGTAAGCGGCCGATCGTACCGGGTTTTCGGCTACAAAGGAAAACAGGTCCGCGACAACATTCACAGCTTCGATTTGGTCGAAGCGTTTGCGCAATTCATCCGCGCCCCGCGCGCTGGCGAGGTCTACAACATCGGAGGTAGCCGCCACAGCAACTGTTCCGTGCTCGAAGCCATCGAAATGTGCGAGCAGATCAGCGGCAAAAAATTAAACTGGAGCTACGAGGAAACCAATCGCATCGGCGACCACATCTGGTGGATCAGCGACGTGCGAAAGTTCCAGGCACATTATCCGAAATGGAAATTTCGCTACGGGATGCGCGATATCCTCGAAGAAATTCACGGCGCGGTTGTAGCCGCGTCTCTGTGAGACGCGCGGCGTTTGTCTCGCAAACAACTTCAGCTTGGCGCTTCGCACAGCGAAGCGGCTACAACGATGTCACGATTCATGATTCACGATTCATGATTCACGATTCACGACTCACGATTCACGATTCACGATTTAACGATTTAATACTCCTCGCCTTCGTCCTCTTTCGGCGGGACTACGCGATCCTCGATCCCGTAGGCATGAAGCATCACCGCAGCGAGATAAAAGAAGAAGAGGCCGAGTCCCCATCCGGCAGAGGCGAACGCAGCAAGGAAAACAAAAATGCCCACCGGGATCGCGCCAATCATCCAGAGAAGGCCCGCGAGGATGTGTCCTTTATAGATGTGTCCCAGACCGGGGACGATACTGAACATCACTGCGACCATGTCGCTCGCTTTGCCTTCCGCGGTTTGTGTTGCGCCGCGCACCCAATCGCAGCGGTCGCAGCGTTCCGCGTCTTTCGGCAGAAGATGCCCGCAATACGGGCACGGCATCGTATCGCCTGTGGTCGGTTTCGGCGCGGCGGCGGGCGCATCTGTGTACTCCACCTTCATACTTAACGAAATTCACAAGCCGCACCGAATTCGTCAAGCAAAGAGAGATTCCGCTGAAGAAGACCATGAATTGCGCATGCGCGCCGCTTTCCGCAATGGCACGATTTTTTGCGCGCATTGCCCTTGGACTGCGCCGCAGCTGCGCCGCTTTTCACGGCGCAGCAACGCAGCAGATGCCAGGAGATGATTCTGTGGCTCGCGGTCGTTAGTGTTTATTCGCCACTACTCGTCCGGCAGGCTTTCGCAATTCCAAGCGGGCGCTCACCTTCTCAATTTGCGCGGCCTGGTCCTTTACTGTTGCCGCGAGACGCGCAACCGTGCTTTCCAATTCCGCGATCCTCTTTTGCTGCTTTTGGAATTCATTGAGTTTCGATTGATGTTGGGCGCCTTGGGGACTGCGTATTCTCACCTTCTGCCCACTGGCATTGACAAGGCTGGTGCCTAAGTGACCATCGGTATCGACGTACACGGGGAGGGCGGTGCCAACATTAACCTCCGTCCCGTAAATGCCTCCGATATACGTGTTCGCGTAA